>CEQA01008403.1_pt1 | contig 10564 bp, 6 predicted proteins | sample 530501 | NCBI WGS metagenome assembly CEQA01 (sample SAMEA2620227, study PRJEB7988) | marine metagenome | isolation source: saline water (ENVO:00002010), including
GATCGGCACCGACGACCTGATCGACGCCATAGTCGCCGCCCTTGACCAGCACATCGGGACGCACCTGGGCCAGCAGGTTTTCCGGCGTGTCCTCAGCGAAGCACACCACCCAATCCACCGCTTCCAGACCGGCGAGCACCGCCATGCGGCGGTCCACCGAGTTGATCGGCCGGCCCGGGCCCTTGAGGCGGCTCACCGAACCATCATCGTTCACCGCCACCACCAGCCGGTCGCCCTGGGCACGGGCCTGCTCGAGATAGGTCACATGGCCGGCGTGCAGGATGTCGAAACAGCCATTGGTGAAGACGATCTTCTCGCCCTCGGCGCGGGCATCCTCGACCGCGGTGAGCAGCTGCTCGACGGTCATCACGCCACGCTCGGAGCCTTCCTCGCGTTGCACCGCGCGGCGCAGCTCCGGCGCGCTGATGCAGGCGGTGCCCAGCTTGCCGACCACGATACCGGCTGCCAAGTTGGCCAGTGCCACGGCCTGTGGCAGCTCCTCGCCGGCCGCAATCGCAGCGGCCAAGGTCGAGATGACGGTATCGCCGGCACCGGTGACATCGAACACTTCGCGGGCACGGGCCGGCAGATGCAGCGGTGCGTGATCAGGGCGCAGCAGGGTCATGCCGTGCTCGCCACGGGTGACCAGCAACGCATCCAGCTCGAGCCGGCTCATCAGCTCGGCCCCCTTGCTGACCAACTCGGCCTCGTCGGCACAATGCCCGACAATCGCCTCGAATTCGCCCAGGTTCGGCGTGATCAGCGTGGCACCGCGGTAGATGTCGAAGTCCTTGCCCTTGGGATCGGCCAGCACCGGAATGCCACGGCGTCGCGCCGCCTGGATAAGCGCCTGATGGTTCTTCAGCGCGCCCTTGCCATAGTCCGACAGCACCAGCACCTTGACCCCCGCCAGCAGCCCTTCCACCTCGGCCAGCAGCGCGGCTGGATCGGTGTTGAATGGCTCCTCGAAATCCATGCGCAGCAGTTGCTGATGGCGACTCATCACCCGCAGCTTGACGATGGTGGGCTGGTCATCGATGCACTGGAAATGCGCCTGCACACCGGCAGCGGCGAGGCTGTCAGCCAGGCTCTGACGCGCCTCGTCCTCGCCGGTCACACCCACCAGCGCCGCAGCAGCCCCCAACGCCGCGATGTTCAGCGCGACGTTGGCCGCACCGCCTGGGCGATCCTCGATCTGCTCGACCTTGACCACCGGCACCGGCGCCTCAGGCGAGATCCGCGACGTGCCGCCATGCCAGTAGCGATCGAGCATGACATCACCCACCACCAGTACGGCGGCTTGGTCGAAACGGGGCATGGACAGCTTCATTGGGGCTCCGATGACAAACAGAAAACGGCGGCGATCATAGCATGCAGCTCGCGCTGGTCCGGCCAGCGCGACAAGGCTGCTAGAGCTTGCGCACCCAGAATAGCTCGTGTCTGCGCACGGCCTTGCGGAAAAACTCGTCATCGCCGGTGGCCGGCCAGCGGCGACCGGCAAGCGTCCGCTGGACGTGGCGGCGCAGACGCTTTTTCAAGGGTAGCGGCACCTGCAAATCGTGTTGCATAGCCAGCGCCATGGCCTTGTTCAGCCGAGCCTCGGAGTTCAGAGTCGGGCTCCACAGGCGATCGGCCGGGAGTGGTTCGATGGCTGGCGGTAGAGCGACCCCATTCCCCGCTGGTCCCATCGGCCAGCGATCATTGTCGTGCAGGTGATTGGCATAAAGCAGAAGCGTGTTCGGTTTCCACTCGCCCTCCTCGATCGCCTGCCGCACAGCCTGTGTGGCGGCGACATGGTCCGCATGAGGGTCCAGTTCCGGATGGGGTGTCACCACTACTTCCGGGCGGTAGTGCATCAAAAGCGCACGCAGATCGGCTTGCAGATTTAACCAAGTGGGTTGGCCGTCTGTATCCCCAGGCAAAGGCAAGTGGTTGCGATTGCGGGCACTGCGGATGTCCGACTCTCCTGCCTCGCGCGAGCCGAAGGGTCGTTCTGAATCTGCAGCCATAAGGGGTAACTGGAGGCAGTAGTAGCCCAGCTGTATGCACGATTGCTGCGTGACACCTCCCCAGAGCGGCACCGCCAGGCTACCCCAGGAGCGCAGGCGCCCCTTCAGCCTCGCTGCGGCAGCGCTATCCAGACCGAGTCGACGGTAGTTGTCGGCCTCGATCTCTCCCTGAGTCAGCGTAACGATGGCGACTTCACGGGCCCGGCTATATAGGCCAAAGGCGGCTAACTCGGCAACATCCGCATGGGGCGCGATGATCAGAATTCGCCGTTGCGTATAGTCAGAATTGCGCATCACGTGCAGCACAACCTCTGCATCTAGCCGGCAATAGCGGCAATCCAGGCGAAGCGTCCCGGCACGCAGTGCGTCTTGCTGTCCCGATAGATTCACGTAGCGGCGCCCGCGCACGCCCCGCTCGAAATCCTGACGATCATTGGCTGCATAAACGCGTGGGTCACGGAGCCTACCGAGCCAAGTGGTACGCAGCATCACTTCGAGAATCAGCGTGTCGGCATCAGGCAACTCACCCGAGAGCTGCAGACAACCATTCTCGATACGTCCGATTAGCCGCTGAGCATCGTCGGGGAAGTCGTAACGGTAATCTTCATCGGGATAGTAAAACAGGTGATCGGCGAACCAGGCCTCATGGGCAACCCATCCCAACACCAGCAAAAAGGGTATCCACCAGAAGCTGAACACTATCCCCACAACGAGGAGGATGGCGAACGCCGTGATCATTACAACGCGCTTGCTACGACGATGCTGACGGAGCAGTTGCTGCTTGCGTGTACTCATCCTTACACCTGATAGACCGGAACTCGGTTGCACCAGCGATCCTTGTACTCGCGATCCGCCCGGCCAAAGGAATAACGCAGCGGTTTGCCCAGCGCCCGCGCCTCGGCCCAGGCCGTCTGGGTGTTGACGAAGCTGAGCACGCTGCCTGGGCTGAAGTCCCGCTGCACCGGGTCGACACCGCCATTGATGTACTCGACGGACACCCACTTCGGCGACTCGACCCGATAGAGAACCTGGATGGCGATCGGCTGCTCGTCGAGAAACACCACCGAGCCGGTCATGAACTCGCGCAGCAGCTCGAACACCTCATGCAGATGCGCCCTGCCCGGCGCCTCGAAATTCCAGCGCCGTTGAAACAACTCGGCGTACATCGTCGCCTGCTCCGCCGCAGAGAAATCGAGCATGGGGCGAAGCGCACCGCCCGCCTCTTCCAGCAAACGCTGTTCGCGGCGCTGGTTGTAACGAAACTTCTTCGAGTACGCCTCCGGTTCGCGCGCCAGCGCCAGACCCTCCGGTTGCTCGCGCAAGGTGCTGATCGCGCCCGCATTGAGCTTTGACACGTAGCGCATGCACTGGCGGACCGGAATCGCCGCCTGCTCGGCGACGGGCAGGATGATCTCGGCATTGCCCAGATCGAACAGCCCGCGCTTGCCGGCCTTTTTCAATACGTCCTTGGACGGCGCCAGATGGCGCCCCCAGCAGGGAACCGCGGCGATCAATTCGCCCTGCCGCTCCCAGGCCAGATAGCGCACCGGAATCCCGGCAAGGCTGGCCAGGCGTTCGACGACGGCTGGGTGAGTGGCAACGCTGCCGCCGTAGCGCTGCCAGATCTGCGCATAGGTGTCGGCATCGATCTCGGACCAGCCACGCTCACGCCAGCTCCTCAAAAACTGCAGCATCAGGCGCCCTGCTCGTCCGATACGTCGTCTTGGAACTGCGTCGCATGAAGCCTCGCATAGGCACCGTTCGCCGCCAGCAGCTCGGCATGGGTGCCACGCTCGACGATGCGGCCCTGCTCCATCACCAGAATCAGATCGGCCTTTTCGATGGTGCTCAAGCGGTGCGCGATGACCAGCGTGGTGCGGCCCTGCATCACATGGTCCAGAGCCCCCTGGATATGCCGCTCGGACTCGGTGTCCAGCGCCGAAGTCGCTTCATCAAGAATCAGCACCGGGGCGTTCTTGAGCAGTGCACGAGCAATCGCCAGACGCTGCCGCTGCCCGCCGGAGAGCAGCACACCGTTTTCCCCGACCAGAGTCTGATAGCCCTCGGGCATTTGCTCGATGAACTCGTCGGCATAGGCATCGCGGGCCGCACGGCGGATATCGTCCAGCGGCGCGCCGGCCAGATCGCCGTAGGCGATGTTGTTGGCCACGGTATCGTTGAACAGGGTTACCTGCTGCGTCACCAAGGCAATATGCCGGCGCAGGTTGCGCAGCGTGTAGGACTCGACATCCGCACCGTCGAGCAGGATATGGCCGGTCTCGTGGTGATAGAAACGCGGAATCAGATTGGCCAGTGTCGACTTGCCGCTGCCGGACCGACCGACCAGCGCCACCATCTGCCCGGGCTCCACGGTGAAGCTGATGTCGTGCAGCACTGGCTTGTCGCTGCCCGGGTAGACGAAATTGAGGTTGCGCACGTCCAGACGTCCGCTGACCGCATCGCGCTCCAGCGTGCCACTGTCTATTTCCGGCTGCTCGTCGAGCTGCTCGAAGATGCTCTCGGCGCCAGCGACACCTTTCTGAATGGTCGAACTGACTTCCGACAGCTGGCGAATCGGTTTGGGCAGCAACCCGGCCAGCGTAATGTAGGCGACCAGATCACCAGCCGACACATCGCCTCGCAGCAGCAGCACAAGGAACATCAGCACTGCCATGGCGCTGTAGATCACCAGCTGCAGGCTCGGCGTGTATACCGCATTGGTCTTGACCATGCGCAGCTGCTTAGCCGTGTTCTCCGAGCTTGCCGCAAAGAAGCGATCCCGCTCGTAGGGCTCGCCACCGAAGCTACGTACCACGCGATACCCCTGAATGGTTTCCGATGCCACATGCGTCACATCGCCCATCGCAAGCTGAATCTTCTTGCTCTGCTTGCGGAATTTCTTGCTGGCACTCGACACCATGAAGCCGATCACCGGCAGGATCGCCAGCATCACCAGGGTCAGCTTCCAGTTCATCCACAGCAGCGTGGCGAAGAGGAAGATCACCGTCATGCCCTCGCGCACCACGACCTTGATCGCATCAGTTGCCGCGCCGGTGACCATGGTCACGTTGTACGTGATCCGCGAGATCAGATGCCCGGAGTTGTGGCTGTCGAAGTAGCGGTTGGGCAAGGTCAGTAGGTTGTTGAACAGCGCGACGCGTAGATCGTGCACGAGCCCGAGGGAAACTTTGGCCAGGAAGAAATTACCGAGAAACGAGCCAATGCCCTGCACCAGCGCGATCAGGATGATCAACAGCGGCACTGCCTGCAGCAGTTTCAGCTCGGCCAGCCACTGCACCTCGTTGAGATGCGGCACCTGGGCGAAGAAACTCGCGTCCGGGTTGTTCAACCCGTCGACGAAAAACTTCAGGATGTAGCCCAGCGCTGGCTGAGTGGAGGCAAAGAGCAGGAAGCCGAGGAGACTCATTGCGAATAGCCCCCAATAGGGGATCACATAGAGCAGCAACCGCAAATAGACCTTCACACTCGATTGCTGGGTAGAATTGGCCATTCGGCAAGCCCCATACGACTGGCTAGAGGAACAAGATGCGGATTGTAACAGCGCAGGAACTAGAAAGCTGGCTGGCCAGCGGTAGCGTGTTGGAAAAGGATGGCCGTGGCCCAAAGGTAGTCGCGCTTGAAAACGGCCTGTTCTTAAAGATATTCCATACTCGTCGCCATCCCATACTGGCTCGTCTGCAGCCCGCCGCGCGAAGATTCGATAAGAATGCACGGCACCTCCAGCGGCTGGGCATAGCTGCACCTCATGTGGTAGACCTATTCTGGATTAATCGCGCTCGAGGCCTAAGCGGCTGCCTCTATCGACCCCTTCCAGGGCAATCGATAGAGCAGCTTTTCAACAGCGATCCACGGCACGTTATGCAAATGCTGGACTCCCTAGCCCATTTCATACGGTGCCTGCACCAGCAGGGGATCTACTTCCGCTCTTTACACTTAGGTAATATTTTGTGTTTAGCTACTGGCGACTTTGGATTGATCGATATACTTGATCTGCGACTCAAGCGCAGACCGCTCAACAAGTGGCTAATTAAGCGAAACTTCCAGCACATGCGCATTTATCTAAAGCGCAGACGATTAGAAAATTTCCCACTAGACGAATTGCTTCGCTGCTACGAACGCGCTGACTGAGAGCGACCTAGCAGATATTGCTGCACCACCCTCCGCTGCCCCGCAATAATCGCCATAAATGTCGGCAACCAGACATATACCCAGAGAGGTTGCGGCGTCGTGAAGACACCATTGGTGGTGGTCAACAGACTCCCCCATCCAAAGAGCGACAATAGCAACCACGGCAGCCCCTCTCTGCGAGCATTGTACAGATAGAGCACAGCAAATATTGCCAAGAGCACTGCTCCAATTAGCCCATTGCGATAGAGCATAGCCACATAGCCACTATGGGGGTGATAGAAACGACCTAGCAATAGCCCTTGATCCCTACCGCAACCCCACCACAGACTACAGTCAGTATATAAACGCTGCAATGCAGCCTGCCAGATATCTAGGCGATAACTTAGTCCTCGCTGCAAAAGCAGATCGTCTATACCAACCAAGACACCCAAGGCAAACAACGCCATGATCACGCCCAACCCTAACCAAAGCATTCTTTTGAAGACGAGAAAAAAAATGAAAAACAACCCATACCCAAGCAGCGTTGAGCGAGACTGAAAGACACTTGCATTAATAACCTGCAACAGGCTGACAAAAAAAAGCCCTGTCAGAAAAAACAGAGGCGAACGCTTTTCAAGATGCTCAGCAACATGAAAAACCCACAGGTAAAGCAAAGCAAATCCAATTAATAACGAAAAGTAGACTGGATTTATCGCCTCACCCCAAAAATACTCATACCGGGCCCACCGCCCGCTCTCAACCCCTAACAATAACCAATCGAAAGAAGCGAAAATTAAAATACCAACGCTACCAGCAGAAAATATCAACAATGGTCCACGCAAAGACCAATAATCAGAAGAGAGATATAACAAACAAAAGAAAAACATCGACAAGTAAAGCGCTTTCTTTAAATCAGCCACCCCCCCCGCATCCAGCGTAACCATCAAAAGCAGCAAGGCGAAAAGCCAAGACAGCGGGTACATTTTTTCCCAGAACGCTTTCGGGCGGACCGTGACCCACACTAGCATAGGCAGCGCCAGCCCGACATAGAAAATATTATTGACCGCCTTGGACGAAAGCGGAGAATAAAAAGCAAGGCAGAACAGTCCAAAAAATAATGCAAGGACAGCTCTACCGCTTATCAAGGATTTAAATAGCAACATCGAAAATTCCAAAAATTTAAGCTATATAAAGATAGCTCAAACAGCCAATGAATCCTGCCTTCCGACGCTTACAATGCCTCAAACCTCACTCACCAATCAAGCAATCAGCTAAGCACTCAACCTCGATAAAATAAGTGACTTTGAAGACATCGAACATCTGCCATCGTAAAGGAAAACCCTTTGACTATATTGCCGGCAACTATAGATCAACCTCTCTCGCTCTAGAGAAGATTGGGGCAAACAAAGGAGTGAGCAATCGATTCCCTCGCTCACTCAGGTGATCCGCATCCACATAACGTGATACACCTTCGACACTGCCATAACAAAATCGCCCATCGCACAGATACGGCAAGGGATCTAGCACGTGTACCCCGCATTGACTGGCGGCCTCATCCTGCACAGCCCAGATGAACGCATGACGCTCGTGGTACTGCTCACGGCTGAGCGACACATCACTCGCTAGGCCACGCATCGTTGCCCTGCCCACTGCTTTCGGTACGTGTACTGGCATTTCCGGCACGGGGCGCAGTAGATAGACCGGACGCTGACGAGCCAACTTGCAAACTGTGTCTAGGTAATGCTGGCGGAATTCGGCAAGGAACAGTGGATCACTGCCCGATCGCCTCTCACTGAAAAATATCGACGGCATAGCCTGACCCGCCGCCCCCCTCCGAGCTTGAGGGAAAAGATAATTACTGGTTCGATTGATTAGAATCAGAGGCAGCTCAGGATCTGCCTCTGCTAGCTCCTGCCGAACCTCAAACAGCAGGCGCTCACAGTCCTCGCGTCTTTCTCTACCCGCCCAGCGAGCCCCCTCCACGAACAAACAGGCGCTTTCACCACGGAAGTAAAGGCCATCCTCAGCTCGCGGCAACGCTGCAGCAACGGCAGTGACAATAGCGTCAGCGTGACTATCGCCAACTACGAAGGCCCTTACCTGTCCACCACCATACGCACATTGAGCGCCAGCCCTGAGACACTCGTTCTGACGAGGATTCTTGTCGTGCCGCTGACTCTCAATGTCCGCCAAGGCGTCCGGTAGACGCTCGGGAAATCCGCTACGGCGTACCGCCTGCGCGGACAACGCAACTACCAGCAGACCCAGCAGCAGCCAGCCTAACTCAACCCAACGCAAACGAGTGGTTAGCCAGCGGCGGCTCGGCACTTCAACCAAACGATAGGAAAGCCCCCCCAGCAACAGCGACAACAGCAAACCTGCCGCCACCCACCACCACAATTGCTGCCGGTCGAAATACACCACACCAGCGACCAGCGGCCAGTGCCACAGATAGATGGAATAAGAACGCGCGCCCAACCACTGCGCCAGACGCGAGCCAGTCCACGACGTCTCGCGTCTGGCCAGCAGTACCGCTGCCGTCCCAAATGTTGGTGCCAACGCCCAAGCACCAGGCCAAGCGGAATCGGCATCCAGCAGAACAACACTCAGAGCGATCGCCGACAACCCTGCTAGCTCAAGGGTACGTGCCAGCAGCGCCGAGGGACTCCACCTCTGAGCAACGAGAAACACGCAGCCACCCACCAGCAGCTCCCAAGCACGGGGAATCAAAAGATAGAAAGCCCTGTCTGGCTGCGACAAGGTCCACCATATGCAAAGTCCCAACGAAAACATAAGCGCAGCTACATGGACGGTCAGAAGGCCACGCCAGCCGGCGCCAAGACGATGGAGCAAACTTAGGCCCAGCGGATACAGGAAATAGAACTGCCATTCCACCGCAAGCGACCAAGTATGCAGTAACCATTTTTCATGAGATACAGCATCGAAGTAGCCTGACTCGGACAGGTACTGCACGTTGGCGGTAAAAAGCACGCTCTCCCGAGCATGCCGCCCCAGCACCTGATAGTCACTTGGAGTCAGCAGCCACCAGCCAGCCAACAACACCGTCGCGACCATGACCAGTAGCGCAGGCAGAATGCGCCGGGCTCGTGCCAAGTAGAAATCCGCTAGGTTGAACTGCCCGCACTGCAATTTCCCAACGACAATCCCCGCCATGAGGAAGCCGGAGATGACGAAGAACACATCAACCCCGACAAAGCCACCGCCGAAACCGGGAATGAAGAAGTGATACAACACCACCGCGACGACGGCCCAAGCACGCAGCCCGTTGATGTCTGAACGAAAACCATTTTGAGCCAAGCTGGCAGTTCCCTTGTTGGACAGATTTCCTCCGCTGCATGGAGCCCCCGCGCCAGCATTTGAGTCGTCTCCGTGTTGTCAACAATCAGTGATTGGACGCGATGACTTGGTTTGTTTATCCCCACCAATCCCTCTTCCGCACTGAGGTATAAGTTATTTATTTCCGAGAAACACCATCCCCTCCCGCATATAACGCAAAGCATAGGATATAAAGAAAATAAAACTAAGAAAGCGCAGCCGCGTCAGACCGGCAAGGCAGTCCGCTTATGCTTTCAAAGCTTTTTCTTGCCCGATCGAGAGCATCAAGATAGCCCGCCCTTATATTCTTTTTTTCCTTCTCAAATTCGAGCGCCGCCGGAGACCAATTAATTTTCAACGCACGCATGCGGTTAGACACAGTCCGATCCAGCCAAGACTCTCCTACATAGTTGATGCCAATCAAGTCCTTGACTACACCCACCCGATAATCATCTTTTTTATTTTTGTCATAAAGAAATACTACGGGAATTCCCATAGCAATGCAGGGCATCGCACAATGGATTTTTGACGTAATGACGAGCGAAGCCGTTCGGCTGTATGTATCAAGCAAATGTTGGGACAACTCCTCCTTCAATATTGGAGTCAGAGCCGGCAGTCGCAGCTTGGCCTGATCGACTACAATTGCACGGCGACGAATACTGCGCGGCACGGTGGACTCCGCCCCCTTGCTCAAGCCAACCATATAGACTCGCCCGTTCTCCGGCTCCCGCTCTCTGCGAGGCAGTGTCAAAGTCACGCACTTACTATAGAAAGCGTCCACACCATGGCGTTGTAGTAATTCCATTGTTCCTCGATCCCTGCAACCAATCGGCTCGTGCTTCTTGAGATAAGCGATACCCTCTGCAGAGCAGACTTTGGCAACAGAGCCCGGAGTTACATGGAAAGCAAAAAACAGAGGAACCAGCTCGGGCGCAGGCGGCCATTCGACACCGCCCAAAAAATAACCATTCATGGAAAGTACCCCAGGAGTTACTGGGTGCTTAAGTTTTTCGCGAGAAATACTGCCATCCACCCTCGGCAAAAGCTTGGCGGTTGCAGGAGCTGAGTGCAACACGGTTATTGAATTGAAG
>CEQA01032918.1_pt1 | contig 10452 bp, 12 predicted proteins | sample 530501 | NCBI WGS metagenome assembly CEQA01 (sample SAMEA2620227, study PRJEB7988) | marine metagenome | isolation source: saline water (ENVO:00002010), including
TTAATAGTCTTAATAGAGTTACGAACATCAATTTTCTTATAATCTAGTTCAGGAACATCTGGTAAAAACTGTTCTGTGTACTTATCAAGTAATCTCTTAACAAAAAGAGCATCTAAGCATTTAACAGCAGTATTTACTGCTGCTGTTGCTGCTATAGTATCATTTGAGAATACTGCATTACCATTTTCAGTATATTTGACAATACCACTTGCTGCTCTAGCACATCCTGTAAATGATGCTTTTTGATATCCAGTACCTGTCTGATTTACTGTAAAACCAGTAACTTCATTCAAACCAATCTCAGCAGATGCTTTTGCTGCAGGGGGACTTTGAATTACAATCTGAGGAGGATTAGATGAACTATATCCAGTTCCAAAGGAACCAATATTGATATCAATAATCTTTCCATTAAAAATTGATGCAGTAGCAGTAGCACCAGTACCACCAGCATAATTTCCTTGCCCATCTACTCTATTATCAACAATATAAACAGATGGAACATCATCATACCCAGTACCACCACTTAAAAGATCGATATTAATGACACGACCATCACCATCAACTTGTGTCTCTAAAACTTGAGCACCAACAGGGTCAACAATAGCAATTCTAGGAACAGATGTATATCCTTGACCAGCATTTAATATACTAATACTTGTAACTTCACCATTCGTTAAATTTGCTCTTAAAGCTGCTTTAATTGGGTTTGTACCTGTAGGTTCATCAATATAAACCTCTGGGACTGTAGTATATCCAAATCCAACATCAGTTATAGGGATAGTACCTGTAATCTGACCATTAGTAACAGTTGGAGTGCCTAGTTTAGCACCTCCAGGCTGCTTGAAAGTAAGTCTAGGTGTGAATGTATACCCACTACCAGAATTAGTGATTTCTAGACCAGTAATGGAACCATCAATAACGGTTGCTTTAACAGTTGCTGCAGTAGATCCTGTTTTTGTTGGAGTTTGAACTTGAACAACTGGTGGATTAGTTGAACTATATCCTTTACCACCATCAAGTAAGGAAACACTTTTAACACCATTAACTAATGCAGTCGCAGCACCACCACTACCTACCTCAGAACTAACAGAAACTTTAGGAGGATATTCAAATCTATATCCAGTTCCATTAACACTTGTAGAAATACCTGTTAAAGTACCAGTATCACTAACACGAGCATATCCTACAGCACCAGATCCAAATGAAGGTATTGCTGCCTCAATAACATACAAAGACAGATATCTACCGTTTAATGGAGCATCTTTAAAGATGAAATAGTTACCATCAACCCAAAAATCTACTTTTGGAGTAAGTAAACGATTATCATAGACCGCAATAATATATTCTTCTGCTACTGGTTCATATGTCGAACCATTTCTAGTAACAGCAAATTGTCTCTTACCTTCACCAAAACTATTAGATAAATTATCAATCTCTACAATATTATTTTCAATAAAACCACTTAAAAATGTGATATATGTTGAACTAGCATCATCTGATGGAGTTTTAGTTCTAGGAGCAGTTGTAAATACTATATCTGTACCATCTACAGTATAATCAACTCCAGGTATAAAAACTTTACCATAAACACTAACAATTAAATGTTGTGCTGAAATAGGAGCAATAGGATTATTCTGAGATTTAAGAGCAAACCTTTTAGTCGTATCATCAAAGTCATTAATAGGACTAGCAAGACCTGTAAACTTTAATTTAACTTGCTCATATGAAATACCTGGACTTAGAGCAATATTAGGTGCATGAGTAGTCTTTTCATAATAAATTACCTCATCACCAATTAAAACTGAACCATTCTCTTCTAAAAAACTATCAACATTCTCTACAACAATCGTCTCATCTGTAACCTTTACCTCTTCTACAACTTTAGTGGCACCATCAAGAATTCCAATATCTAGTTTATCAATATCAAGATATTGGAGGAAATTGTTGATTATATTTTGCCCTAGTCCAGTCTTCTCCTGAGATGCATAATAATATTGAATGAACTTATTAAACATCGGGTAATCATCCCCGATGAACTGTGGAGTCTGCGATTCAATCGCTTGAGAGACCTTATTGATATTCGTCATCTAACTTAGAAACAAGTAGAAGTGGTAAGTGTACCAGGATTGGTAATTGTTGGAACTTCGATCAGAGTTGGTGTCTGATTGAAAACCGTTGGTGTCAAACTATTTAGAGGGATTGTCCCAGGTGGAACTGTACCAATTGGCGAAACCGTTACTTCTGGATTGACAATATTAATAATAGTACCTGGAGTTGACGCAGGAATTGTGGCGTTATTCGCTGGAATGAATAATACAGGAATTTGTAAATTTGTTGCTAATAGACTAAGGTCTATAATAGTACCTGTGCCACTAGTAGCATCAGTAACATTTAAATTAGTACTTGATGGTACGTCATTACCAGCACCTATGATATTAACTGGTCCAAAACAAATTTCTCCAGTATCATAATTGACAGTACCTGCAGCATTATTAGTGAATACCTTTTTATTACCAGTATTATAGAAAGTCCTTAAATTACCAAAACCATCATCTTCAAAATACTGATCAATACCTGGTCTATCAAAGGTTCTAAAATTACCTGATAATAAGATAGGTTCCTTCTTACAAGCAGTTCCATCAGTATTACTTGGAGCACTATTGTATAATGATCCACCAGTAGAAACACAATACGTATTTGTCTGATTTGTACTAGGATTAATATACTTTAGAATAGTTGTTTGTAATGAAACATCACTAATACACTTATTAGAAAGTGTAATTGCTTTAGTGAAATTCTGTGACCTATAAGTTGAATTAAAGTTGTTAATTTGAGTTTGAGTAGCCCAATCAGTAATAGCAGTTTGAATATCTGTTTTTATCTCTGATGTAGTAGAACCGCATCCAGTATCATATAAAGCAAAAATCTTACTGTAAATATAAACCTGATCTGGGTCTATAATTACAGGTTCAATAGATGCCATCGCATAATCTCTTAATTTAGCAGAAACTTCTTTCTTTGTAGCATCATTTAGAAGCGAACCAGTTCTGGTTTTGATAGCAATAAAGACTTTTCCATAAACAGGAGGAGTAAGAGAATCCCCACCGTAAGCAACAACAGCTTCTGCATTATCGTAAACTTTTTTAGTTATTACAGCATAATCTTGTGCAGTAACTGCTCTGTACTGCGAAGAATAATATCTTGGAGCATTATATTTGATAGATTCTATAGTTTCAGCATCAGCACCTAACTGTGACCTTTGTTTCATGGTCAAAATTGCATCAGCACCAGTATATGATCTACCTAAATTATCATCAAAATTACCAATAAAAGAGAACTGAGTAACTTCATTTGCTTCTGAACCAGAAGTAACTAAGTATTCAAGAACAATAACTTCACCATCTTTAACTGCTCTACCAACACTATCATCACCAAATCTCAACTCATAACGCATATCTTCTCCTTCTGAGAGAAAATAAACCCTAGTAGTTGCTGCTAAATTAGTGATAGTATCAACTCTATTATAAATGTCAGACGCAGTTGCAGATTCGTTTGCTTTAACTTTTACTGTTAAAGTAGAGATATCAGCATCTTCTGAAGGAACTTTATAGGTTTGACCCGTAAAGGTATTAACAACATACTGGAAGGTTACAATAGAACCTTCCTGTATCATCAAATTATCAAATTCAGCGACTCCAGTAGTGGTATTTACCTCAACAGTAGTGTCTTGAAGTACATTCCAAATATAATTACCTCCAGTTGCAACAGCACCTTTCTTTAAAGTAAGAGTACTAGGATATGATGCATTTGTCTGTTCTGTCTGTATTTCTAACTTAATACATGCTTTAGAAGAAATAATTGAACGAGGAACATAATTTAAAAGTTTAGCAACATTAACAACATTATCTCTAATCGTTGATGAAGGTAAAAATGCTTCATTTAACGCCATATTTGCGTTAAAAGCAGTATAATACGTATTATAGGCTAAAGTATCAACCAAATACGATAAAGCAGAACCCTCAAAATCATAATCTGTAAATTCTGATCTCGTCCTTAAATATGACTTAATAGATGCTTTAACATCTGCAAAATCTAATGCTGTTAAATTATTCGGTTGCATTTTAGGTTGGTCTCTGTAAAATGAAGTTAACTGTTTCTACTATTGGTATACCAACAATCTGATATTCAACAGTAACTGCTAATTTATTTCCGTCAGGAAATGCTTGGACTGCTACATCAACAAGTTGTACTCTAGGTTCAAATTGACCTATTGTATTTATGATCTCATCTCGAATTGCGTCAGCAACAAAAGGATCTAAAGGTTCAAATAACATCTCTCGAACCCTACATCCAACCAAAAGATCAAATGGTTTTTCTCCAGGAGTAGTTAGAATTAAATTTCTGAGTGCTTGTTTAATTGCATTATCGTTCTTAACGACACCAACATCATCGGTAGAAGCATTTCTACTAAATGCCATACCAATATCCTTAAAAGATCTAGAACTCTTAAGGTCTTCTCCAGTTATTTGCTTTAGTGCCATTATACGTTATAGAAGGTATATTTCAAAAATAGTTCTTCCATAGGGCTAATTGGTCTAATTACACGAATATAATACCGATTATCGATTTTATATTTCTCACAATTTGGTAAATCTGAATGGTTTATGAATCCACCCAAAGGTGTCCTAATAATCTCTTCATTTATTATAATATGAGACATACCAAGTTCAGTACCCTCATTTATAATATTTCGGGAAAATATCCCTTGTCCAGCAATAGGACTGCTTCTAATGAACAATCCTTCAGGTAATGCCCTATAAGTCACAATAACATTACGAATCTATCTATTATTTATCGTTGTTTTGTAAGACTTCTTTATACTCTTTTCTTAAATCTTCTTTCCAACCCTCAGCAGGGGTAAAATTGTTTATATCAAATGTACGATAACTTAATGGTCCTCTACTTCGTACATAATGTAAAAATGCTTGGCAATAATTTTCACCCTCATATTTACCTACTCTCCAATGAGGTGCAACACAACCCAAGTAAACTACAGCATCACCTGGATCTAAATTGACTAAATGTTCATTATTATCAGAATCTACAATACCAAAATCCCATTTTTTATCAGAACCAACGTGTATTGTAACAGAAACCTCGCATGATGGTTTATCATCATGTCTTGGTAGGTGTGATCCCTTTTGATAGTTTCTAATCCAAGAATATGTTGGAAATAATGGAACTTCCGCAATATCTGATATTCTTGCTGTTAAATAGCACAACATTTCTTGTCCAGCACGGGATTGGTAATAATTATATGCTGGACCGCAAATTTCAGGATCTTCGTTGTATTTTTCCTTTACTTTAGCACAAAAAATTAGATCCTTGTATAAAGGATCTAATACATCTCTAGATATGAAGTTTTTAAAAACTAAATGATAATCTTTTAAAAGATTCTTGTTCATTATTTCGTCTCTTCAATCGCCTCTTTAATTACAGTCTTCAATTGTCTCAATTTCTTCTTACCAAGTCCTGCTCTAGTGTCAATTTTAACTTTTAACCAATAAACGAACGCAAGTACCAATATAAATTGAATACCTTCGCTCCAAGACAAATTCCATGCTTCATTAAGGTCTAATGTAGCAGCTGCGAGTAAATTAATCATTTTCTTTTAAATAATTTAGATTTAAGTAGTCCAAAAAGGACTTTAAAGAGTGATTTTGATGCATTTCCTTCCAATTCATCAAAAATGTACATATTTAACCTAAAAGCATAGTTTGCTTCAGCAATTAGAGCATTTACTTGAGATTCATCAATATCAAGAGAGTCTAATGTTGCACGATACCCATTTTTGAATTCTTTTGCATCATCAATTTTATCAAAGTCGTAAAAATGCAATCCCTCACCTCTTGGAGGATTTAATGCATTCTCCGCAATACCTTTTAGTATCTGTCCACCTGATAGATCACCAATATAACGAGTATAGTGATGTGCTATAAGCAAATACGGATTATCATTAGCAATTTCGTTAATTCTATAGCAATATGCGTTACATGCTTCACTAGGTATCTGTAAACCCCTCCAATTAGGACCATAATAGTACCTAAGATCCCTTTCAAGAGAATTAACACGCTCTAATTCGGGATAATGGATCATATTAACTAAAGGATCCGTAGATTCTCTAATTCTTTGCTCCATTGTGTCATAGACATAATAGAAATTAGTCAATAATTGACGATATTTCTCTGGATCTAAGACACCTCTAAGGAATCCAGCAACAAATTTGGTATTTTCCGCAGCAGAATGGGACTTTTTAGTCCCTTCTTTCATATCTTTTGCTAATCCCATTATTTTCCTTGCCCTTTATAGCGTTTTTTCGCACCATTACGACTAGTTGCGGAATATTTAGAATGTTTACCCAATCCTTGACGGGTTTTCTTTGGTTTTGCCTCTACAAAAGTGTCAGAGGAGTTCCATTTTACTGATTTTGCCATAATTTAAGTTTAAAGACCTATGTAAACGTCTTTACTGCCACCCGATACAACGGAATTGCATGGATATGCAGTAGTTTGATCTCCAAGTGGATCACCAATCCTTCCTGCGGGTTTTCCTTCAATAAAAACAGTTTTAGACGTTGCAAATAGTTTTCTTGCATGTCCTGCTGCTGCTTCTCTACCTCCAGATGTTCCTATAGTACAATGCCAAGCAGGACTTGACTGTGTATTATAGCACTTATAACCTACAGAAGTGGTAGTGTGTTTAGTTTGTGTAGGATGTGTTATTAATTCATCCTCATCTATAATTGGAATCTTGTTGTTTATTATAACAGTTCTATTGATTGCGGTCAAGGGCTTTTGCCCATGTGGTTTCCAAGTTGTAACAGCATCCATAGCATTTACATCTTTTGGTACAATACTCCCTACTGTTGGTGAATGAGGACACGGACTGAGAGTACCACCACCTAAACCTGGATGGTGTGATGATCCTGATCCTACACCGTGACCACTACAATTGCCCATGAATAGGGCTGCTCCTACTGTCATAGTTTATTCTGGGAATGGGTTACCGTATGCTGCAACAGCATTAACGAACTGAGTAGCTGAACTGGACATATCGTTCCATATTTTAAAACTACCTGTTGCTGTCCATGCTTTACAACCGTCTCCTAAGAGACCTGACATAACATATGTAGTCGTCGTAGTTGTTCCATCTCCATTATCAACCGTACCACCAGCTTGTGCTGAAGGTGGAGGACAAGAAAAATGAGCACATCCCGCATTTACGGGAGTACATGATAATGTGACACTAAGATTTGTACTTACTGTAGGGTCAGGTCTGTATTGTTTTAAGAAATACTTAGTATATGTTGACGCATGAGGAAGAGAACTAGTCGGTCCTTGTACTGTTTCAACAAGAGATGCGTTTGCTTTATAATATTCTGGTATTTTAAATTGCGTAACACTATCAACTTCCTCTTCCCGTGATTTTATATTGCGTTCTTTTTCATTTAAATGCACATCTTTATAACTTCTATCAAGATCTAAATCATCAAAGTGCTTAAAACTGTGTTTTACTTCATATGCTTCTCTTAATGGATCAGTTACCTTTTTACTATACCCATATTGACCAACTTCTTCAACTCTTTCCCTATTTGGGTCAAATTTAATCGAAAAGTTAGGAACTGAGCTGTTTACAACCGTTTTTACGGGCATTTTGTCCATTTCACCCAAATAATTGTCTTTTTCAGCTTGTGACCAACTAATTTCTCCATCAGGCCATGCATCCATGAGCTTAATTGCGTCATCTTTATACTCATCCATCTTAAGCCCGCTATCATGTACGTCTGTTTCCTTCAAATCATCATTAATAATTGCTATTTTTGGTAAACTTGTACTACTATATCCGCTTCCACCAGTAACAACTTTGATTGCAGTCATCACTCCGTTAGTAAATTCTGCTTTTACCGTTGCTCCTGTGCCACTTTCTACCATAGGTGGTGTAACAATTACCTCTGGTTCCCTTCCTAGTTTGTTCCAACCGCTTCCACCACTAACAATTGAGACACCTGTAAGTATTCCACCTGTAATAGTAGGTGTAACTTCTGGTTGAACTAGCGTATTATAGACATCTGGTGCGTTTTTATCGATATCTGCGGTGGTATATTGGATAGATTTCTCTAAAAACTCATACATTCCCATTAATATTGCTCTATCTTTAATACCAAAGCCCGCTTTTGCAGTAATAACATGATTTCTACTAGATGTATATTGCGTTTCCTTAGTAAAATCATTACCAGCACCATCCAAATAGATGATATGATAAGGAAAATTATCCATATCTGTATGGAAAGTACGTGTTATTTCATGTCCGTTGATAGTATCACCTGCTCTAAGCACATCAAAACCTGATGCATCACCTACACCAGTATTAGGACCAACACCAGTAACCTTTAAATCGACTGTTAACGTGCTAGTAGAGTTATCTGGGTGAGTATGAGTATAATTTAAGGTAAATACGTCATTAACAGCATAACCTGTACCAGGATTCAATACCTCTGTTGCTAACCAGGAAGTGCCTGTAAAGACCGTAGAAGCACCTGAATCATCATAAATGGACTTTACCTCTACTTTTACTCTTAGTCCTGTCTTATTATTAGGTACATCGTCTAATTCAAATATAACAAAGTCATCTAATGACTCGTCTCCCGATTGATATGGTGGATTTTGCGACGAGGAGTATAGAATACCAGTTACTTCTGCCTGATTCCATGCATCAGCATATGCACCACCACTATAAGAGAAACTAAAATCAGTAACTCCATTAGGAAGTGTAGTGGATAAAGAGTCGTAAGAGAACGCAAGTTTGTTTTTATCTGATCCAAATCCAAATACTGTGGGGTGGGGACAATCTGGATCTCCTGTTGCAGTCCCTTCAGGCATAGTATATGATAATGTGGTGCTCGCGGGGGCACACGTAAAATTAGTACAAGGAAAACACTGACCACCATTACCACCTTCAGTAGTCGTGGATCCATCGGTAGTAGATGTTTCCTCTGTCTCATAATAATAACAAGGTGTGCCTATTATACCTTGATCATCTGAGGTATCATACAAATAAGAAAACCACCTATCAGAATACCCATAATCAAAGGATATCTCACTAGGGTAGTTGTCATAGACGAATACGCAAGGAGGACTGCTAGGTAAGTTATTCCAACCAGCAGGAACTGCACGAGTAGGTTTGCCACAGTTTCCTGCAGAGTTATTAACTATAGGACTACCACATAACGTGATAGAAGGATACATGGTAGCAATTCCTTCCCTCTCAGGTATATTGTATGATCCACCAGAACGGACGGGTGCCAGAGGGTATTCTTTAAACTCTATAGAAACCCCTGATCCATCTCCAGGTTGGTATGCTACACAAGAATCAACGTCTTTATTATTCCAAGGATTGCATCCCATCTATCTTTTCCTCTAATGCGGTGAGTCGTTTACCATGATCAGTAGTGGGTGCTTTATGTGACATAGATTCGAGTTTCTCTATTCTACGGTATATCTCATCATAGTTCCCCTTTATATTTAAGTAATCTGTATACCCATTTGGTTTATATAACGTTTTATCAGGTGTAGGGAGTTCTGATACTATCTTCTCTAGGTCTAGTAATCTCTCTGTTAACTTAGACATAACATCACTTAGTCCTTTTAATGCTACCTCAATCTTTTCAACCTCGACATTATCTTTACTCTTATTATTCATAGTAACATCATCAGGAGTAATGATTACGTTTGCTTTGTCATTCATCATATTTTTTAAAGGTTAATTGATCATCGATAATATCATAGTCCAGTTGATCACCTATACCCCAACCAAGTTCTTGTACTAATTCGTCAGTTAACGTTATTGTGAATTCTCCGAACTCGTTTTCTTCTAGAGGTAATGTAAATCTATGGGACATATTCTTATAGGCGATTTGCTTGAAATGTTTTAGGTGGGTGACTACGCTTCCATTTATCCCACTCTTTAATAACATCTTTAACATCATTTATAATACCAGCACTTGCACAATAGTCAGCACACTCATACATTCTGGGGTCGAGCATACCCTCATTCCTGAGAAGTTGTTCTAACACCCATGTGCGATTATCTTGGGAGTCTTGACGAAAGGTAGGAGACATTTTTTTACCTGAGAAAATTTTTTAGAAATTTTTATATATAAAGGTCGATTGGGAACCTTTGTAGGTTAGGGAAGTATGCTTTTTTAATATAAGGGCCGCCCAAAGACCGAGAACCCCCATCACGACTGTGTTTTCGAGGTCTTTCTTTATATTTAATAGCATATGTACTGTCCTTGTGTGTTACATAGGCATAAAAATAGGGGTGCTTGGTTAACACCCCCATTCTAACATTAATTGGTTAGATTGTCAAGAATTGATTGATCAATTTCATCGA
>CEQA01012537.1_pt1 | contig 10430 bp, 6 predicted proteins | sample 530501 | NCBI WGS metagenome assembly CEQA01 (sample SAMEA2620227, study PRJEB7988) | marine metagenome | isolation source: saline water (ENVO:00002010), including
AACGGGGCTACGCCCATACAACTTGGATGGCGACCACTTGCTGATATGGATGACTTCTCCCTCAGTATAGACCTGTCCGTTGCCCACACCTGCTAGGTTGATGTAATGAACAGGGACTACTGGCATACCTGAGATAGGACATTTGTCGGTGGAATCGCTCGTTCTGAATGATCTGTCTAGCAGACTGGTGTATTGCGTCCCACCCCTTATCCCTCTCTTGTCAGAGAGGATACGCATGAATATGGGGTCTGCCCTTGACACCTCTTTGATTCTGAAGAATGCTGGTTGCTGTGTCTTGGGATCGACGAAATACTCCTTAGTCAAGATGATGTATGCATCATCAACGATATTCAAATCCATCTCAATCTCACGAAGAATCTCTATGAAATTCTGAGTCATCCGGTTATTGTTGTCGAGAATCGCATCTGCGTATTCGATCTGTCCTCTATCCGGTTTCCTCACTTCACCACCACAGGCTTTGCATTCATCCACCTGTTGCTGGTATTCCTCTTCACAGTCTATGCACTTGCATACGAATTTGGCCTTCCAGTCCCATCCCTTCCTGAATGTCTCAACAGAAAGGTGCTGGAGTATGGAACGCAAGACCATGCATTCGTAAGCAGCAGCATAGAGAGCAGGGATGGTGATTCCTTGGAGAAGCGGAGGTTCTTGAACACCTTGGGTGAATAGGGGCATTGATGGAACAGGCGTTGAATGCCTCTCCATATCGACGCCTATGGCAGAGAATACCCTCTCCATTCTCTTCTCATCAACCACTTGACATCACCATCTCCCTCTTCCCGGCCATATCCTCATCCGAGAGGTTATGCCTTTTGAGCAGTTTCATTTGTTCGTCGGGTTCCATGCTCTCATATGCTAAGACAAGAAGCGCATCTTGATCCCCTTTCATGGCTTTGAGCATCTTGCTTGCATCGGGACAATGACCGTTTAGATGCGGCTCTGCTTTTTCCAAAGCCGCCCTAACTGCTATTTCACCTAGTATCTCTAGGCCCTTGCCCTTTGCTGAAACATTGGCAACGTCTAGTTCCTTCTGCAAAGCAGAGGCATACCATGGTGCTGTTGGTGCATTAAATTGAATCTCGATGCGAGGATTGTATCGTGCATCCATCTTGAATATGGCTCCATTCTCCAACAACCCCGCTAGGAACCTATCAGAGTCCTTCAACAAAACATCTCTTCTTCGTATATCATAGAAAAGACCACGACCTTGGCTCTTGCTGAACTGTCCTACTGAAATTATATCGAATAAAAAGCCATGAGATTTGATGAGGGATGAAATCTCTGCGGGACTCGCTTGCACACCATACGTCTTGAGTGTCTGGGCATTCAAGGCCCCCCTATTGTGAAGTATCTCTCTGCACTTGAACAATATGTTTCTTTCACGATTTGAGAGTCTCTCTTCTTCATCAATGGTCTTGCGCCACTCTCTCTTGGCAATTTCCTTACCGGACTCATCAGACGATTCCCATGACTTCACAAAGCGTCTGAAAGGCAGATCCAATCGTTCGGCATTGGTATTCAAACAGTCATAGTCCTTGTCTGTAAGGGGTATTTCATGAATGAGATTGGGGGAAACACCAGTAAAGTGAGATAGAATGGCTTGCTTTTCCATTTTCAGCAGAGGTTGTATGGCATCGAGAGCCTTGATATGCTTTGATTTGATTAACAGATCGGATAACTCCCTGCCAGTCATGGAGAAGTTATCCACAAACCAAAATCTGTCTATGGATGCGAGTTTTTCTTCGGGAGGAAGTGGTGCGGCATCCGGTAGCATAGTGTCATTCTGCCCTTCGTCCGAACCATCCATAGAAGTGGTTCCGACTTCAGCCTCCTCTCTTGGATCGACTGGTTTGGGCGTGTTTGCCTGTTGCTGCAACTCCTCTAATTTCTTCTGAGCCGCATCGGCTTCTAACTGCGCCGCTTCTATCTCTGCATTCTTTCTCAATGAAGAAACCAAGTCATCCACTCCTTGAATGGGTTTCAAGTAGTCCTTATGCATCGGCCCACCCCAACCTATTCTGCCATGTCTCACCATCTAGGATTATTATATTCTCCCTATACTCCTTGGTCGCTTGCACCGAAAGTGCAAGGGCAATCACCATGTCGTCATGCGCCCCAAGACTCTCCATCTTACCATTGTCAAGCATGGTGAACATGGATAATTCATTCAACAGAGTGTTCATGTGACGCCTAGTTGCACCATCGTCCTTGTATGGGACAATGAGGTGCTTCTGCTCAAAATGGAGTTGAAGCGAATGAATCAAAGCCTCCTTCTTCATCCTACTCATGTTGAATGGTTTGATTGGCAAATCGCTGATTTCTTGAAGAACCTGATTGAATGCCATGGCGAAATTGTTAGTCTCTAGTTCGATTATAACGGGATTGAATCGAGCATTGAGTTCTATGATCTTGTCAATCTGCTGATTGAAATCCATGTTCTTCTCATGATGGACATGAATCACTCGCTTGTGGCGATTCTCATCCATGCCTATGACTATCATGCAAGTATAGTCTGCTCTCCTATCTGCGCTGATTGCTGGATCCCATCCTATGTAGTAATTCAATGACTCATCGGGATCAGGGTAGTATGAAAGAGCGAGCGAATCGTCTTTGACCCTCTCAAGCATCTCCTCCGGGAACAGGCTTGCCTCACTTGCTATCGGTTTGCATAGATACTCACGAGTGAATGCTATGGAGGTCATCTCCCCCCTCCTCGTATTCAAAGCATCGAGATTCCACCTCTCAGGCCATAATGGCTCTCCTGTCGCTTCGTTGATTGCCGGATACTCATTTACGCAATATCCCTCAAGACCTCTCAGTTCCGCATACAGATCTGTGAAAGAGAATGGTGTCCCCACCACGCAGAGTTGGGCCGTGTGGTGGAGGACTGGCAATAATGCGGTATAGAACCATGTGGATATGGACTTCAATTGGGTGTCTGCCTCACTAGACAATATATCGTCAAGAATCACAATGTCGGGGTGCGCCCCACGAACGGCCTTACCGATTGACATAGCACGAATGGAGGACTTGTTTGACATCTTGAACAACTGCTTGGCCCAACCCCTAGCGGGTTTCAAGTGCGCCAAGGCAGGTGTAGTGACAATCAACTCATCCAACTTAGCCATGTGGTCTATGGACTGGTGCTGGCTGTGGCTGAAGAAGAGAACCTCTGTGCCGGGATTGTAAGCCATCTTCCACAGGAGATAGACTCTGAAGAAAACCGACTTGCCATGATCACGGCTGGCTATGACGCAGACCTTGTTATGCTCCTCTGCATTCTCATACCACTCCTTGTGAAAATGTGCTAACTGGAAGCCACAGATGTCCTCAAAGAAGAAACGGAAATCACGACGCCCCATTTCCCAATCGACTTTGCTTGTCAGTTCAAGCATCGCTTCATTGGACATCTTTACCCCACCCCGATGGCAACAGACTCATGTCATCACCCACGGGGTTGCTCTTGGCAAACACGGATGCGGGCAACAGCGAAAGGTCATCGCCCTCAACCGTTTCAAAACCGGACAAATCCACTTTCTCAACGTGATTCTCTTCGGTTATGAATTCCTCAATAATCGAATGCTCGACCTCAGTAGCGGGTGCTGGTTCCTTCCTTATCTTGAAAGCGTCCGTGGAATAGAATGGATTGTCAAAGGGATTCTCCACGATAGTCCATGGCTCTGACCTCTCAACGATGTCATCCCTTTGTATTGGCTGATCGTCTTCCTCCTCTGCCTCTTGCCGAGGCGCAGGGAGAGCCAATTGTTGAGGAGGTTCTGGAGGGGCTTCTTCTGGAGGGGCTTCTTCTGGAGGGGCCTCTGGATGAGGTGCATAGAACGGGGCAATTCTATTGCCACCTCTCTCGTGCATAGCACCCATCCTGTCTGCTTCTGCTAGATACTGGTGTTCAGTCAATGGTTTATGTCCTGCACGAAAAGCCTTGCCACGTTCAATCTGTTGAATTGCTTCAAATCTCTTCCTCGCCCTGTTCGACTCCATCTCCTCATCGCTCATGTTTTTGCCTCTCAGAGCATTGAACGCATCGCTGAATCGGCCCTTCTCTATGTCTTGGCGGATTTCCACAATTGACACGGCCTTTTGATATTGCGGAGCGAGGTTTTGGAGATCACGTTTTCCACCTCTTCTAGTCAAATAGTTCGCTAATCCACCTGCGGCGATGGATGCACCACCTGTCATTATCCCAAGAGGGATATTTCTAGCCAGTCCACCTGTCCTTCCTGCTCGTTCTGCGGCATTGGCTGTTAATGCATCTAGCGCAGGGTTCCCTGCATTACCCGCACCTTCACCACCCGCACCGGGGGGTGAACCTGCGACGTTCACATTTACTGATTGGCTCCCACCACGCATTTGCTGTTGCTGCTGTTGTCCGCCTCCACTTCCCATGTTGCCACTTGAGTTGCCATAACCTGCGGGTGCTTGATCGAAGAGGCTTCCTCCTTGTATCTGTCCTTGATTCATATCACCACCCCCACCATAACCTGCGGGTGCTTGATCGAAGAGGCTTCCTGTCGTATTGCCACCTGCGGGATCCATTGGTTGCGGAGTGACCTTTCTCTCAGTAGTCTGTGTCACCTCACCTGTTGCTCCATCTGTTGAAGTGGTCTGAGTCTCTTCGACATCGGGAACACCGTTGCCATCTGCATCACCCGGAGTGGGTGCTGCTGCTCCTGCTGCTGCCGGTGCTGCTGCGCCGGGTGCTGGTGTGCCGGGTGCTGGTGCGGGCTGTGACTCTGGATCCCACCCATACGCCACTTGCTGACCTTCTGTAAGATCGTTTCTTGCTTGAGCATATGAAGCATCTCTCATATTGGAATCGTGTAGTCTCCTCATGTCCTTGGATTCTTGTCTGCCTATGCCATACCTGTCTTGCTGACCGGCTCTCGTGGTTCCCACGACTCCTTGCTCCATGAGTCCGCTAAGTCCACCTTGCTTGAGGCCATGAGCGAAGTTGCCTACTCGACCACCAATGCCGGGGAGGTATGCCCCTCCTCTGTTAGCACCGCCTTGGGAACCATGCTTTACGCCTTGGTATGCCGCTTGAGCCTGACCGGGTAATTGCGAGGCCGCATTCATGACTCCACGACCTGCGCCCATGGCTGCTTGACCGGCTTTACCTGCCATGTCCATAGCCCCACGACCGGCTTTACCTGCCATGTCCATGGCCCCACGACCGGCTTGACCTGCTGCGCCCATGACGCCAGCACCTATCTCGCCCGCCTTCTGCTTGGCGGCACTTGCCATGCCGGGAACCTTCGATGCGGCATTCTGGATCTTACCATATGCGCCTTGTCCTAGTCGCTTGGCAGCATCTAGCATACCTCCGCCCAACTCAGAAGCCTTGGCTCCCATTTGACCTGCCTTTTCCTTAGCCGAACCCATCATCTGGGAACCCTTGGCCTGTGCCGTCCCTACTCCACGACCAAGACTCCTAGCGGCTCCCATCATAGCATCATCAGTAGCAGCAAGGGTCTTGTCTCTGACTTGACCCATCTTCTCTCCCGCTTGACCCATCTTATCCTTGGCGGCAGTAGCGGCGTTTCCGATTGCCTCCCCTGCGCTAGTGAGTGCCTTGCTACCTGCTGCACCTATGCGGGAACCGACGTTGCCAACGGCTTCTTTCACATTGCCAAAGCCTTGCTTCATCCTATCGCCCATGCTTGGTGGTTCACCTGCTTGTCTGCGGTTGAACCTATTCTCAAGATTAGAAATCCTATTGTCCATACCTGTGGCTCTGCCCTTTGACGATGCATCGACGTTGCTTTGGGCGTTGTTCCCACCTGTTATCTGATCGACCCTTGCACGGTCGGCGTCTGTTATCCGCCCCCCTTTCGCACCGCTTTGTTCGACATCTGCACCCTTTCTGTTGGGATCTCCTTCTATCTCCTGACGCAAGTCAGGGATTTCATTGGGGTTGCGAGGTCGAGGGTTTGTCGCATCTCTTCGGAATCCTTCGCCTTGCATCCAATTAGTCATGCGAGGGAACATTTCCTTCGCTCCTGTATCATCATGCACGGCTCTCCCTTGCTCATCGACAACAACCTTCTTCTCAAGATTCCATGACTCTATGGCCTTTCTGATGTCCTCTCTCGCACCACCCATGCTATGCAAACGTGCTGCTAGGACTATGCTATCCATTCAGAGCCACCTTCACCAATTGAACGTCTTTGTGATCGACGTGAAATGATTTTGCTATGTTTCTCCAATCCCCACGAGTATGGAATATGGTGATGACATCATTAGTTGGCCTCTGAATCCTACTACCGAGGATTGCTATGTCAAGGGGATTGTTGATGTCCATTTTCTTGATGTCTTGGTAATCCTCTATCACAGTCTGAGCCAACTCGACTTGAACGCTTTCTATGTAATCCTCTATCTCTGTTTTGAACTCTTCCGAGCGTCGGAATATGTCGTTTGAGGATGCACGTCCTAACAGTTCTGCGAACCTTGACAATCTTTCACCTACCGTTGGCCCAACAGAATCGCTTTCGGACAATGGTATATTGCTATTTTGATTAGTTATACCGCGAGCCATCGCGCCCATGCGGCTTGGTGCAACATCGTATTGAGTCGGTGGCTTCGGTGCTGCATTAACCATAGGAGGAGGCGTAGCGACCACTTGAGGCCCTAATGGTAGTGGTGGAGCAGGTGGATTGACTGGTGCGTTCGGCGGTATGTTCGGTTGCGGAACAGGGCCGGGGGGCTGTGCCACTACTGGTGGTGGAGCAGGTTCGCCGGGTTGTATTCCTCGACCATCGAGTGGTGGCCTCGGCCCGGTATAATGGTGATCCTGTGGGAGGTTCCCTCCATGCTTGTCCATCTCATGCATATAGAGGAGTTGGAACAGTCTGGACTCTCTGCTCCCCTTGAGTCCGCTTTGGTCTGGACTCATGTTGGCTCTATCGAAGATTGCCTTGGCTTCCTCCTCTTCCATGTCGAAGGCACTCATCATCTGCTTGACCGATCTTTTGTTATGCGAACCGTAATTGTGGTTATTCGTCCATCTAGCCCATGCATCTCCCTGAGCCTCCGGCGGGATTATGCTTCTGTCTATCGAATCCAATCCGGGGATACCGGGCTGACCGGCAGCAGCATCGAGATCGTCGTCTTCGGCAGGTTGCATCAGACCATCTCGTATCTCTTGATTCTCCTGATGCTTCCTCTCGATACGATTGTGTATGCTATCGAAGTTGTGATATGAATGGTGCAATGCATTGAACATGAATGGCTGTTGAATGAGATCTGCTTTGATTTGGTCGTGAGCCATGCCTTGTCCTTGGAGTCCCTTTATGTGATTGCTAATCCTCGTTAGGAGATTTTTGTCGTTTATGGAGATGACATCGTTGTGAACATAATGAGCAGGTATAACGAATCTCTTATCACCACGGGGTTGTCCTTGTCTGTTGTATCTAGTTTCAACTAGGCCCAATTCCTTGGCTCCCTCCTCATACCACCTTGCCCAACCCTCTTGCTGATTGTTTCGCCCGGAGAGGATGCTAGTGACAAGTTCCCCATTGGCATTATACGGATTGAACGAACCCATGCCTCGTCTTTTTCCCATTGGCCCGGTCTTTTGCATATTGACGGTGGAAGTCGCACCCGCACCACTAACGTATTCGGCATTCAACCTCCCATCCGGTCTGAATGGAAGTGGTGGTGCTTGGAAACCATGACCTGCTTGATTGTTTATCTCAATCTGCTTCTCTGCTGCTGCATTCACTAATTGCCTTCCTACTGCAAGGGCTTGACTTACTGCTTGCTCGTAGCCCGGTGTTCCGGGGCCTGAATGGACTATCCGACCTATGTTTGCATCTATCTTCCCACTACGAATAGCCATCTCTATGGCATCTGCCTCATAGGCATTCATCTGCCTCCCCTCAAAGTCATCGAAGTTGTGATCCATACCATATACGGCATTCTGCAAACCCGCAAGGGAAACGTCCTCGGTTCCCATTATGGTGTTGATGAATTGATCGAAATCGAATATTCCCTCTGACTTGATGATGAAACTATCAGTATCGAACACCCATGGCAATTTGATTCACCTCTTGCCTACCATGCCTAAAGCGAGAGATGTATCATCGAAACTGTATGCTGCCGTGTTCTCGGTATTCACCTCGGTCGGGCCTGTCGGAGCCGATGCCCTGTCTTCACTTGCTTGTCCACCTCGTTTTGAATGCTCATCCAGTATTGGGGACGATTTGGTGAGTTTCTCCAATTTCCTCATGAGTCTCTCGATTTTCTTCTTAAGGTGAATAATCTCGGTTCTGCTCAATTTGCTTGCTTTGAGGAGCATATCATCGACCTCAACGATTTCCGAAGCCAGTTTCATATCGGGTATTGGATCACCCAAGCCAAGGGGGTCGCCAACCCATCCTCGTTCAACCCTGTCTCGCTTCATACCACTCCTCATGTTCGTTCCCAAACCAGAAGTCGAAGGCATCTTTGTCGAACCCTTGGTTCCGCCAATATACCCTCCACGAGTTGCTGTTTCGGCAATACCCGTTGCACCCGAAGAACGATGGTGAGTATGTTCTCTAGGGAGTGATCCTCCCGCCCTTCGCATCTTCTCGTTTGCTAACTTTCGTTGATATGCGACAGGATCACGGAGCCTAAGAGGTATCCCCTCAGATCTCGTTGCACCCTGTTGTCTTATTGCAGTTGATTTAACGTTGGGTGCGAATGATTGTCGTCTAGCAGGAGCGTCAAGTTGTAGTTGTGCGGCTGCTTTTCGCCGTTTTGTCTTGGACTTGATGTCTCTTCCTCCGGTGGTATCGAGTTTTCCTCCGACTTTCTTTCGTCCCTTTTTGCCCGATCGCTTTTTCTTTCGCTTTTTCTTGGCTTTGGATTTCTTTTCCTCTTCTTCACTTTCTTCATCCTCCTCGTATTTCCTTCCCTTGTATTTTCTCCGAGCCTTCTCTATGTCCTGTTGGACGACTTCAGAACTCGTTCTAACCATTCCCCTTGATGGATGCCCATATGTGACGTTTGGAGTAGTGCTTCTGACGGTTCCGACATTAGCCCCTGCGGCTAAAGACAAGCCATTGGCTCCTAAATCAACACCGAGGCCAGACTCAAGCAACTCATTCTCTTGCTCTAGCATGGGGCTTCGTTCCATCATCTCATCCATTTTCTCTGGCCTGATGTCAATGTGCCTTAATCCCGGAATCAACTCTATGAGTGCTTTCTCTCTCCTCTTCTCTGGATCTCTCTGCTCGCTGCTCTCGGTGTCCTCTGGTGTTCCACGAGTGTGGTGCGAGAGTCCATCTGCATTTTCATTTGGATTTACATCGAGATCGCCATAATTGCCCATCTCACGACCATTGTATCCCCCTGTGAACTCTTGAGTCCGTGGTCGCCATATGTTCCCAACGTCACGGGGATTAGCACTTATCTTGATAATATCTGAAGATAATACAATCTTAGACATCTTAAGCACTCCTTTCTGCAATCTTTTTCAAGTGGATATTCTTGAATGATGATTGAACACGCAATGGAAGATCAAGATACCAATTGGCGAGATATGGCTCACGGGAATACCTCTTTGCCAAATTCATGAATTGTTGTTTGAGATCCTTAATTGATTTCATGACATCTATGTAGCCGATACTTTTCTCTTCATCTTCATCAGCAACCTTCCATAATTCCTTTATCGCATATCTGCACCACATAACGGACAGCATCACATCAGAAGCAGTTCCCTGCGATGCTTCTCTTTCCATGTCATTTGAAGTTTCAAGACTCAAAGAGTCGAGCCATTCCTCAACGACGAAATCCAAACCATCGAGGAACATAATCAAATCTTGCTCGGTCTTTGGATATTCATCGTGCAAGACCTCCTCATAAGGAGTATCCATGAGCATCAATTGACGCATGGTTTTCATTCTTCAAGCACCCCCGCTTCTGCCAATGCGTTTCTTAGGACTCTCCACTCTTCAGGTGACTTCTCTGCAAAGTGCGCTTGAATGACTGTGATGACATTGATTGACTCACTCTTGTCTATTACTTCCATCTTATCCATCCACTTTGCCAATTCGTTCAGAGTCTCTCTGATTTCACGATGAAGACGAACGGCTAGGTCTATGTCCTTTGGGGAGATTAAATCTGGAGTTTCAATGTATTGAGCCTCTAAACCATCAAGGTGAAGTGTGAAAATGCTATCCAGTCGATTCATGTTCTTTTCTATCTTAGCAAGGGAATCACGAGTGCTTTGAATCGCAGTAGGTATCATCTCCACTTCGGCTGCTGCTTTGATGAGTGGTTTGATGTGCCTCTCCATGTGATGGGAGATGATCGAGTCATCAACATTCAATTCATATGCAAACTCTTCTATCCCTGCCCTTCCTTCTAAGATTGAAGATTCAATCTCGGCTCTTTCGGGATGAGTGCAT
>CEQA01008161.1_pt1 | contig 10402 bp, 7 predicted proteins | sample 530501 | NCBI WGS metagenome assembly CEQA01 (sample SAMEA2620227, study PRJEB7988) | marine metagenome | isolation source: saline water (ENVO:00002010), including
AGGACAGAATCTATTCCTGAATTTTTAGCATATGAATCTATCTATGAAAGTATTAAGGAAAATGGCGATTTTGGAACTATCGATAGAGTATTAATGCTTTTTGGTGTTAGAGACCCTAGTGATTCTCCATATACATCTTCTCATCCATTAAAAAAACTTAAGCAAGCTTTAAAACAGGGAAAAACTCCTGATAATATTCTTAAAAACAATCTTTATAAAGTTGATGATAATTTTGTAAAAGCAGGACTACTTACTCATTTCTTAACAATGGGAGCTCTTAAAGGTAATGAGATACAAAAGATATTAGCATCTAATAAAGATATGGCTAAAGCGTTAGGTTCAAGAATATGGACTGGAAGAAAAGAAAGAGTGATGGAAGCTCTTATAGCAAATCCAAAGCTATTGAAAAAGCTTGAACCTTTTCTAAAGAAATATGTTAATAATGAATATAGTGTAAACTATAAAGAACAAATTTCTCATAGACTAGACTCTTTAAAAAATCAAAACCAGCGCCATGACGAAAGTCAGGAATTGAGCGCTTTCTGGGATACTGATTACGAATTTGCCGAGGATATTCTTACCCCTAATGAATATGATACAAATAAAAGAGAAATAGAAGTATCTGAAAGACAGCTTGAGCTTATAAAAACAGATTTTTTATCTTATATAGACATTAGCATAACGGCTTATTTAAATCAATATTTAGGTCAATATTTAAATATTTATCTTAATGCTGATAGTATTTCAAGTGGGATGGAGATTTTTGAATCTAGGTGGAAGGAAGCAGTTGAAGAAGGATTGACTTCTGATAAAATAGATGAAGAGGGTAATATTGTAAAAGATAAGAAAACTTTAAAATCTAGAGTTTTATCAGACCGTAAATATGGAGTTCCAGGAGCAGTTCCTATGACTTTAGACTTATGGAAAAATTGGTTTGATATATTAATAAAAACATCTATAGGCTTTTCGCAAAATAAGAAAACTTCAGATACATCTATATATTTAAATACAGGAAACTTTATAGCAGCTTTAGAGGGAACGGTTACTCCAAGGCAAATATATATGAGTGCAGCTGAGGCAAAAATAGATAATTTTATGCGAATGATTTCTGAAGATGAAACTGGAAAGTATGCTGACGCTGAAAAGAAAATATGGGACTTTTTTGCTAAGGGAAAAGCTAAGCTAAGAGCAAAGTTTTCTACCGAAGGAACTAAGCTTCCTGAATTTGAAGCTGTATCGCTTTATGCTGGTCATATAGATGCTATACCTACATCAGAATTATTAAATATTATTTCTCCTTACAATAAAGATTTAAATGAATGGATTTCTATAAAAAAGGAAGAGGATGCAGATGCTACAAAAAATATGACTCCTTATGATAAGAGGAAATATCATGCACAATATTCTAATCCTAATGGAGGGCCATGGTTTCAATCTTTATTAAAATTAGAAAAACAAGGTATTATAAAGTTAAGTATAGAAAGACCGAATTGGTCTAAATGGGATTTATATAAACTTGAAGTTTTAAAGCCTAATAAAATTGTTCCTAATAGATTCCAAAAAGAGCTTAAAAAATCTAAAGATGCTCGTTTTGAGCCTAAAAATGAGGCTGAGGCTTACAATAAGGTTGGTAGAGTATCTAGGTACCAGTTAGATGAAACAGACTCTAGAACGACTAGATTTGAAGCTAATCAAATTTTTGAAGGTGCATTAAAAGATGTTCGAATGATTGTCGCAAAAAGATTCGACCCTTGGGATTTTCATAGAGAAATGTTAAATCATTTGCCAACCGATTTATTGAAAGGATATTTTAAAGATTGGTTTATGAAAAAGTTTTCTGATGCCTCTAAGATGAGTAAAATAAGAGAAGCTAAAAAATCTAATAGTGGATTTATAGCTAACCCAGAAGATGTAGATTCTGCGGTACTTTCTTTATTTAATGAAGGGAGTGGTATTAGAGAAGGGATAGATAGCCTTATAGAAGATGGTGAAAGTGATGAGCGTGATGTTGGTATTAACGAACTTCAATGGATGGAGGAACTAGGCGTAACTTTAACTAATGCACAATTAGTAGCAATAAAAGGCAGAGCTCGTACAAATTATCAGAAAAACAGGTCTTTTGAAGACTTTACTAAACAGCTTTCTCCATATATAAGAAGAAAAAGAGGCTTTGATAGCCTGAATGACCGTCAGAAAAAAATGACTTTAAGATTTTATAATAGAATAAATAGCTATGTATTTGCAAATAATCCTGAAGGAATTCAAAGCACTATTAATGAGAGACATAATTATGTTGTAATTAAATCTTATAGAGATAAAAAGGGAAATCCTTTAGCTGCTCCTATAATAGAGTTTAAATTCAAAGACGGTGAAAATTTAAAAACTGGAGCACAGAATCCTAGAGCAGAAAAAATTACTCTATTTGAAGCACAAGCAGGGCTTGGCTTATTTAGCTGGATAGGAAAAGAAGACTATCTATCAAAAAGCACGAGAATAGACAAATTTTCAGGAGATGTAATAGAAGAATATAGGGATATGTATGGATGGCTACCTTTTAATGAGGTAAAAAGCCTCAACTCTCTTCTTAAAGAGCAAGATTTAACTATAGCTTTTATGAGAGGAGAGAACAGAAGACTTGCATTAGTCGATATTAGTCAAGCGCATAAAGATGACTTTAAAAACTTAGCACAATATGTTTCTAGAGAATTTGAAGATGGGTATCTTCCTGAAGAAAGCACTAAGTATTTCGAAACTCCTGCCGATATAGCTATTCATGAGGCTCATAAAAAAGTATGGCCTCTATATTTGCATGATAAAAAGGGTTCTGCGAATGTAATGAAAAGAATGAAGATACCTTTTACGCCTGTTACTACTACAAAAAATATTCCTAATTTTGATTTAAAGGTTTTTGACCCATCTAAAGCTTCTTTTGTATTTAATGACGGCACTGGTGGGCCTGCTATGGTTAATATTAAGGGACTTGGTAAGAAGTATATAAATGATGGTGGTAGTATGGCTAGCTTTACTTTGTGGAGTCATTTAGTTCATCATGGTGGAGTAAGTAATTATTCAGGGTCGAATAAAAATGTTATTTACTACAAAAAAGGTGACAGCACTTTAATGGTAAAGCATGAGATGAGTCAAGTTGAAAGAGATTTAGAAATATGGTATAATAAGGGTCAGGCTGATGAGCAGTTAATAGCTAAGGTTGATAGCAGAGGGAATATTTCTGATGCGAATGATAATAATATTGATTTATTGATGACTCCAGATGAAGCAAAAGTTTTTGACGGAGAATTTGCTGTTGATAATATCTATAAAGTTCCTGGTAGAAGTATAGGTTTTATTGGGTATCGTGATAAAGCATCTAGATATTCTACTCATGGAACTCAGTGGTATAGTTATATAGAAAATGATGAGATTATACAAAGCTATCAAGATAATATCATTAAAGAAATGGATGTTAAGTTGGCAAATTTCTGGAATATATCTAGAGATACTGAAATGTCAAAATCTTATGATAAAATAAAATCATTTCTTGTAGATAAATTAGACAGAATGGATAATGATGGATACAGACATTCTCTTATAGAGCATGCAAAAGTTGGAGCAGGTAGACATAAAGGAATGGAACCAATGCTCGATGTATTGCTACAGTCTAAAGGTATGAAACAGATTCTAAGAGCATCACTTCAAGCAGGTACAAAGTCTAAGATTGTAGGAAACTTAAGGCATGATTTAAAACCGAATGAAATAGCCTTATCAAGAGCTAATGCTAGTTATGTTATTAGTTTATATAAAAAAGATACTAATGACAGCAAAGCTAAGACATCAGATGTTAATGATTGGCTTAAAAAGAATGAAGTAAAAGCTATGGTTACTCGATATCCCGTTCCTCATGTTGGAGGTGTTATGATGGCTAGAGTAAAAAGAATTCACCATAGATTTGGGTTGATTGAAATGAATCCTTTTGACGTATATGCTAAATTAGAAGGAGATATGGATGGAGATGAGGTTCATGTAGAGTTTCTTAAAAATAAAGACCATACTAAGTTAATAGATGACTATCTATCTGTTTTAAATATAGAGGCAATAAACTTAAATAATTATCCATCTAACCCTAATGCTGCTCCAGTTTTTCAAAATGCAGACGGGACTTTAACAGTACTAGACGATAATGAAAGTAAAAGGATAGCTGCAATGGGAGCTTTAGCTTTTGGAGGGAATGCTATAGGAGAAATAGCAAATTTAATAAATGTTTATGGTCAGTTACGTAGAGTTTTTGATTATGCTACTATTGACGGAAATAAAATAGTGATGAGAAAGTTAGATGAAGAAGTTGTTCATCCAGGACTTAATGAAAAAATGCCTTTAAGAAAAGCTTTAAGATTATATTTGCAAGCAGCTTTAGATAATGCTGAATTTTCTCTTCTTTATGAATGGGACTATAATCTTCCGTCTTTATATTCCTTATTATTTAAAAGAGATGATGGAAAAAGTTTTCAAAATAAAGAATTCTTATGGGGTAATCAGTCAGATATTATTAATGAAGGAACAAGAGTGTATCAAGCATTAAGACCGCTTATCAATATCCATAAAGTAGTTGGAAGATTGAGAAAAGGTTATGATTTTGAAGATGGAAAATATGGTTTATCAGATGTTATAAAAATCTCTGAACAATTTTATAACTATACTTTGAATAGAGTTCAAGGATTTAATATGGAACAAGCAAGAATTAATAAAAATGGAAAAGAAATGTATCCTGCAAATATAGAGGTAGGATTCTTAGAAAAATTATCCTTTAAAGAAGGTGATGAAGTTCTTGTTTCTCCGTGGGAAATGTCTACAATTGCTCCTTATAGAACAATGCAAGAACATATCTTTAAACATAAAAGAAGAGGGTATGGAGATACTTTATTTAAAATTAATGAAACCTTGCATGAAAATTCTCATACTGATTCTGTTAAAATGTTAGACTCTAGAAAAGAAGATATATTAAACAGAGCCTATCAAGTTGATTTAAGTAATGGTCTTGTAAAGGTGGATAAAAAATCGTATCTTACACTTGAAAAAAATAAAGGATTAGTTTATAGAACAGCTATGGCAACTGCTTGGTATAATGCATTAGTTAGAGTAGATAAAGTTGGACCTCAGACTATTGACAGAAATGATGCAATAAGAGAAATGGCTTTAACTTATGATAAGAAGTTTAAAAATCTTTCTAAAACTGCTAAAGTTATTGCTACTATGGGATTCTTAGAAGGATTTATAACATTATCTGATAAATTATCTACAGATAAATTTGCTAAATTAAACCAAGTTGAAATAGCTACTGTACTACCTCATGTAAGCAAAAGTGCTTTTGAGCTTCAGCTATTAGATGAAAGTATTTTACAAATGTTTTATAATGAATATAATAAACTTATATCAAATCCTTTAGACACAAGTTTTGTCGAGGGAAGAAAAAGACCTGAATACAGAGCTTTTGATATGGTTATAACAAGGATGTGTCGATAATGCCTACAACATGTGATACAAAGACAAATCTTGCTGATGATATAAAAAATCAAAATGAAGTTCATGAAGAGCATCTTAGTAATTTTAAAGATAAAGTTTATGTTACTCCAAGCAAGATGGAGAAATTAAATAATTATCTAGAGAGTAAATTTGGTTCAGATTATGTAAAAAGTAAAGAATTTGATAAGGCTGTTAAAGAATTGTTCGGAAGTAAAGATGAGCAAACAATGTTAGCTTTAAAAATAAATGCTATAGCTGATGGCAATCGTATATATTGGGATTGGATACAAAAATACATTTATACAAATCTTGCTGAAAATTTTAAACCTAAGTGGAGAGCTGGGAATATAGCTTTAGATGAATTGCCTGTATCTACTTTAAAGAATATATATAGGTCTATAGCAGCTTGGTCTTATGCGGGAAATGGAGAATGGTGGGGTAAAGGAATAGTTGGTAAATTTGCTGTTCAAGTAGGACTGCCTTCTACATTAGCATTAAAAGAGTCTACAGGTGCATATTATATCTTCCAAGAATCTGCAAAGCAGTATGCTGCTAAGTTATCAGCAAGGATTAATGATTTCCAAATGAAGCCAACTTATCGAAAATCAAAGCTTAATTATGGATGGAATAATCTCTCTGAAGAAATACATTCATTAATTCAATACTTCCCTGAAAGCTTTCTTAAAGAGCATGGAACTATGAAAGCTGAGCGTTTAATAATGAGATTTTTTATATTTTCTACATATGGAGACGCAAAAGACAAAACTATAATAAGATTTAATTCTAAGATTAATGATTATGAAATAGCTGACAACTATATGCCTACAGGAACTTTTTATGATAAGGCAAAAACAGAACCTATTCATGGCTTTACTGCTTATGTACCTTTAAAAGAATTTGAAGGTGGTAAATACTATGTTCCTATAATGAAAATGTCTCCTGCAGGGCGAAAAAAGTTTCAAGATAAAATAGCTAGTGTTCAAAAAAGATTTAGAAAGCTTGATAATGAACTGTTTGCTTACTCTAAAAAAGAATTTAAAAAGTCTGTTGATGCTATAAAAAAGGCTTATGAAAATGTTTTTGGCTTTACTGATGCTGAACTTAACTTTGCGCTAACAGGATACCATTTTCCTGGTATGCTTCCAGAAGAAAGAAAGAGTATAGAATCTGCTGTTAATAAGAAAATAGGTGAAAAAGCAGATATATTTGAACAGCTTCAGCAAGTTATAACAGGAACGGCAGTTCTTAACCCTTATTGGGGCGAAGAAAATGATGAGATGAAAAAAAATCACTTTCCTGCTGTATATAATCAATACAAACTCCCATTTATATTTGAAAGCATTAACGGGCAATTAGCTAAGAGTATTGAAAAGTTGGAGTCTAATTATGCAGCTGCCCTTCAAGATAATAATATCGTAGAAGCTAAGAAAATTAAAAAAATGATGAAAAATAAACGCTCTCAGTATGCTAGAAATGAAAGGTTGATAGACGATATGAGTGAGGTTACTATGGATTTTGCATCAGATGGCCAAGAAATCCCTGTAATATTGAATCAAAAATATATGAAAAAAATGAGCAACTCTATCAATCCTATGAATATGCGTACTGATTCACATGCTTATTATGCATCCCTTAAAACTCAAATGTCTGCTATTGAAAGAAATAATCTTATCGCTGTTATGATTAATCAAATAGGCAGAGCAGATTCTAATGAAGTTAGGGATATGATTATCAATAATTTTAAAGTACCCTTTGCATTTACTGATGTTAAAAGCGGCTTAGGTCCTCTTGATTTTTCCACAGAAAATATATCTCATAAATTTGGCAAAGATTCAAAAGGTAATTATAGAGTTAAGCCTCAAGTTGCTGCAGAATGGATGAGAATGTTAGGAGCTGCTATTAGTGGACAATATTTGCATGGAGTGGGAACAGCAATACAGAATGTTTCTGCTTTACAGCAAGCTGGTTGGGATTATGGAATGAGTAGAGTAAAAGATGCTTTATCTGAATACCGAGGAGATAGAGGCACTGAATGGAGAGAATTTATTCAAAGGTCAGGTGTCCTTGAGTTTAGAGATTTCTTTAGTAAGTCATTAACTAACGATGTAATAGATAGCGAAATAGAATTAGATACTCATCAGCAAATTATAGGAGCTATTTTAAAATATTATGGTTATAAGAAAAAATGGGGAGTTTTTGGTAAGTATAAAAAGAAAAAAGCTATACAGTCTGAAGAGCAATTAAGAAAAGATATAGAAAAAATATTGCTAAATTCTGAATCATATCTTAGAGTTAGTGATATATATCTACCTACAGAAGAACGTGCTCTAGGAAGAGCTAAGCTATATAAAAGAAAAAAACTTAAAGGGCATATACAAAAATATGTTCACTGGGCTATCAATAGAGAGATAGAATTTAGCCCTGTAGTAAAAGAGATTACTGCCAAAAATATGTTACCTAAATTAATAAAAGGAACTTTTGGAGAAGCATTTAAAAATGTTTCAGAACTTGTTAAGGACAATCCATTATTTAGCATGTCTGCAGGTGAAGAAATGATTAGAACTGTATCCTTTATTATAGGAGTTAAGAGGGCTAAAGAATTAGGGTTGCTAGAAGATATTCCTTTAAGTGAATATAAAGGTAGACAGCTTGAGCAAGCTATTGAAATAGGAAGGTTATATTCTTATAATAGTAACTTTGGATTAACTCCTCAAGATGTAGGAGCTATGTGGTGGTCTGAAGGCGGTAATTTGGTTGGGAAATTTAAGATATGGTCAATGCAAAAAATGAGCAAAGATATTAATTCTATAAAAAAAGGCTTAATCTCTTTAATAGATACTAAAGATTTAATCAAAAATGTAGAAGACCCTAAAAATAGAATTCAGATGAAGAATTGGTTTAAGGCAATGGGAAGATTTTTAAAACATATTGCAGACCGTCCTAAAACATTACGGACAGCTAATCATGAACTTGCTCAAATGAGAGACTTTGTAGTGGTGCAAGGATTAATAACTGTTCTTATGGATGTGCTTTTCTTTGGTCCAATTTCAGCTCCTGGAGTACGATTCGTTGCAAATAGATTTGGACTCAGAACAGTAGGTGGCATGAGGTCTGATTTATTGGGATTACTTCTTTTCCTTCCTGTAACATTACCTCTGAGACTAGCATTAGCTGATGATGAGGATGATGAAGTTAGGTGGAGTTTTATGTTTCTTATGAGGCACTCTATGCTTGGATTCTTACCCTCAAAAGGAATAGATATGTCATGGTCTTTTATAAATGCAATAGCTACTATGGATGAGGGTGAAATAAGAGAAACTATTTATAAAACTTTAGATATGATAACTCCGTATAGAGGTATAAGTGGTGCAAGAGATATGGTAAGATGGGGAGTAACAGGAGAAGCTCCTCCTAGATATTAAGAGAGTATTGACATTAAGAAAATCCAAGATATGACAACAGCTCCTAGTGCAATATATTGACCATATATAATACTAAGAGCTATTAATCCTATACAAAACATTACGCCAAACATCTTTGTTCCATTTTAGATTTATTTAAAACAATTGAATATAATTTAATCTTAACCATACCTTCAATCTTATTATTTAGAACTAGATTTTCAATTTCTAAGTCCATCATTGCATGTTTTTTCAATTCATTAGCATTTATTTTTTCAAGTGTTGTCATTTTTCTCCCTTATCATATTAACAAAGTTATTAAATTCAATTGTCAAATAAGTCTTAGACCTATTTCTCTTAAAGACTACTACAGGAACTCTATCGTTTGCATTTCCTTCAGCTTGCTCAATAGCTTGCCATATTTGCAATCGTTCTGTATTCTTGCATTCAAAGCTATAAGGTATTTTTTTTCTAGCAGCAGGAGATAACTTAATATCTTCTCCACTTTCTCCCATTATAGCTACCTTTATATCATCTTCTTCTAAAGATTGGAATGCATCTAACAGATTATCTCTAACGAAATTCTGTAGCCTTCTTCCTTTGCTTTTCTTAGAAGATGTCTTCATATTCCCAACCTATCACAGCATTTCTGTATTTTGGGAAGCATTGTAGTTAAAGCATTTAATTGACCTAATGCTTTGTTCATACTCTTATAACACTCTTCTACTTTAGCTTCAGCGTTTTCAATTCGTATTGTTAGTTCGTGTATGTCTAACTTTTTTGATTCTTTGACCGCAGGCTTTGCACTTGTTTTCTTTTCTTTTTTTGCAGGCATCTTTTATCTCCTTGTTTAGTTTGTTTAATATTACAGGTATTCTATCTTTAATATCATTCATTCTCATTCCCCTGATGAGTTACAATAACCTCTCATGAGTCTTTGTAACCACAGTTTAGGCATACTGCTTTACAATTTTTCTCTATCGATTCTCCACATTGAAAACATTTGCCATATTTATTTAATTGATATTTCTTCAAGTTTCTCTCTGGCGATAAGTCTTTCACTTTAAAAAAATCAGCCATTATCTTTTTCTTTATCCTCCTTTTCTTCATACTTTTCTTTAAATTCTTTAAACTTTTCTGCATCTCCATTAAAGAGTAAATATTTACCAAATTCAGCAGACATAGCATCTAAGAACATATGTAGAGTAAGAACTCTTTGTTCTAATGCATATATCATTGCCATCATTTCTTTTTTAGTAGGGTCCTTTTTGTTTTGCTTAGCCATTATTCCTCCCATGCCTCATTTATATTTTTAGTAGCTTTGTTATCACCTTTGTAAGTACCATCTTTATTTCTAGCTCTCTTACGCTTTTTCTTAGGCTTAGAGCCAAACATAATCTCTACAAGCTCATTTAATACTTCATAATCTTTATTCATTCAATGCTCCTATTTCAAGAGTTTTAAGTAATTTACCGTTCTTATAA
>CEQA01029991.1_pt1 | contig 10324 bp, 23 predicted proteins | sample 530501 | NCBI WGS metagenome assembly CEQA01 (sample SAMEA2620227, study PRJEB7988) | marine metagenome | isolation source: saline water (ENVO:00002010), including
CTCAGTTGCATGTACCACAACCAATGTTCTTGGGTGGTATGATTAAGAAGGGTGCTAGTCTTGCTAAGAGAGCAGTGCAACCAGCATGGAGTAAGATTAGTTCAACTGCATCAGGTATGATGTCTAAGGCAACTGATGCAGTAAGAAGTCTTAAAGGGCAGTCTAAAAAAGAAAAACAAGAAGCAGCAATGCAAGCTCTTCTTGCTGCTCAAGAGCAAGCAGCTGCTGCTGAAGCAAAGATAGCACAGTTGAGTGCTGCTAGTCAGAAGAATGTTTCTGGTGCTATTGGTGCAGCAAAGGGTCAGAAACCATTGGTACTTCCTTCAGGTAATGCCAAGAAAGAATCGTTGGTCGATCAATTGCAATCCTACAACAGTATCTGGAAATAAATTATGTCAATGAGAAGGGTAGATTCATCTGATGTCAAGATTGGTCTTAAGATCAAACGTGATGGAACATATGTTGAGAATAAAGAAGGTAGTAATGACCTTGCTCTATTAGTTAAAGCTGCATTTATTACAGAGAGTATTGGCCAAGCAACTTTAGAAGGTGAGTTTGTTCTTGAAGATGCTAGTGGATTAATTAGTACCCTTAATGGTAGTGAGATATGGGAGTTAAAACTTGAGACTATACACAAGAAAGCAACCTATAAGTTAAGAGCATATACTATTAGTGATAGAGTAAGAGCAGGTAATGTAGAAGCATACACTGTTAAGTGTGTGTCTGATGAGTTTCTAAAGAATGAAGTGCTTAGTATCTTTGGTAACACTAAGACTTTATTTGACAACAAGGTAGAAGCAGAGAATATAGTTGAGACACTTCTTGAGGACTCAAAGTATCTTAATACACCAAAGAAATTACATACTGAGAAAACATTGAATAAACATGTCTTTGTTGCCTCCAACTGGAGAATCTTTGATATGATATATTGGATTGCAAAGAGGACTGTTAGAGCAACAGGTGGTGGTGCAAAGGATGCAAAACAAAATGGTTTCCTATTCTGGGAAAACATAATGGGGTATCACTTTAAGTCTATTGATAAGATGATTGACGATGTTAATCAACAGTCATTTGAACAAGAGACTGATATTAATGCAGGTAAGGCAAAACTATATGAATATACTTACGCACCTAAGAAGTCAGGTGATGAAGCAAACGATGACATGAAGATTGAAGGGATAGTATTCCCTGCTGATAGAGATTACTTAACAGGACTAAGACAAGGTGCATGGTCTGGGTTTAGTGTAGGGTTTGACCCTAACATGTTTGCTAACGGAAAGATATCAAAAGATATGTTGACTGCTACTCATGCTCATGAGTATGACATCAGTGAGTTCTGGGGTAAGATGTCTCATGTAGGTAAGTCAACCTCTAAAAATCCTGTTGAGACATATGATGAAGACATCAAGAAATTAATACAGAACCCTAAGAGAATTAGATATGATTTTCTACCTAACAGAATGTATGATAGACCTCGTTGGAAGGTAGGAGGTTTTACTTTTGGTGGTACTGTAAGAGAAGAATCAAAAAACTATGATGAGATACCATATTTGCAGTCTTATCAGCACTTACGTGTGCAATCCCTGAAAAATGTGCAGTTATTAGTTGTCGTTCCAGGTAATCTTGACCTATACTCAGGATACGGAGTTGAGATTCGTATTCCTAAGACAAAGCCAGTGGGTAGTAGGATGGAGACAGACTACAAGTACAGTGGAAGGTATGTTATTTCAGGAATACGTCACAAATATACTGACGAAACTCTTTATACTGAGCTGATGTTAGTGAGAGACTCGGTTCCGTTACCTAAATAGTAATGTATAACTAGGGGTAACTTCCTATGAAAACAATTGAAGCACACATAGAACATGATAGAGCTGTGCTAGCTGATCCTCAAATTTCACCTCAAACAAGAAGGCATATTAAAGAGGAGCTACATGATTTAGAAGTGTATGAGCATAATCATCACGACGAGATTGTAGCAGGAGATCATCACGATCCCAACTGTATAGAATTATTCTGTGAAATGCATCCAAGTGAGCCCGAATGTAAAGTCTTTGACGAATGAATTTGAGACTTACCTTTTAGGATTTTATAATAACAAAAGGCAAGCCCAATCATTTCCTACTGAGTTTAGTCAGGTGTTCCTCCTTTGGGAGAAAATCGAAGGAGGATACCACTCTAAGCAATGGAAGAGGAGTGAAGGACCAGACAAACCATATCGAGAGAAGTATCACAGGATGGTGGAGCACCCACCCAATAGGATTGTTGTAGAAAATTATAATTTAGACTGGACACGCAATCCCAAATGTGATATGATATTCACTTGGGATGGCCAAGCATGGAATGGCAGAGTCATCGGTGATGAATGTATCATTGCTGGTGGTATTGTTACGTCTGAAGTTAGAATAACTAGAGACGTTTACGAAAGCAAAGACAAAGCAGTCACCCCTGGAGGACTAAAAGTTTTCGGGGGTGATGAAATGTACAGGTTGAATAAAACAAAGTCGCATATATAATTCGACTTTTAGTTCCCAAAAAAGCGGGAAAAAAACTCGGCACATTTTTTCACCTGTAGGGTTTTTCCATAAATATCTAAAAACATTGGTTTCATGACAGTTAGTACGAACAACGTTGACAATATACTGAATGAATCTACTACTAACTTTGTAGGGAAGGATGGATTTTATTGGTGGATTGGCGAAGTTGAAGATAATGAAGATCCACTTCAAATTGGTCGTGTTAAGTGTAGAGTCTTAAACTACTATACGACTCCAAAAGGTGGTACTGCTACAGAGCTAAAAACCGAAGATTTGCCTTGGGCAACTGTTTTGCAGCCTACAGACCAAGCAGGATCTTGGGGATTAGGTAAATCTAGCGGATGGTTGCAACCTGGCGCTATTGTCATGGGATTCTTCATGGACGGTCAAGATGCTCAAATGCCTCTTGTTATGGGTGTCATGAGGTCACATATTGGTTATAAGAAGAAAACGAAGAAGTTTATATTTTCATCACAAGAGTATCCAGACGGTGTTTCACCAAATCCAGCAACATTGCCTCCTGGTGAATCTAACGTAATGGAGAATAATACTGGAGAACCTCCAGAGTCCAATTCTGTCTCTATTGGTCCACAGAATGAAACTGTTAAACCAGGTAGTTTTGGTGCACCTTTTAATAATGCAAATAAGCCAGGACAGGCAGGAAGTAGCAGTAATCCCCAAAAACCAAGAAGTCCAAAAGACCCAATTCCTGCTGCTAACGGTGTAGGCGGTCCATACAAAACTATGGAATATCAGCTAGGATACCTTATAGAGGATATTTCTACATCTGCTAGTCAACTTGTAAAAACCGATAATGGCGATTTTATCGATATTGTCGAAGGTAAGTTGGTTACGATGGAGAAATTGACAGGAAAGATGAAAAATTACCTTGGAGCATTATTCTCTCAGGTGATTTCTGCTATGAGGATGCAATTAGACGATTTAGTCCAAAAAATTGAAAAAGCATCATTTAAGAATTCATTTACAGGTGTTCCTAACGAAAGTTTCAAAGTTGTTGAGCAAGCATTACAAGCATTATTAGGGTCGATTTGTGGACTAGATGCACAACTTGCTTCTCTTATTTCATCTCCAATTTCTACAATAGAGGGTTTAATTAAGAGTCAGTTAAATGGAGTCCTTTCAAAAGCACAAATGGCAACAGAAGGTCTTGAAAAGACTTTAGATTCCATTGTTTGTAGTGTACAATCAATGCTTTCAAATCTTAGTGGTATTCTTAAAACAGTTAAGGGTCTAGTTTCTGGTCAAGCAGGAATTGGTAGTATTATGGAAAAGTGGGCATCAGGCACAGGTATTATGGATGAAAAATTCGATATTAACGAAATTGCTACTCCTACTGGATCTGGTGCTGGTGGTTTATTTGCAGGTATTTTGGCATTATTCTTTACAAAGCTAAAACCAAGTTGTGATAGGTCAGCAAATAATGGTGGTGATAATGTAGGTTGGCAACCATTCTTCGGGACTACTGCTTGTACTCCTGCTGAATTAGCCAATTTAAGGAATTTGTTAGGTTCAGATAAAGGTAGTTGTGAGAATGGAAAAGCAGATCAGGGTGGTGGAGGAGGTTTCCTCGATTCCTTTATGGCAGAAGCAGACCCATATTTAACTGATGCGACTAATTATGTTAGTGGTGCTTATGAAACTCAAATGGGCACACCTGGTAGACAAGCAACTATTACTAAAAAGGCATCTGGGTCAACATTCCACTCAATTAAGCAAAATAATGCTCAATTAGCACAATATAAGGCAAAACAGGAAGCAAGAAAGAAAAATCCAGATATAAGTGATAAAGACTTAGCAGATTTTGTTAGATCTCAGACTAAAAAAGCAACTGGTGGTAATTCTGAGACTGATGAGGGTAATTTAGTTGCAGACCACTCAACTTATGCAGGTAACCATACTCTTGAAGTGCATGGTGACGAATGTAAGACAGTTGATGGAGATTATTGTCGTACTATTGAAGGTGACTATCGTTTACACGTTACTGGTGACATGCATGTTACTGTTGGTGGAATGATGGCATTTAATGCTCAGGGAGCTGCAAAACAGGTTGATAAGAATGGTAAAAAAGCAGGATCTGCTGGTAAAATCCAGAAACACCAAGTTTCCTTTGGTAGTGACGTTGATTTACAGTTTGCTGGTAGTGGATTAAAACTCAATTTGACCAATTTCGAGTTAGGTGCTCGTGATATGGTTATTAGTGGATCTAGTTTCAAGAGCACATATAAGACACAGACATATAGTCCAGGAGAATTTGTTGTTAATGCTGGTAATGCTATTACATTCAATGCTTGCTCATTAACAGAAAACTTAAATTACTTAGATCCTAAAGCACCTGCTGGTGGACGTTTCTCTAATGTAGGTGGTCCAATCAACTGGAAACAGATTGAATCACAAACTTCTAAGATTCCTCCATTCTCTATTACTACACCAGGTCCATATATGATGACTTGTGCTGCTGGTGGTGCTACTCATACTGTTGAGAAGGGTGGATATACAATCGATGTAGAAGACGGAGCATATGCAATGGATGCTAAAGTCTCTGCTACTATGAATGCTACAGATGGTCCAATGACCCTTACAGCAAAGAAAACCATGAAACTCGTTGCAAAGACTATATACTTGAATTGACTTGACACCTGTGTTATAATCCAGATATCCGATATATACCCATGATTGTGGATTCCGAAGTCACCTCGATAGTAATCAACCTATCAGAGCGTAGCATTACCATTGCATCAGATGAGGGAGAGCTCAAAAAGGTGGAATGGAAATGGGACGAAGAAGGTGCTGAAGGATTTGCTGAAACTATTGCTGCCATAGAGGAAGTTACCGAGGCAGAAATTCGTACCTATCAATTTGCAGTATTATGAACGAGATTCAAGATGTATCAGAGCAGGAAGCATGTAGTAATTTGTCCTTCCTTCTCACGATGTGTGAAAGAAACCGCACTGTATGGAGGATAAAACGTCCTGATGGTGCAACAGCACTTTTATGTCCTGTAATGCAATCAGGACCACCTGTCGATGATGAAGTTCTTAGTCAGGTACAAGAGTTTCGTAAGGAATTCATAAATAGTACACTCGATGAGGCTAAGACCGATGCTGCTGAAGAAGCATGAGTCACCTAGAAAGATGGGACGCAATACCAAGTCCAAGGCTGCGTCTGCACGTTTGCGCCAAATCAAGAAGATGACTAAAATGATGGTTAAAAGATTAAATGGATGAGATTAAGGACTTTCTGAGTAATAGACCTGCTCCTAGACAAGCAAATACTAGGATGGGTATATGTCAGAAGTGTGAGCATTTGCAAAGATTAAGCATTTGCAGTCAATGTGGTTGTATTATGCCAATTAAAGTCAGAATACCTTCAATGCACTGTCCTATCGGTAAATGGTAATGACACCAGAAGAAAAGAAGGAAGAATTAGAAAAATGTTACGATGCAATCAGAAGATCTGCAGAGTATCATAAGGAAGTCCTACTTGAGTTAGATAGTTATACAGACGAAGATTATGACGCATTAGCAGGTGGATAATATAAATACCAATGATAAAAGTATTACGAAGATGAAGACTTACAAGCAATTCATGGAAGGCAATCCTACTGCTAGGATGCTTAAGAAATCAAAAACTCAGGTAACTGGGAATATTTCTGCTGACCGTGGAGATAGTGAGTCAGGAAATCGTAAGAAGAGAAAGAGTCTTGAAAAAGATCTCAAAAAGAAGGGTATCGGGTATAAAAAAGGTGTAGGGGAATACAAGTATGGCAGTGGACAAACTGGCCGAGAGGTTTCCTATCAGACATCAAAACCTGATAAAATGTCTAAACGTAGATTTGGGAAAACAATGCGTCGTTTAGGACGCAAACACGGGCAAGAATCCGTTATTACCAAAGACAAGGACAAACCAGCAAGATTGCATGACACTGAGTCTAAAAAACCAGGAAAGTCAGCAAACATTGGTAAGTCTGCACCAGGTAAACATCCTAAAGGGGATGGTGAAACCTCTGGTACTAAGGTACGCAGTGGTAAACTTGGTAAGACCAACAAACCCTCATATCATTACAAATGACCCCTGAAGAGATTTCAAAGGAAATTGGACAATTTCCTAAAGAATATGCTACAATGGTGAAACTCACTGAAGACCAAAAAAGAATACTAACAGGTGAAATCAAATCACATGAAGGTATGAAGTTTGGTGAGATGTATCAAGACTGGAAGAAAAGGAGGAAATTTGAATGGTAGACTTTGATGATTCTAACTGGAGAGAAGAATACAAAGCATACACAAGTAACAAGAAACAACTTGAGTTGTTAGAGAATGGACCTAAGAGTCTATCTCAATCTTGGATACTAGGTGCAATGCATAATAAATGGATGAAGATCAAAGGATACAAGTATCCAGACCCACCTGATTGTCAATCATCATTTAAGGAATTCAATGCAAAATATCAGTGAAAAATACGGTGACACATTCGATACTGCGAAGTATCGGGAAAAACGTGCTGCTGATCAGAAGAGATTAGAAAAAGATAGACTGGTCATGACGCATGGTAGAAAGAAGTGGAAAGAATTTACAAAAGATGCATTAGAAGCAAAGAAAAGAGTTAGCAAACTAAGACCAGGAGAAGTAAAGAAATATAATAAGAAAACAGGTAAATGGGAATCCAATAAGAAATGACTTATCCTGCACCCGATAAAATACCATATGACGAGTGGTTTCACGACCCTCCCCACCCTTATGATAATTGGCCAATGGCAACAGATAAAGAAGAAAAAAAAGAAGAAGAAATAACGATGCATGAAAAGATGTATCGAATTGCAACAGCAAGAAACAATCCATTTCATGTAGGTGGATCTGAAAATGCTCAGAGTGATGTAGATTACATCAAGAAACACTCCCCTTGGGAAGGTGGAGGATCACAAAACTGGAACACCCCTAAAACTTGACAGGTATGCTATGATTAAAAAGTATTTCGATAAGGTTGTTACTTGGGATCGCAATTTAGCGAAGAAAATCCAAGATAAATTCAATCTAACAGACTACCAAATGCTCGTGTTATCCTTTGGCAAAGGTTTCGTTATTGGAGCAATATTGCTTTAACCGTGATTACAATGTCTGAAGACAAGATCCGTGAGATCGTCCCTCAACTTACCTATACTAAGGAGCAAGTTGACCAACTTATAGCAAATGCCTTGGCAGAAGCAAAAGAGGTTGATAGATTATCAATGGCAAAACATAATCGTGATGCTACGATTATTAGTATGATTCTTGGTTTTATATGTCTTGCATTATTTGTTGATGGATTGTTACGAATCTTAGGTATTATCCCTCCATTTATGGATTTGGATGTTAATGTTATTGATGACATTGTAGAGAAGGTTGAATCTGATGTTCTGCCATTAGTCAAGCAAGGAGCTAAATACATACCAAGGATATGACAACAGAAAACATGGATGAAGGTGAATTGATTTCTGAGATATTGCAAATTGCTGCTTTACTTGGAGGCACTGCCACACGGACTACCACCTTAAATTCAATGGGTAGATCCTCTAAAAAGATAACAATCGAATATGAGGTTAAGCAGAAGTGATGCAAGAAAAACCCACGGATTTATACGAAGACATGGCAACGCTTAACGCATTGTATGGCGAACTATGTTGGAATCACGAAGATGTCTTAGATTTTAAAGCAGACTATGAGAATGACTGCATTATTATCTCAAACAAGACTCGTCATGCTAAGTAAGGATTATAGATTAAGACTTCAAATAATTGCTTGTAAAACTCGTCTCAATAGAGAAGTAACGTTAGAAGAGAGAGTATGGGCACAGAAACTATGCGAGCATAATAAGCACGCTAAAGGAATATGGGATAGGACAGTTAACCATTAAAAAACCCCTCTTGCGAGGGGTTTTAACGTGACTTTTTTTTGACTTTACGTTGGATACATAAGAATTTCTTTACAGACTCGCTTACAAGAGTTTTGCTCATCTACACATTCAACTAGGCATTCGTAGTAATCGTCTAATAGTTGATCTTGCATTGTTGCATGATCCATATGATTCCAGTCTGCTAGTTGATTCTTTGAAATTGCGTTATGCATCGTTTTTCTCCATACCTTTAACTTTAACCTCATAATATAGAAGGTTTGGTTACATCTTTTACCTCCTTAAGTCTACCATTATTTAGGTTAGTATTCCAGGATAAAGGGTAAAATCTTAACCTCCTGTAAAGGGGTATAAATACCTTTACACGTATGTTATAATATGTAAAAAATGGAGTTTTATTATGGGAAAACGTAACCACCAAGTGAAAACACAATGGTATTATTGGTTCTGGGGCACAGCAACAGTTGCAGTTTGTGCAGGTCAACTTTATGTTGGTAGTGGGTATCGTCAGATGTCCAAATCTTTTAATCGAATCATGGATACCATAATCATAAAGATACACGATCAACCTAGAATACAATTTTTAGAATATGGACCTAACCGACAAACAGGCCGCCAAACGGATTATTAAGATAGCTAAAAAACATCCAGAAATGTATAGCGAATCTGACTTATATTATGCTAAAATGGTGAAGAAAAGAATTAAACAGCAGAAGAAGGATGAAAAAAAGTCACACAATCGAAAAGAAAAACCCTCAACATAATCAAATTTGGGAGTGGGATGAAACTCCTGAAGTTGTTGCTGCACTAGAAAAACTACGTGCAACTGAACGTTTACACCAGGATATACGAGATGCCAAATGATAATCCAGCATTGCTGAATGAACCTGATGCTGACCCCAGTGTTTACACTGTTGACCACGGTATGACAACCAAACAAATAGAAAATCCTGTTAAGGATGACTATGACAAGGATCCTGACGGAGGAGTCTACGATGGAAGTTAATTATGATTATGCGAAACTCCCTAGAGAACGTATAACTGAATGTCTCAGGGAGTATATCGATGATGATACTTATGACGATAAAAAAGCATATGACGAGATTCTTGCCTGTGCTAGAGAACTCGTAGAGTATCACGAAGGTCAGTCTCAGAAAGCAATGGGATTATATGAGCACCTACTCGGTTACGGACCGATTGATTATCCGTATAAATAGACCTGTAGCCAATAGTGTATTTGATTCGTGGGAACTAAAAAGATATCTCAGTTAGAAACAATCTCAGATGCTAACCTGTCTGGAGAAGCAATTCTTCCAGTTGTTGTTTCTGACCCATTGATTCCTAACCGAAAAGCAAAAGTAAATCAACTCTTTAAAGGTGTTGCTCAGGGTACTAAAGATGCTCCTGGTATATCCTTTGATTTGGACAGAGATACTGGATTCTATCAAACTGCCTATGACCAATTAGGGATGACCTTTGGTGATGGTGGTTTTTATATGTCTCGTATATTAAATGCGTCGGAATATTCTTCACTGTATATTACGGCACTTGATGATACTGCGGACAATGCTGATATAGTATTCGCACCTAAAGGCACAGGAGCAGTTAAAGTAACTGGTCAATTTGTTATGGCAGATGGATCTTTCGTATTGGAAGATGCTCAAGGTCCGAAAGCACGATTTGAGGTAAGTAACGTTGGTACTGGTACTAATACCAGAATTATGACACTACCTGCTATTACTTCTGGTAATGGCACAGTTTTAGTTGGTGATGATACACAACAGACACTAAGGAATAAGACTATCCTCATTGACGAGGATAATTTTGTTATTACAGATAATACTGAAGAAGCAATTTTCCAGATTAACTGGGCAATTACT
>CEQA01001892.1_pt1 | contig 10308 bp, 3 predicted proteins | sample 530501 | NCBI WGS metagenome assembly CEQA01 (sample SAMEA2620227, study PRJEB7988) | marine metagenome | isolation source: saline water (ENVO:00002010), including
TACTAATAATTTTGAAACTACTGACAGCTATGGAGTTAATTACAATAGTGTATTTACATACATCAAACCAAACTTTTATAATTCTAAAGCAACAATAGAAGCAGCTATAGAAAATGGTTTAGGAAGACCAGCATCAAAAGACGAAATAGATGCATATGTTAGCTTTGTTAATAGAACTTCATATGATTTACAAAAAAAGAATTTTGATATTAACAATGCTAATATACAAGCACAATTAGATGCAGAAAGACAGAGAGCTAATTTAGCAGCAGGTGGAATTGATTACACTCCTGAGGTATCATTACAACAACCACTAAGTGGAGATGCATTGTCTGCAGCAGTAGGACAGGAGTTTGATACATTTGTACAAGATAGATACGGAGATATGTTACAGGGTCAAAGGGCTTCTGCTCTTTACAATGACACTTATGCTAATGTTCTTACCAACATTGCAAACCTCGGCAACTACATTAAAGGTAGGTAGCGTGCATAGTCAATACCACGATAACTACGACACAGAGGATTTAATGTATCTTCTTTATGGGGCTGCGTACTATTTAAAAACAAATGGATTTGTTCTCAACAATACAGATGTAAACCCTGACCCATATAATGAAGATGGTATGCTTACATTAATATCATTAGCTTTAGCTGAGCATAGAACAGGCAATAATACTACTGATGGTTATGCTCGTAATAAAAGAGGTGCTCAAAATGCTAATGGAACATACGACCACGGTCTATGGCAAATTAATTTAAATTACAACAATCTTAGTTATTTGAATAGTACACAAGGTGAAGGTGGTGTAAATTCTAATATACCTGTATTTAAAGACAAAACATTTAGAGAGATAAAAGATATGATGTACAACCCTTACTACAATGCTATAGCTGCAATAGCACTGTCACAATTAACTGCTGGTCCTACAGAAGCACAAGGCATTAACAATTGGTCTACTAGTAATCTTATTGGAGAAGATAGTGTATATTATCAAGAAGCAAAAAATAAATTAGATATACATAATAAAGTAGAAGCATTTGATGCAGAAAGATTAGAAGAAACAATTTTAGAAAGTTTGAATATACCTGTATATAAATATGACCCTAATGCTGAAGATAATGCTTATAAGTTTGAAGATGTGCCTAAAGAGCCAATAATTACTATGACAACAGAAAATGCTAATCAACTTGAAAAGATGATACAAGCAGGTGTTGATAGAGTAAATGCAGCATCTAATAAAGTAGAAGCAGTTACAAAACCTTACTTTAGTTTTTTTAATAAGTTAGGTGATAACTTTAAAGATAGTATGGAGAATTTGCGTGGAAGAAGAGATTAAAAGAAATATACAAATTGCTATTGCTCTTGCAAAAGCACAAAAAGTTATGCGTCAAATAAAAGAAGACAGGAAAAATGGCAGAAGAAAATAAAATAGACCAGTATATAGAAAACTTTCTTAATGGGTTAAAAATTACAGGTGAAGAAAGTCCAGCTAGATATATTGGTCAAGAAGGAAAAAGATTACTTGCAGATTTAAATACAACTTTTGGTGATAGTCCAGCAAATAAAATAGCATTAACTGAATACTACAGAAAGCTTCTTGAATGGGGTATAAACAATGGAGTAAAGTATGCGGAATATAGCACATTACTTCAGGAAGGTTCAAATTTATTAAATAGGTTCTTTCCTCATAATTATTGGAATATGACAGGAGTAGAAGACATTAAGTTTCAAAATATGATTGAAAATGCAACTCATATAATGACAGTACAAATGGATGCTTCACACTGGAATGACTATCTAAACTATATAGATTATTTCAATGACCATTGGTTAAATCAAATGGAGAACCCTACATTTAATATTACTGTATCTTTAGAAGATAATATTAAAACTGGTGAATTTGATATGCCTACTATGTCAGATGATTTCTTAATGAAACAATATAAAAATGATTTTTTAATTGATAAAAGAGAAAGTTTAGAAAGATTAATGGTTGGAGAGTTTGCAAAAATAGAATTACATAATGGTAGATACGATGGATTGTATGCTGTAAAAAATCAATACGGTACTTTTGATTTATATGAACCAGGAAATACTGGTGAAACAAATCCACTTATAGGAACCGATGAAGCTGGTAACGAAATATTTAATGTAGAAATACCTGTTACAGCTCCAGATGAAGATAAACCAAAATTTACAAATGTATCTTCTAAAGAAATATACCACGAACCAATGACACGAGTTGAAAGAATGAGATGGCGTAAGATAAATAAAATTAAACCTGAAGGTTTTGCTTTTGGTGATACTGATGGAACTCAAAAAGGAATTGAATTAATTGACGAAAAAAAGTATCCCTATTTAGATAGGCTAAGAAAAACTAATCCAGGTGTAACAGAACTTATTAGATATGCACCAGAGTATATATTACAAGAAATTAATGACAACACTGAAATTTTATTTAATCTTGCTAAAAATAAAGGAGTTACTCCTGCACAAATGCAAAACTTATTTTGGTTTGCTGGCGATATGTTATTTGCATATGATATATTACCTGAATTAACTAAGACAGCTTTTTTTGCAGAGTTTGTAGATACAGGAATAGTTGAATTAGATAATAGAGGATATCCTCTACCAACTGAAGATAAAGATTTACACGAACTAGTTCGTACCTCTACATACAAAGATATGGATATTAAACAATTAATGGAGTTACACAAGAATATTAAACCTGACATATTAAATAATGGAAATGACATATTGCAAAATATGTTTATGAATGTTTGGACAATATACGAACAAATGCCTGACTTATTTAACGAAGATGCTGCTTATAGAAGAGGATTAATATATGACCAAAATAATGCTTCAAGGGACTATAAACCAACAAATACTAATTTTCCAGATATGGGTGAAGGCGTATCTCGTATAAATTATTTAAGAAGTATGTATATTTTTCCTGTTATAAACGCAGAGTTCAAACCATACCAACCAGTTTCGTTTAATGAAACAAGTCATTTATATCATGAAACATATCCTTATGAACAATTTGTTGAAGATATGCAAATGAGATTAGCCAGTAATCCTAACAGTGTGTTTACTAATAATTTTAGTGAACAGGGTATGCAAAGGTTTAGAATGTCAGGTTCAACAGGTAGACCTTCTTTATTTTTACCTAGAGGCTACGATGCTGATGTTAGAGACAATCCGATAACTAGAGAATTTACTTCTTATGTTGGTCCACCACAAAATAATTTAGATATAGAAAGACCACAAGATGTAACTCCTATGGAGAGAAATGATGCAATGCTAAAGGCAGAGCAGGATAGATTAAGCGTATTAGAAAGCCAAAGAGATTTGTATGCAAATTCGTCAAACGCATCCACACCTGAATATAAAAAAATGATAGAAGAATTAGATATGGAGATTGCAGAACTAAAAGACGAATTAATAATAATGGACCAAGCTGGGGAGATGCCTACACCAGAAGAATTATCTGGTGAACGAAGTAGTTTTGATATCACAATGGCTACAGATGATGAAGGTAACCAAGCAATAGATGACATTGTTGTTGCTGGTGCAGATACTCCATCACCTCAAGAAATATTAGATAATCTTAGTCGAATAGATAGTCAACTTACAGATAACGAGAAGAAAGTAAAAGACATAGAAGAAAAATTATATGAAAGATACAAAGAATTTATAGCAGAAGACCCTGGTGACACAGAACCATTTAGTGTACTAAAGGGTGCAGATAGACCACCTTTTGAATTAACAGTTTTAAATGATAAGTTTCTTGTAATTGATTTACTTACTATAGACCCAGCTAAACAAGGTGGAAAAGCAGGTAGTGCAATTGTAGCAGAACTTATACAATGGGCAGCTAGACCTGATATTGATATGCATGTTATAGCTGTTCCTGTAAGTAGCAGAGTAGAAGAGGTTATGATAAGGAATGGTGCTCAATGGATTGAAAGCTTAGAGCATTTTTATTTTGGTTGGAGAAAAGATGAAGCTTTAGAATTATCTAAAGAAAGATTTGCATCACAAAATCCAGCTATGATAACTGCATTTGATAAATTTATTAAAGAAACATTAGAGTTGGATGATGAAATGCGTAAAGTATTTATAGAGGGTATGGACGGTGCACCTATAGTTGATGTTGTAGAAGCTATATTTAAAAAAGAAGTTACAAATCCTAGTGAGTTAATAAGTTTTATAGATGCTATACCTGCACAACAAGGTGAAAAAAGAACTGGGTTATTCGATTATATAGTTCCACAACGACACATAGATAGGATGCGAAATATTAGACAATTACCTTCATATGCTGATGATGCTATTAAATGGTCTGAATGGTACGACAGTATAGGATTTGCATCAAGAAATAGTATGGATTATTGGATTACTAACTCTGTTGCTGGACAAAGATATTTACTTTCTTTATTAGAAAGATTTAATAGAAAACCAAATACAGATTTAACTCCAGAACAATTTCAAAAAGCTTTGTCTGATGAAATAGCTGGCTTAATTAATTATAAATTAGATGATAAAACTATAGACCGATACAATTCTGGTAGAGCTACACCATTCGACCAAGAGTTAGGTTGGGGAACTTTTGCAAATGATATTGATGCAGGAGTGTCTGATGAACTTGCAGATTTGATATATACAACTATTTATCTTAATGATGAAAGAGAAAAAGTAGTATTCGATATGATAGATGCTGCTGGTAATGAATTCCCAATTTCTCCTATAGCTCAAGTTTCACAAAACGAAAGCGGACCACTAAGAATTCAATCACACGGTGAACAAGAAAGAATGGTTTTTTATAGAGGTATGTCAAACATAGATGCTGCACTTGGTTTAAGAGAAACAAATGTTTTAGGTCAAGGTAGTTCAGCTTCAGGATTTGGTAGAGCTAGCTATTTTACCTCTAGTGCTAATTATGCAAATTCTTACAATGGCAGACATCAAATTGGTGGTAGTGGTGTGTACGCAGTGTCTTTAGATATTAATGATTTAAGGTTAGGAATGGGTAGCATAATAAATCTAGACCATAAAATTATGTTTTACCCTGAATTGATTGACCACTTCAATAAATTAGCACAAGAAGAATATATTGATATAAATAACCCAGCACATAGAAGAAAAACTATTGGTGAAGTGTGGCGTGCATTAGGTGATTTTAAGGGGACAGCTCACGAAGTTACTGTAATAGGTTCTGAAGGATTACAGAATTTAGTTAATATACTAAAAAATGATTACGGTTATCAAATAATAATTAATAACCATACAGGACCTTCAGGTCCTAGTACACAGCCTTACTTAGATGCAACAGGTTTTGTTGAAAGTGCAAGACTTCATAGTCAATGGCGAGGTTCTAATGGTGCACCTATGCCTGTAGATGAAATTATTATTATAGATACTGAAGGGTTAAAAGATAAATTAATATTAGAAGGTAAAGTTAAACCTGAAACAATTGGTTTCAACAATCCTGTAGTGACAGATAAACCATACTTAGAAGATGTTGTGCAGACAGAAATTAATGGACTTTTTGAAAGAGCTCAGTATTATGAAATGTCCGAAAAAGGAACTGCTGTTCATATATTAACAGGCTTAGAGGAATTAAAAATAGAATTAAAAATGGAATTAAATAATAGAAGTGAAGATGTATTTTTAACAAACATAGGAGTAGTAGAAAATTTAGAAACATTATACGACAATGCTAAAAGTTTTATATTAGAAAATGGAGGTTATGATAATGTTACTGCATTAGAGTTAGCTAACAATGTGCAATATAGAAACATGGCTGAAGTTGTAAGAGTACCAACACAAGGTATATGGGACCCTCGAACAGAACAGTATATAGATTTAAAAACACTTGCTGCATCTTATCAATCTGCTGGACCAAACCATTTAAATCATTCTGTGAGAATGAAAGTTATAGATAAGAATGGAAATGTTCAATATGAAGACTTTCTTATTGATGTTGCTAAACTTGTTGGACCTGAAGGATGGACGCATGTTGCTGATGCTGGAGTTCCTGTTATAGACAGACAGGGAGTGAGTGATGTTTTACAATTAACAAACAGCCTTGAAATGAGATACATAGTTCCAGAAAATTATCAAAAGTATATAAGAAGATTTAATCAAGAAAGAATAAGGGAACTAGAACAAGGCAAGCCTTTATTACAACAGCCTGGTCTTGGAAAAGAAGCAGGTCGATTAAGTCCTGAATTTAGAGAATTACTTAATAGACCAGATACAATATTGGAGTTTAACATTACACACGCATCTCCATTTCATCAGATAAGTATTAATGATATACAAGGTGGATTTGACCATATGGTTCCTGTAATAAATAGAACAACAGGAGAAGTAACATTTAGAGAAACAGCCGATAGTAGAAATAGACAGTATCATGTTGGTTTAAGTACATCATTTGAAGATGACATTATTTTTAACAAGTACAGTTCTATAACTGGTAAGGGCATTGGTAATCCAGCCAGAAATTATTTTACAATAAGAATAAATTCAGACAGTGTATTGACACAAATGAATGTAATGGATGGTTCATGGTTTGATAAATTTGATATAAATGGTGCTGCAAAAGCTATGGGTGTTCCGCCTGCTGTTATATTTGAAGGTTTAGTAACTGGTAAATTATTAGTAAAAAGTGATTACGGTAGAGGATATTATTCTCCTACTTTCAGTAACAGAAGAGTAGGTGACATAATTCATGGTTTTGAAACTGCTGCAACAGTAGTTAATAGATATTTAACTAACAGAACAGATGCTACTTTTAAACCAATTGATGTTACAAGGATGTTAAGAGGTGGAGGTATCGAAGCTTTTGTAGATAATCCAAATATGTGGCATGGAAACTTTGAAGAATTTATATTACTAGACCCTAATGACCAAGCAGGTGTTGGTAGAGCTGTAGACATTATTGATATAGATGAAGAAACATATAGGTTAAATCCTGATAATTACAGCATTATTTCCCCTGCTGAACAACAACTATCGCCTTTAAGAAACTACGATGAAATCGATAAGAACATTAAAAACACTGCATTAGATGAAGCATACGATATAAGAATTGATTTTGAAACTGGATTTAGTAATGTTGAAAAAGAGGCATTAGGTCTTACAGGTGACTTACCTGAATTTGTAGCTGAGAGCGTACTTAGTGATGATGATGCTAGAAAGATTATAGAAGTAGGAGAAGCTGTTATTAATGCACCTGAAGCTTTACCACTACTTACATCTGCAGGAACTGCAATAGATTTATTTAAATTACATGAAAGTGCATATGACAACCTTTCCTATATAACAGCTTTAGCTGAAGAAGAATATCATCAGATTAGAGGAATGCTAGATGCAGATGCTAAATTATTAATTAAAGAAGCAACAGGTCCAGGTGGAAGTATACCAAGTGAAGTAGTACCAAATGTACAAGCACAAGTAGATGAGTTAATGAGTAGAATTTATCCTGGTCTTATAGATGACAGTTCTAAATGGAAGTTAATACAAAAGGCTAGAAACAAATTAGCTTACTCAATAGGACTAAGAGGTACAACACCTACTGGTTTATGGCTAATGGACATATGGGAAATCGCTGTGATAGGTTGTGCATTGGCTTATGGTTATAGCGATAAGTGGACTGTAGAGTTTGAAAATCTATTGAAAGCTATAAGCAACGGTGTTTTTGATACAACATACACAATGGATACACCTGGTGAAGTAGACTATGAAAAACTTCATAAGGCTGTATTGCTTGCAGAAAAAGTATCGCCTACTGAATGGGTACTTGGTCCTATTATAGATGACTATAGAGCTGTTAAGTATGCTAATAGTCCTGGTAGAGATAATACTGCTAAAGAAGATGCACGAGTAACAGAGATGTTAGTAAGTGATAAGCCAGACCCTAAAGATATTCTTGTACCTGTACAACTAGGAGACAGTGAAATCTATGTAACAGGTAGACAAATGGGTCCTCATAATCCTTTTAGTGATGGAACTATAAGTCAAGGTGAAGGTTTTGGTACTTGGTGGAGTAGATTTTTTGATTATCAAGAGTTTCAAAGGAATAGAGATTACTATAATAGAGACAATGAAAAAAAACCTGATTACTTTAAAGCTGATATGTTTACCAATGATTTATATAGCACTAATTATAATCGTAACTATTGGAGGACTGATTACTAATGTCGTATCCAATTGAATATATACACCCTGAAAGAGGTGAAGTATCAATAGCAAATAGTCCTGAAGATGAAGCTAAACTTGTTGGTGCAGGCTTTGTTAAAAAAAGTGGTACAGAATATGCTGAACCTACTGGTTGGACATACTCTGACCGTATGGTTGCAGACTATGTATATAATAAAAATGGTAAAGTATATTTTCTTTACGACATATCTGCAGTAACTGATGAACCTAATTCATTTATAGAGTACGAAGCAACTGGCTTATCTATTGGTGATTACGATACAAGATGGGATAACGATAGCTTAGGTAATGCTAGAACAGGACCTGAGATGAAAAATTTTGTTCCTGATAATTTTATTGTAATAAGTAGTCAGGATGTTTTAGGTCCTAAGCTAACTATGTCCAACTTTACTATAACTAGAACACAGCAAGGAATAACTTTAGGTGACTACATAGGTCAAACTATGGAAGGATTAGAAGAACTATATCCATTTCTATTTGAAGAGGTAGAAGGTAGACTACCTGCATTAGGTTTAATATTTAATTCGTTAGTAACTGGTAAAGGTATTACGAAAGAACAAATGTCTTTAGCTGGTGTTGGTAAAGGTTTTACTAAATTAAAATTAGATTACTTAAATGCAACAATTGCAGCTACAACAGGTGACCCTAGCTCATATAACAGAATAGATAAAGATACTGGAGAACTAATTGTTGGTGTTAACCAAGAGTACCTTGCACACGAAGCAGTAGTAGAAAGTGCAATAGATACAGCATTAAGTAATCTAGGTATATCAGTTGATGTATTTAAGAAAGACAATCCTGAACTGTATAAGTCTTTAGTAACTGCACTTAGTATGGGTGATATAGAGTATGATAAAGCAACAGGAAATACAATACATTTTGAAAAGTACTTAGGATATAGATTAGGATTAGAAGGTTACAATGTAGACAAACAAAGTGCTATGCATAATCTCTACGGTACAGTAGATACAAAGGTAAATGCACCTGGACAATTCAATGCATTTGTTGACTTCGATACTTTTAAATCATCTGAAACTGCTAAGGCAGAACTTATAAGCTACATAGGTATAGGTGAATACAATGCTTTAGATGAAGATGAAAAAACAAAACTAATAGGTATGTATAGTACAGACGCTAATAGAGCCAAACAAGAATACCAAAAATTGTTTGATAATAATGTTAGGTTTGAAAGGTTTAAAGATAAAGAATTAAGATACAGTTTGATATCAGGTCAGTATAAGCAAAGTTATCAAAACATATTTGGTGAAGCTGCTGATGAAACTAGTAGTATCTTTTTAGATAATGTAGGTAATAGTTACACAGATGCTAATAAGAATTTTAGGAAGCATGCATACAAAACTGGTAACAAGAACTTTATGAGAACTATTGCAAATAACATTAGTAATAGTTTTGGAGGAGTAGTGATTAGATGACAGGTATATCAAATGAATTTTTAACTAGAAACTCTATCAATAGAGGTTTAAGAAATAATGGATTTATATTTGTATTTACAGGAGATGGTGGATACGAAAAGACTGATGATGAAACAAAACTAAAAGAGTTATTAGATGCTGGTGGCGTAGCTATATCAAAAAATTTACACGATAAACAATCATATGGACAATCACAATCTACTCCAGCTAGTGATATTTCTAATGACGGTGTAGCTTTAAGCAAGAATGAAGTTTACAGATTACTACCTTGGCTACAAAAGTATGGAGGTTCAGACGCTGACAAACTAGTAGAAGCATACATAGATGGGTATATAGAAAGTGATGGAGATACTGATATGGCTATGGCTGAATTAAGATTTGGTGAAGGTAAAGATGCGTATGCTAGAGTGTTTCCTAACATACAGGATAAAGAGACAGGTGCTTTAAAGATGACGGAAACAGAATACATATCAGGATTAGAAAGCACACTAACTGCTTTAACTGAGTATTCACTGGGCGGTTACGCTAGTGCTAAAGGTAAAGAAGTATGGGCTACATTAGTAGAGAATAATGTGTCTGCTGAAGTATATAGAACTAGATTAGGTACTGCTTATGACTTAATAAAAGAAGTAGATGAGGAATTAA
>CEQA01007332.1_pt1 | contig 10286 bp, 19 predicted proteins | sample 530501 | NCBI WGS metagenome assembly CEQA01 (sample SAMEA2620227, study PRJEB7988) | marine metagenome | isolation source: saline water (ENVO:00002010), including
CTGGTAATGTAACTTTCATAAAGCCTTTTGACTTTACTGAGATTTACAAAAGTGTTAGAGAGTCTGGTGGTGTAGATATTATCACACATAGACAATGTCTAATACAAATAAACGAGTCACCTATAAGTACTGTACCTATGTACGGTTTGGTGTTGAACTGTAAAACTATAAATGTCTATAAGACATTACCTCAAGCAATAAGATGGATCAAAAATTACTTACGTAAGAATTCCGACTTTATTGAGGAAGTAAACGGAGAGGAGGTTAGCAATGAATCTTGATCAAGCAAAAAAGGTTTTAAGAGACCATGGTTATTACGTGGATAGATTATTTCACGAAGATGATGTTAAAGACCTAGGCTTTAAGTTTAGTGGTTATGAATCTTACAATGTACTAGATAAAGTTTTTAATAACTCTGGAGTTGATGAGGTTGTATGGGATACTATTAGAATCGTAGCTAGAGAGGAGGAACAAAGATGAGTGTAATGTTATACGATTTAGATACTGTCTCTAAGATCGAGAAAGGTCTAGCAAGTCAAAAAGTCCTGGACGCAATTAAAGGTTCTGATCATTACATCATTAGAAATGCTGATGCTTGGATGAACGATTCTCCTAAAGATTATCTTGGTAGAATGTTATGGTATATGTACGTAGCTAATAGAACTGCATACAACCTACAATACAAAGAAAACGAAAAGATAGAGTTTGTAGAAGAAGATATAGTAGTAGAGGATGATGTAGATTTTAAGTGGGCTGTAGATACTCTTGGAAGTTTAAACTACAACTGTCACACTAATGAAGGTAATTACTTCATAGCTGACGGATGGTTAGATACTGCTGAGAAGTTATTAAAGTTATTTAGAGAAAGGAGGCATCCAAGTGAGTACTGATGGTAAAGATATATGTTATGGATGTGGTGTTTCTCAGCAATATGGAACAATGAAAGATATGAATGAAGTTGATTTTGATATTTATTGTGATGATTGCTTTGATGAAATTAAGAAAGGGGTTAGTGATGAGTAATGTATCTGTATATAAGGTTGGTAGTGACTACTCGAATGAGAAAGTAGTCACGACCTTCACTAGAAAAAGAAAAGATAAGAAAGATGTGTCACATGAATTTAAATTTATTGTGACTGTTAATAAGGATGATGTGTCTTATCTAAGATGTGAGGTAGATGGCAAGAAGTCTATTGGATCGTTATGCTTGAGTCATGACTGGTCTAAAGAAAGATTACTAGAGAGCTTTAGGTCTTTGTTAAACAAAAGAGTAGAGGAAGAAATAGAAAGTCACATGCGTGGATTTAATATGCCCTACCCACACAAAAGATTATTTAAATATCTATGTCTTCATTTTAGAACATATCATGAAGATGTAGAGATTGTTAAATCTGAAGAACATTTTGATGAGTTGTTTAAATATTACTATACAAACAAAAAACTATATGAAGATGTTTTTATCGAGGCTGTAGATATTAAAGATGTTGACACTAGACCAGATCATGAGAAGATGATAGGGTTTAGATAAAACAAATACCTCAATCGAGGTGTTCGTTTTAGTTAGTTTAATCAAAGGGGGTTTTTGCCCCCTTTTTCTTTTAAGTCAAAATTCCAAGGTCTTATACCATTACCCACATGGAGATCGTCTCTTAGAACGCATCTATGAGATCGGTTTTTTCCAATAATCAATGATTTTGGCTAAATACAGGAGGTTTTAAGGTTTTTGACATTTACCAGGTATTGGTGATGTAGAAAAGAAAACCCCTCCGAAGAGGGGTAAAATTAACCAACCATGAAAAAATATCTATTTCTTATTTTTCTTATCATCTCCATTAACAATGGAAATAAAAGTATTCATTTGTGTAAAATGATTTTCGTTATTGTTTTGATCTACTCCTTCGTCTTTATTGATTTCGTTGGAGGTGGATTGGAAAATAGAATTTAGGTAAGGAAGGTGATTAGGTTCATCGCACTTGTCAACAATATCATTCATCTTATCTATTGTTTTCTCCCTTACCTCTTTTAGTTTCATAATACTACCCTCCACAACGTGCTTAACTATCGCATCATTTTTTTCGTTGTTCTCCTGGAGAGATTTATTCCTTGACCAATCCTTTACAGCATTTTGGGATATGCCGAGTTGCTTAGACGCTTGGTAGTTTCCAATCATCTTAGCTAATGCTACGGCATTTTTTTTATCCTCTAATGTGTAAGTTTTTTTTGGCATAATCAAAATGGTAAGTTTTCTGGTTCGTTTCCATTCTCTTCTGATATGGAATGCGTAGGAGAATCTGCTTTATCAATTTTCCACGCTTGTAAAGTATTGAAGTAAGAAGTTACTTGAGTCTTAGGATTATTCCATGGTCTACCTTTTAAGTTAATAGACACATCTACTTTATCACCCTTACTTATATAATCTAAATGATTACACTTGTCCTGGATCACCTCTAACTTTAAATACTCTGGATACTCTTCGTTCTCCGTAGTTTTTACGACAAATTCTCTTTTCATAAATTTGTCTGTTACTTTATTTATAGGAAAGACCTCGAAGACCTCACCCGATACTGTTATACTCATAATTCGTATTGTTTAAATGTTTGTGTAAAATTTTCTTTATTGTTTTTATGTCTCTTTGTCTTTCTCTAGTCACAATATTTATTATGTGAATTATTGTAGAATGATCTCTATTAAACTTATCTCCAATTTCTTGAAGGTTATAACCTTCTTGGTATAAGATGTATGATGCTACTCCTCTAGCATATGGGATAATACCCCTTTTAGATTTTGATTCTAAATCGTCTACTGAAACATCATAGAATTCTGAGACTACACTTTTAATTAATTTGACTTTATTCATTTGGAAACTCATTTAATATTTTTTCTCTTGCATAGTCATATGTATCTACATACATGCCACCAGTTTTTTTTGATGTCTCTACTACATTACATATTGCAAACACATCTTTAACTTTTTGATTTATCTTTTCAGCTACAAACTGTGTGTTGAACTTCAAGTCTCTTTTAAGTATGTGGACAAACACGAATAACAACACTCTATTTGATCCCTCGCCTTCTATGATTTTATCGATAGGAACTTTACATTCGTCACTATAGAAAGAAGCTATCTCATCGTAAATCTGGTTTTGCTTTATTAAATTCATACCTTTTTGTTTAATGACAATCTTAATAACTCTATTGTAGTTTTGTTTTTCTTGTAAAACACTTTCTCTTTTTCTTTTAAGGAAGTGCCTGCATAAATTTTAAAAGCTATTGCTTTACATTTTTCCTTTGTGCTGTTGTAGTGAGCTTTGTAATTGTTATAAGCACTATCTTCTTCTCTTTTCTTTGGTGGATTTTCCTTTTGCCATTTTTTGTATGCGTCATAATCCACTTTATTCATTTCATATCTTTTCCTGGAATCCATAATATTATCTATTATGTATGTCCTCTCCTTCTCTTCGTATTTGATAATAAAATCTCTAATCTCACCATACTTGAGTCTTTCGTAAAACTTCTCATATTTTAGTTTGTCTAACAAGTACACTATCTCCTCTAGTTTTAAATACCAGAATTCTCTTATCAATTCATCTACAGCATCCTGCATTTGTATTTGATTTAAAGTTTTGTTAGCCTCTACATAATCGATAGTATCTTTTAATACAGCTAATAGAAATACTTTTGTTTTTGCATTGCTATGTCTAGCACATGTTGAAAGCTGTGTTCCTTTATCTATAATTTCCATCTTACTCATTTCTCTTACTTTAGAGAAACCTTTTTTGATAGAATTACCTTTAAGGTTTATTAACCCATGACTCGACTTCTTTAATGTCGATGTTTGTTTTACTACTTGTTGCATAATTGTTATTGTTTTTAATTGCAAATATTCCAGACCATTGATGTGCTATTGATTGATTTAAAATCTGTATAGCTATAGTCTCATCGTTACCACTTAAATTCACTAGGTTAGAAAGCTGTCTTTTCATTGATGCCTCCGACTTATATTTAAATTTGTGTGCGTCCCATTTCATCTGAAGAAATGTGTCCCAAGTCTCAGAAAAAATTTCACTCGCAAAAGGAAGTTCTACTTCCATCTGCTTTTTCTTTTTTCTTACTTCTATCTTCTTACTTCTATCTTCAATAGAAGAGCTTTTGTTTGGGTTATCATTGGGTTTAATTTGGGTTTTGTTTTTTAAAGGTCTTCCTCCCTTTAATCCGTTGACTCTTTGTTTTTCTCTGAACTCATCCATTTTTAATTTTGCTAGATATAATCGCTCATTTCTAACTGTATTACCCAGATCAGTGAATTTTTTTTTGACCAGGTCTGGCACTTCTTTCCATTCTCTATGTATTAATAACCCAAGCCTTTCTTTTGGGATTTCTCCTTTAGACCATTGTATAGATAAAAGTGTTATATATATTCCTTTTTCTTCCATAGTCATGTCCATCGTTCCAGTTAAGAAGTCTTGTGCATAAAACTGAAAAGCAGGAGCTTTAGTGAGTGACATAGTTTAGTTCTTTTATAATTTTTTCTTGTTTGTTAATTCTATCTGTTCTGTTTTTACCACGAAGAGTAGGAAAGTCTTCCTGCACCTTCCTACAAGCTCGTGTAATACTCTGTACATTAGTCAGCTTATTATCTTTAAATAAAATTCTCATGATGTTTGATGCCTCCTCATGTTCATACCCACGTGCTACTAGTTCATCTATCCATATAGAACCTATAAGTAAACTATAGTTATCTCTACAATTAGGATAGTTTTCTAGAGCATTCTTTACTCTATTATAAACATCATTTATTTTTACTTTCCGCATATTTTTTTAACCTTCTATACCTTAACCTTACCTTCTCTTTCCAGAGGTCTTTTCTAGTTTCTCTTATATCTTCATCTACCCTATCTAGTAAGGATAAACCATACTCTATATTATCTCTTCCGTTATATTGCATTAGTGCGTTTATTGCTCCAAATACATAGTTTTTTATATTCATAAGTATATAATTAGATAAACAAAATTTGACCAGTCTTATCATCTCTATCTTCATAATATTGAACGTGCTGATAGTAGTGTCCATTAGGGCAAAAACCTAGTGGTGTATAGTGTTCATTACACCCCTTAGCTTTACATTTTAATCCACTACTAAATATTCCTTTTATCATTTTACCTCAGCTAATAATGTTTTTTCAGCGGTTGAAAGACCACTAAAACTATTTGCTTCATTTATCTCATCCATGTAAGTGTCGCTTATGTCATATTTCTCTAAGCTCTTCATTACATCTCTAGTCAAACCTTTTTCTGCTACAACAGGAATTACAGAATCATGTATCTTTTTAGTATACTTTTGTTTCTTGACCTTTGGCTCTGGTTTTTTAACTGGTTGAGTCAGCTCATCTGAATCTGAATCTTTGAGATCATCTAAAGAAAACAAACCAGATAAAGCATACTTTCTACTATAGCTTTGTGCTGATCCTGTTATTTGACTGCTGTCCATACCTTTCTTTTCTTTAGGTATTTCAGCACACGCAGAAACTTCAACGTGCTTTTCTGAATCTACACATGTTACTCTAGCTGTAGACCTAACAAATACTCTTCTATTATCTAGGTCACCTTCTGAAACTACTTTGTTATCCGTAGTTAATACCAATCCGTTCTCAGAACAAATAGGTTTTGCGTACTCTAATATATCCTCACATGAGCGATAATTAAAGTTCATAAATTTATTAAATTGATTTTTAGGTACTTTCAATGCACTCTGCACATTAAGTAACTTTTTATATACATTTGATTGCTTCATTATATTATACTTTATTTTAACTTACTGCTTGATAGTTTTTGATACTCGCAAGTATCTCTTGTTCATCATCAAGTTTCTTTGTTACTATTTTACATAAATCAAGGATTGGCTTTTTGTATTTAGAAATTTGCCCATTTGATATGTTACCCTGTATTAAGTTATACTTTAATGTATTAAGGGTTCTTGTATTCATGTCCACGCTAAAGGTTTTAAATGCCATCTTGAAATCTTCAAAAGACCAGTACCTTTTGTTCTCCACTAAAAAGTTTATTAATAACTCGTTATTCTTGCTATACTCCATAATTAAAATTTAAAATATGTATGATAAATTTGTTATATCAACACACAAATATAACATTTTTAATTAAATAATATAATTATTTATCATAATATTGAAAAATATTGAAGTTTATAGCCTCCTGGTACACGTGAGGTCATATTTTGTATATAAAAGTCAAGAGCGTTATATTTTTTGCTATATATTTCTATATATAATTTGTTTTTTTATAACAATATCGTATATTACGAGATATTATAGGTTAGATGTCTATAATATAAACCGCTAAACAATAAAATATGAAGTCAGAATTTGTCCGACAAGTCATGAAAAAATATAAGGTCACGCAACTAGACCTTGCAAACGAATGGGGTAAGTTAGAAGGAAAGCCTAAATTTCAAGAAGTAGTATCAAGAGCATTATCAAGAGAAAAAATAGACTCTATAGTTTTTGCTCAAGCATTAGCTAATCTGGTGTTAAGACCAGTAGGTACTTTAGTCAATGAATCATTATTAAATGAAGACGAGACACACGCACAAGAAGATTTTAAACAAGACTTAATTATAAAACCACTAGACACCTATGGATCTGTTGATAACAACGGTGTTATAATGCAATGTCCTGCAAAGAACCTTAATAGAAATATAGATTACTATCATTGGCATAATGTCCTTACTAATATGCGACCTACCCTACACGTAGGAGATAGTTTAATTCTTATGAAGATATTTCATTTAGATTATAAGAACATAGAAGAGCAATCTGTTATATTATGTTTTGATAATTTCGAACAAATACATTTAGGTAGAACTAACATGAGAGAGTTAGATCAAGTAACATTATTTTCTGATGATATTTACTCTTATAAAAAAGGTACTCCTATAAAACACGATAACATCAAACACTTATATAAGGTTGAGGCTTTTGTTTCTTATGATACAGAAAACAAAACATCTTACTTTACTAAGGAGTTAGACAATATCAAACAGTCTATACAAGCAATATCTGATAAGGTAGATATATCTACTAAAGTATCTTAATAGGTGCCTGTACAGGTGCCTGTAGTATAAAAAACACCCTATACTAACTGGAATCGTACAAAGTCCGAGTCCCGTCCATCCCGCTTTTTTTTCAATATTCATACCATTTTCTTCAATATTTTACGCTAATCAATGATTCTTATTGAATTTTAGTTATATTTATTGAATAATATTGATAGAAATATAACGCTAATTGTGTCCTGTATGGGTGCCTGTAAAAATTTTTGGTTTGTTTATAGAAAAGATAATAAGACAATAAGAGCTGTTATAACATGTTCTGATAAAAGAATATATATATCTACTGGTATTAAAATAGCTAAAAACTTATGGAATCTAAAAACGCAAACCGTTAGAGACGAAGAAAAAAATAAAATACTTACTTACTATAAAAACAAGTTGAATGAGACTGTTGTAAATCTTATAAACAAAAACATACACTACCCTACAGCTCAAGAGTTTAAAGATGAATTTAATTTTTTGACTGGATTAAAAGATAAGGTCAAAAAAACCACAAAGTTTACTACTCTTATGGAGTGGGTTGAATACTACAAAGAGAAAAGAAAAAAACTTGTAACGCATGGAACATGGAGAAGAGTCAAGATGTTGATACTGCATCTAAACAACTGCTCTCCTAAAATTAAAATAGCAGATGTAAACAGTAGGTTTTGGTATGACTTTCAAGAGTGTATGGGAATGTCAGATAAAAACTACTCAGACAATTATATTAAAAAAATATCTAGTGAGCTTAAAATATATATAAACAAAGGAATATTAGAGGGGTTACCATTTCAAAGATTTGAATTTGATTTTTTAACTAAACAAAGAAGTAAAATTCCTTTTTGGTTAACCAGAGAAGAACTAAAAAAATTCTCAGAGGTAGAAACAAAAAGTTCTGAAGAAAGAAATACATTAAACTTTTTTTTGTTTCAAGCATATACTGGTTTTGGTTTTAATGAAGTAAGAAGAATACGAAAGAACCATATATATAAAAAAGATAAAACAATATATATTAAAATAGACAGGCAAAAGACTGGTAACTATTTAAACATACCAATACACCCTATAGCATACACATTACTTAAAGCAAATAACTCAATGCCTATTGTCTCTAGGAAATCAACTAATAAAATAATTAAAAGATTATGTAAAAGAGCTGAGGTAGATAGAGAGGTAGAGGTGATAAAGTATTCTTTTAACAAACCTATAAAACAGTTAAAAAAGTTATACGAGATCATAACTACACATACAGCACGTAAATCTTTCGGTAGATATTTTATGGAGGCTGACGGCAACATCAATAAGCTATCACAAATTTATGGACATAAAAACGAAGAAACTACACGCATGTATATAGGTTGGGAAGATAAAGATTTAGCCTTGTCTGTAAATAAACTTTTTTAAGAGGATAACGGGCTAGGTATTTTTCTGTCGCCAAGCTCCTAACCTAACCCCTCCTCTAATTATTTTCCCCAGATTTTTTTATCTACAATTCTAGATATTATAGCATATACAGATAAATCTAACCAGGAGTCTGTCAAAGGTTCATTTTGTGCGTTCTTCTTAGACAAAACCATATTTTTTATTCTTTGCATTTTATCATTCATCCTCATCCATAAACCTACTAAAGCAAAGTTTCTGTCATCGTCATCATTTAAGTTTCCACCTAATGTTATATTCTGTGGACCATAGTCTAATTGTTTTTTACAAAAAGTCTCTAACATTTCTTCTAATATACCCTCAAACTCTTCTACAGTTTTAGGATTTATTTTTCTACACTCTTCTACTGGATTCATAATTTATTTTTTCTCATTAAAAATTTATGTATAACACCATATAACTGACCAAAAACATCAGCTCTTTCTTCATTGTATGAACCTTCACACTCTCTTTTAAAAGAATGCATTAATGTTTTTAACATATCATAATCATGTTCTTTCATAACTACCTTTTAAAGCCTCATATTTTACAGGATCTAACTCTTTTATTTTATCATATAGTAAATCTTTTTCTTTACGTGCATCTGCTAACTCTTTTTCTGTTGAATCAATTCCTGTGTTAGCATTTATAACAGCACATTGCCACAACAAATGATCTATTTTGTTTTTACACTCTTTTGAAGTGTAATACCTACCGAATAGTTTTCGGGTTTCTGCTTGTGATAATTCTTCTTTAGTCATTCTACAAAAATTTGATATTTAGTTGTTGTAATTCCTTTTTCACAATCAAGCACTTTTAATGCTTGACATGGAGGCTCAAATGGTAGACCTAAATTGTAAGCATATGCGTTGTAACCTATTATTGAACCATTAATTAAAGTTTTTGGTGTTGGCTCTAAGAAAGTATGCCAATGACCAAGCATATTGAAATCTGCTGGTTCTGTCTTATCCATAATCTGTATTTTTTTGTTAAGAGGTATAGATATACCTCCGATACCACCACCATACCTTATATTATCTCCGTGAAAGTTTCTTATTACAAAGTCTTTATTTCCTTTATTAGTAGTAAGTTTTAAATTATAATAACTTACTAAAGACTTAGGAACATGAATCTCAAACAGATCATTATCTTTTAAAAGAGTTTGTATTTCTTTAAACATCATCCACTCATAAGAATTTTTATAACCAGTTGCTTGCCTTCTCATCTTAGTGGTTCTTCCGTGATTACCATAGTTACAAACCACAATAATTTTTTTAAAGTCTCCGTAATCCTCCAGATGTCGAAGACCTCCTAGTATTAATTCTTTAGCAAGAATTGTAGCTTCCGTAGGTGACAAATAATTATCCTCCACTAGTTCTTCGTGTATATATCCAGTTATAAAGTCGCCACATAGATTTATAAATACAGTATCTACAGTACACCAATGTCTAATGTTTTTAATTATATGTATTATGTTTTTCCAACATCTATCAACTCTTTTTTTAGCTATTTCTGGATTGTATTCGTTTAACCCATTTACTGTAGCTGGATCAACCTTTTCTTCTATGTGCCAATCACTTAATAGTATTAAAGGAATTACAGGATTTTTTTTCTTAATTTCCTCATACTGGTAATCGAAAGACTCTCCATCATCTTTAATGTTTACTAAAGTTTCAAACCTTCTTTCAGCTTGATCTAAACTTTTAAGTGTGTGGTTATGAAGTCTTTTTAATTCTCTCAACTTGTTTTTAAGACGGAAAAC
>CEQA01031063.1_pt1 | contig 10260 bp, 15 predicted proteins | sample 530501 | NCBI WGS metagenome assembly CEQA01 (sample SAMEA2620227, study PRJEB7988) | marine metagenome | isolation source: saline water (ENVO:00002010), including
TGAGGCGGCGCTTCCCTTACTCGACGGCCTCAAGACAGGGCAGGACAACCCCGACTATGCATTCGCGCATGGGAACGGCTTTCAGGCGATGACCTACATTCCAGAGGCGTTTGAAGCCCTGCGCTGCTTACCTGAGGTGATCGCCGCCCTCCGCGCCCAGGAGGCCCACAATGGATAAGAGCATCGCTGAGATAGCCGGGAAGCTGACCGAGGCGCAGCGGGACTGGGTGCTGGCGATGCCCACGATACCCACCTCGCTTTCGCCGGAACAGTGGGATGCGATGCCGCCGCTCTATGTGCAGATGGAACCCGACGAATACGAACTCGGCTACCACTATCCGGTCTACTACGGGCGGAAAGAATGGCTCGGCTCGGCACAGGCAGACAAGCCGGTTGGGACTGAATGGTATCTTTCGGCGCAGCTGAACGAAACCGGCCTAGCCCTCCGCAAGCACCTCAACGGAGAGTAATGTGACCGCGCCAGTAGTGAAGGAGAATAGATGATGGCTGACCGCTGCCGATGGCACACGGACGGGGATCTTCGGTTTCTCGTCCCCGGCTGCTGGAACCGTGCCGTTCATGGCGACGACGCCACTTGCCACTGCCCGCGCGCTAGCACCGAAGAACTAGAAAGCCGGATCGCTGCACTTGAAACCCGCCTAGCCACAGGAGACACCAATGTCAGATAGCTTCGGTAATAGATGAGGACAGCAAACATGTATGATCTTAGAGAAGTGATAGCGAGGGGGTTTATGGAGGCGATGAATCAGTCGCCCCTCACTGACGAAGAATGGGCGGGAATCACCGCAAACCAAGAAGACCGCTACACGACGCTCGGATGGGCCGACGCCGCCCTAGCAGCAATCAAGCAAGCCGGGTTCGTCGTGGTGCCTGCTGAGCCTACGCCGGACCAGATTGAGGCGGGCTACACCGCTATGCGCCACGGGTCATCGCCAACCACGATGTACCGCGCCATGATCGAGGCATCCAATGCGCCTACCTAAGCCAGTCCAGGTGCTGATAGGTATGGGGCTTATCGTGGGGGTGATTGGGGCGGCTATTCGCTAGGCGGGCACGCCTCGACATAAGCCTCAGCCTGATCGGCGAATTGACCGGGCGCGGAATACTCGGCCAGCTTGGCCAGCGCTTGCGCAAGGGCGGCTTCGGCGGTCGCCATGAGCGGACCGAGCGGCGTGGGGCGCACTGGCGGCGTGCCAGGGCAGGGCTTCTGCACCTCGCGGACGACCTCAACCGTGCGGACTTCGATGCCGGCTTCGGGGTTTTGGCAGGCGGCCAAGAGCGCGATCGGGATCATGAAAAGGCGGCGCATCACAAACCCTCCGCAAGTTCGCGCAGATCATCGGGCACCGCGCATTGCCCCTCACGCTGCGACAGGGCGCGCAGCCGTGCGATTGCCGCGTTGGACAAGCGCCGGGCCGCGGCCAGTTCGCTTTCGCGCTTCTCGGCCATCTCCTGCGCCTCTGCGAACGCCGCGGCGCGTTTCTCGGCCTGTTCGTTGAGATCGGCGATCACCTTTTCGAGCGTGCCGACCGACTGGCGGGTGACAGCATGGCGAGCCTCTTCGCCGGCCAAATCTTTCTGCAGCCCTTCGATGCGTTCCGCCTTGGCGCCGTTTGCCCACCAGAGGATGCCGATTGCGACCAGCGCGATGCCGAGGGCGCCGGCGAACAGCTTGTGCGTCAGCGGCGCGAGGAAATCGCCGATCACTGCCAGCCTCCCGCCCAGAGCCCGGCGAAGAACAGCACGAGCGCCAGCGCGATCAGCCAGTAATCGGCGACAACGCCGCGCACCCGGCTCTTGATGCCACGCCAGATCAGCGGGCCGATGTTGTCGCCAATCATTGGTCGTCCTCCACATGCACGGGATCCGCGGGCGTGCCCTGCGGTCGCCGGTCCTTGCGCTTCGAACCCTCGCTCGAGCCGAAATGGAACTGCACTACCGAACCGCCCCAGCCCATGCCGATGCCCAGGAGGACCATTGCAATGTCGCGGTTGCCTTCGGGTATCTCGACGAAGAACAGGGCCGCAATCATCGTCCCGCACAGCACCATGACAGCGGCGCCGACAACGTGGCGGGGAAGCTCGGTCACAGCAGCCACCCCTTGATCTTCGAGAGGTGATGCTTGCGGTCGGCAAGACCATTCGTGCCGCCGTTGATCTTGCGCGTGATCGTCAGCACGTCGTCGCGGTCAGCCCATGCGTTGAGCCCCCGGTCGCGCCAGTATTCCAGCGCTGTGTGAAGCCCGATCGAGGGGATGGCCGCGATTTCGGGGTGGCGCTCGAGGTCGATACCGATGCGCCGACCAAAGGTCCGGTAATTCGCGCGCCCGGTAAGCTGGATGGGGCCGCGCCCTTTGTAGCGCCGCCCGTCGCCCGCATAGACGTTGCCGAGATCTTCGCGCCCCTCGTAGCCTGCCCCGCTGGCGATCTCTTCCATGTAGCGAAACGAGCCGCTCTCGTGGCACAGCTGCGCCATGAAGTGCGCCAGGCGAAGCGCGCTGTCCATGATCTCGTAGGCGGGGAAGTGGACATTCGCCGACAGCGCCAGTTCTTCGGCGCGCTCCTGCGAAGCGCCCAGCTTGCGGAATAGCGCGGTGAAGGTGCCGCGACCGGCAATGCCGTCAGCGGTGACGCCAAGCGATTCCTGCAGTTTCTTAACGTCCATCGCCATCATCCTTGTCGAATTTCTTGAGCAGCTTTTCGAGGTCGCCATTCGCCGCAGCGCGCTCCCACGCCCGTAGCTCTTGCTCGGCCTGCGCCGCATCGGCAGGCGACGCATAGCGGGCAAGGTGCTGCCAACCGCGCGCTTTGAGATACCGCACGACCTCTTGCGCAGAGATCGCCAGGATGGCGGTTGCCAGCGCGCGAGTGTCACTGTCCGTCAGGCCGAGCATCTTCGTGGCCACCACCGCCACCAGCCCGATAAGGCCAAGCTGCATGAAATAGCCAAGCGCCTGCGTCCAAGTCGGAACCTGCCCATCGGACAGCAGCCGCCCGAAATGCGCTACCGTCCCCACGACCAGTCCGAAGATGACGGCCCCGTATTCCTGCAACGCGACAAGGACGGGCTTCATCGCGTTACCCCGAAGATCAAAGAAATAACTGAGAATGACACATAAGCAGGCCAAGCACGGTTGCCCAGCCCTGTTGCTATATCCAGCCCCATGTGAGTCAGGTAGGCGCACACATGAAGACCCACCACACCGCCGGACATCATCCAGAAGCCGGTCTTCTCGGTGATATATCCGTTGGCCCGCAAGATGTTCTCAGGGGAGAACAGGAACACGATTATGAAAGACATCACCAGCAGCATTGCGCGCTAGTAGGACCAGCCACGTTTGCGCACGGATACGGGCTGTTCGGTCACTTGCCAGCTTTCAAACGCCACTCGCACACCGATCCAGAACCACAGCAGGATCGCACCGATGCGGAGGCCGGTTAGGATTCCCTCTACCACGGTGAGCCCTCGAAGCTGGGCGGGAAGGTCTGGGCGAGAACTTCGTCCATTACCTCACCCTCGCGCGCACAAAGTCAAACGCGCACTTGCTTATCGGCCATGCCAGAAGCATCACCAGCATGGCTAGGGGGCGGGTCATGGCCCGATCACCCCACGGTCGCGCATGACCTGAAGCAGTGCGTTCAATGCTGTGCGTGCCTCTGCATCGACCGTGGCCCCGCCCGAGGCATCGGTTATCGCGGTGGCGGAAGCGCGATAGGTGCGCGAAACTTCAAACCAACCGCTAACCGTATTGACCAGATCGACGCTCATCACATCCTTGGCGGCGTTGCCCATACGTGGCGGCCCGCCCTCGCCCCACACCACACCAGAGCCGGAGGCGGCAAAGATGAATGCGGCGCTGTTCGCTGTGATCCGCAATTTCTGGCCACGAAAACGACCTGCAGTTACGGTGATCCCCGTTCTACCGCTGCCATTGACGGTCAGGTGTTCAAAGCTTGACGGTAGCGCCTCGCCATTGGCGCTAATCGTATAGGAAGCAAAAGAACCTGGCGAAAGGACACGGTTAAACGAAATTTGCGGCGTGCCCCGGCTATCTACCACACCAGAAACCAACGCTGCGTCGGAACCCCATTCGATCAAGTTGTTCGTGCCGTTGTCCGAAACCACCGTGACGGACGTATTCTTGGATGTGAAACCGGGGATATTAATGCGGTTTCCGCGCGATGAGGAACCGCAGTACACGACAACATCGCCCGCCGTGCCCAATTCCATATAGCCGGTGCCGTCAACCACGTTTTCAAAGCCGTCGAAGCGGTAAACGTAAGAAGTCGTCACGTTACCGTTTTGCTTCTTGATGTTCTGGATCGTGTTGCCCGATACCTTGGCTCGCGCACCGAATTGACCATACTGGACAATCGCATGGTGGCACGACTGAATATCGTTGCCAAGAATTGTCGGCTGATAGGAGGCGCTCGACGGGCTTAGGTCAACATCATCGGTGGCGACTGCCTTAAAAACGCCCCAGACTTTGGTGCCTTGAACGACGTTCACTTCGCCGCCCGCGTAGGCCGGATCGGATGCGCTCACATTGCCGAAGACCACCCCGTAGCCCTGGATCTCAAATGTGGTATCGGCAGGCCGAGCCTTTGTCAGAACGCCTTGCGGCGGTGCGATGTTCCCGACCCAGCACCCTTCAATGTTTGAACGGGAAATGTTGCGAAAATCAAAGCCGATCTGAATTTCAGTTGTGGTGACGCTGGCGTCGGGGTGGTTCAGAACGACCGCGAAGTCCTTTACCAGCACACCGCTCACATAGATGTTCGCACCTGCTGGATCGAAGTCCCGGCGAATCACCGACCCACCGTTATAAGCGGCAAGATTGGCAAGCGTCGCGCCGCCCGAGAGCGCATAGAGACAAGAGCGGTTCGGCCCGTTGCCAATGATGATCGTCCCAGTCTTAACCACAAGACCCGTGGTCGCGTCTATACGAATGACCCCATCCGGCAGGCGGAAGCCGTTGTCGCTGTCGATTAGGCGTTGCAAGTCAGCCGTGGCATCATAGGTGCTTGTGCCTGCGAGAATGGCCGCATGTTCAGTCGCCGGGATCGCGTCGAAAGCATGGGGCAGATTGTCGAGCAGCAAGTCGCGGACAGTCCGATCCACCGTGTCTCGCTGAATATGCGACAGGGCCGCCCCCTTGTCGCTATCGGTGGATGCGAGGGCCGCAGCCGAAACCCCCAGCGCATCGATCGCCTGCGACACCCGCAGCGGCGTGACGCGCTTGGTATTGTCGGTTCCGGCTTCCGCTTCCGCCTGCGAAGCCAGCGGAATGGCCGCGTCCACCACTTGCGCAGGCGTGGCCTTTTCGACCGTCGCGCCGTCGTCGATGATGATCGCGTTGCCGCTGCCGACCGAGCCAGCCGCGGGTAAATCGTTAGGGCGAATAGTGGCCATATCAGCTTACCTTGATGATCTTGTTCGTGATGAGGGTCGGCTGGGTATTGTTGTGTGCGTTCCCGCTGCCCGCGTTGCCAATCGTGATGCCGGTCGTGCTGCTGCCGGTGGTTTGGCCAGCGCCGACCCGGGCCACGGTATTTACGCCATCAGCCGCCACCGCCCCGGTCGCCCCGCTATAGCTGTGCGTGTGCCCAGGATCGGTGACGGTGTGTGTATGCGTCGGCATTTGCGCAGACGTCAGCGTGTGCGACTGCGAACCGAACCCAGCGCCAAGCGTTGAGCTCGAGAAATTATTCAGCCTCGTGGTAGCCGGCGTGGCCATGTCTTCGCGCCCAGCGGAAACCCGGCCGCGCGTATCGGGCAGGTTGAACGTCGTGGATCCGTCGCCACTGCCATAGGTCGTCCCGATGATTGCGAACAGCGAAGCGTAGGTGGCGCGGGAGATTTCCTGCCCTGCAGCGAACAAGTATCCGCTTGGCGGCGTAGTGCCGAAATAATCGATGCACGCGCCGATCGGCACGCCGGTGATCGCGGAAAGCTGAGACAGCGCAACCGCGTCCGATGGGTCGGTGGCTTCCCCGATGCCCGTGACCTTGTTGCCGTTCATCGTCAGGTTTGCGCGCATCCCGCCGCGCCCATCGCGATCGAGCGACGACGAAATCGAATTGGCAATGTCCTGGAAGGGCGGATTGTGCTGGCTCACCAGCAGCGTGTCGCCCGTGCTAACGAGCGAACCTGCTGGCAGGGAATAATCGCCGGATGAATTACGGGGCAAATGCCAACTCCGCTTAGATCAAGATCCAAGCGCGTGAGGGAGTTCAACCGCGCGGTTCAAACGCTTGTAGCACAGGCCCGCGCGTGCTAGCAATACCCCTATGGCGCAGCCATCCATAGAGCAGATCGAGCGGGACTTGACCCGCGCACGCTTTGAAGAAAGCGACAGCGAGCAATACTTGCGCCGCCGCGGCCTGATGAAAGCCCGCAAGGAAGCCGTCAACCGCTATTCCGATGAGCGCAGACGCCTTGCCTACATGGCTGGTTACCGCGCCGCCACAGACAACGGCGAGGGGCGGATAATCGCTGCCCTCGCCGTCATGCTGTTGCTGGTGGCGCTGTTCTTCTAGTAACCGTATCGGTTTGCAAGTGCGCCGCTTGCCGCGGTGCCCGCCTGGCGGCCGTAACGGTCCCCGCTTTCCAGCAAAGCCTCCACGATCGCCTGATAGTCGGCGTCCTGCGCCGCCATGCCGCTCAGCGCGTCGATGCCGCCTTGCGGGCCATCCGATAGCAGCAGCGGGCCCAGATCATCGGCAAGCGCGCGGTTGGCTGCAGCAGCGGCCTGTTCGCGGCGATCCTTGAACACGCGATCAGCTACGCTCTTGCCGACAGTCATCCACGGCCCGCCCAGCGCGCCGGTTTCGATAATACCCATGCCAACATCGGCGCCCATGCCGGTGCGCTGCTTGAAAAATTCGTCGGCAATCTCGCGTTCCGCGGTGGCGCTATTGCCAATCAGGCGGTTCGCGCTGCCCGCAAGCTGCAATTCCAAGTCCCGCTGGTCGAGCAGCCGCGCGATGTCGGCATCTTCGGTGCCTTCATACAGCGCGCCCATGCGCCCTTCCGCGTTCGGCGTGTTGATCTGCGCCCACGGGTTGCTGTTGTTCCGCAGGTTGCCCGCACGGCCCATGATTTCCGACTGGAAACCCAGCTGCATTTGCTGGCGCTGCTCCGGTGTCAGGTTCGCCAGTTCGACCGACAGTTCATCGGGGCGCGCGGTGATGGCGTCTTGGCCGCGCGAAAGGAACGCGCGTTCCTGCATCGGGCCGGCATAAGCCTGCCGCGCAGCGGCATATTCAGGATTGATCGCATCCATTCGGCCCACGAGCGTGTTTTTCATGATCGCCGCACGGCGCGCGTCGGGATTGGCGCCGTCGATTTTCGACGTGTTGCTTTCGATCACATTGTCGAGCCCGCGCTTGATATAATCGAGCCCGCGCCAGTCGAGCCCCACGACCTGTTCGCTGCCATAAGCTTCGGCAGGCGCAGCCTCGCGCATCCCTGCCGGCTGCGAAACATCCTCCCACATGCCGCCATCCAAGGCGTTTGCGTTGCGGATTTCGTTATTGCTGCCACGCGCTGCGCGGAATGCTTCGACTTCGGGCAGATCGTCGACCTTGAACCGCTGCGAAACACCGTCCGCGGTGTCGCGCATGGCGTCAAGAAACGTGTTGATGTCCGGCCGTTCGCTCAGTTCGGGGAAATAACCGGCTTCCCAAGCGTAAAGCGCGGCCGTGTCGAAATCCATCCCGTCTTCGGGATTGACCAGCGGCCCGAATTCCGATTCGCGCCCGACCAATTCAGCGCCTTTGCCGCGCGCCTTATTCGTCAGCCCCATGCTCGAGAGCTCGCCGCCGCTATCACGCAGGCCGCCTTGCGTGCGGAGCCACCCCACAAGATCTAGAGGACCTTGCTTGACCACTTCGCGGCCGCCATAGGCGCGAATCGTGCGCGGCTGCAGGATATTGCTTTCAGCATTCACCGTTGCGCGGCGAACACCGCCGAACGCATCGGGATTAATCCCCACCTCGCCGGCTTCGTCCATGACGAAACCGAGAATGCTGGGATCGACACCTTCGTCAGCCGCTTCGCGATACGCTTCCTTCATCGCGGCCTTGAACGTCGGCCGGCCCATCAGGTCCATGATGTCGACATCGGCCGCGCCGGGCGCGTCATAGGCATAATCATACAGCGGCCCGGCGTTCGCCTTGGCCTGCGCGGAAAGGTCTGCGCTGCGCTGCGGAATGTTCGACACCGGCCCGAGGTCGCGTTCTACAGCTTCGGCTAGCCGGTCAAGCTGCCCCTCGTTGCGCATCGCCATGGTTTGCCGCGCCTGCCCCGCCGTGGTGGGCGAGAAGCGCACAGCCGAGCCCGCCAGCGATTGCAGTTCCGGCGAAGCATCGGCCAGCGTCATCGGCACGCCAAGCGTTTGCGCGCGGGTCAGCGCGTCGATCACTTCGTCCTGATCGCCCACGGTTTCCATGATCGCGCGGCCGCCTTCCGACAGTGGATCGTCCGGCGAGCGCATCCGAGCAATCGCCCGGCCGCCATATTTCCCGACCTGATCGCCAACCAGCGCCCCCGCGCCGCCGATCAGCGCACCCGTCACCGGGTCATCGTCCGACAGTGCGCCAAACGTGGTGCCATAAAGCGCGTCCCCGACCAGCGGAGCAAACCGGCCGGCGCCTGCCATCGTGGCACCTGCGATGCCGAGGCTCGAACCAACCGTACCGCCCAGAAGATCGCCAGCGAACGCCGCCTTCGGGTTCAATTCCTGAGCGGCCTGAAGGCGGCGTCCGGCCAGCCGGTCGGGCACACCGAAGGTCGCGCTGTTGATGGCCGAAGTGAGTCCCGTCCCCAGCGGATCCGTGACGAAATTGTTGACGCCCTGTTCGAGCCCCGAAAGCTCGCGCTCCGCGCCGGGCACCGCGCCCATGTCTTCGGGAAGCTGCCCTTCCGCCGCCGCCTGATTGAATGCAGGCGCAATCGCGCGGTACGCTTCGAGGTCGGGCGAAGCTACGTCCGGAAACTCATTGTCAAGCCCCGCGCGAAACTGCGCGTAGCCGTCCGGCGTGATGTTGCCCCAGTTCTGGCGCAGATAGGCCGCGTGCCGGTCCTGGTATTCCTGCGGCAGTTCATAGGTCGTCGTGGTCGCACCCTGTCCGGCCAGCGTGCGATCGGCGGGGGGAGGGTTCCCGGTCAATTCGCGCTGATATTCTTCGCTCATTTCGGGCAGGTTGGGTGCTTGGTCTTCACCCGCCAAGGACGACTGCAGCCGCTCGTAGTATTCTCGCGCCTTCTTGAGCCCCGCTGCGAATTGCGTAGGATCCATGTTCTGGTTGAGTGGAGCGATGGCCGCAGCCATGCGCGCCGCTTCCGCAGCCGTGTTGGCCATACCGCTGGCACCAGTCCCACCGTTGTCCTTGACAAGCTGTGCCAGCACTTGCTGCGTCATGTCGCCCTGCACCTGCTCGAGCAGGCCGTACACGGTGTTCGCATCCTGATTGAAGAACTGCGAAGCGCCCATATAACGATCGCCAGTGCGGAAGTCTTCTTGACCCTCAATGCTGCCAATTCCGCTCCCATCACCGGTCTGGGCTTCCAGACGATCAATCGTGTCGAGAATCGCGGAAATCTGCGCGAGCCGGTTGCGGTCCGATGCTGCCTGCGTTCTCTGCAACTCTGCGGCTTCGGCCTGTTCTTGCGCGAATTCCGCTTCGGTGCGGGTTTCCGCTCGCGCAGAGCGCGCAGCCTCTTCCCGCGCCATGCGCAGACGCTCGCGTTCCATCGCCTGATCTTCGTCAGCGCGCTGTTCACCGCGCACCGCCGACGGATCTTGGTAGAACACCTGGGGCTGATCCTGGCGCGCCCACGAACCATCGGCCTGCCGAACGTAGGTGAAGCCGCCGTATTCTTTCGTTTCAGCCATCAGCTGCCTTTCAATGCGCGGAGATTGCGCGTCACGTAATTGCGGGTTTCAGCGGGCGCATAGCGGAGCCAGTCGTTACCATACCGCTCGAGCAGATCATCGACGCGCCCGGGGCCAGCGTTGTAAGCCGCCCACATTTTCGCCGGGTCGCTATCATAGCGGCGTTCCATCGCGCGGCGATAGTCCCGGCCAACGCGCGCCAAGTCGTCGGGCGACGAACCATCCCACGGGCGGATGCCGAAGCCCGGGTCGCGTGCGGTGGCGGGCATAACCTGCATTTCACCCATTGCGCCGACGGGCGACCGAAGCAATCCGCCGCCGGTGCCATATCGGCGGCCGCC
>CEQA01141534.1_pt1 | contig 10248 bp, 8 predicted proteins | sample 530501 | NCBI WGS metagenome assembly CEQA01 (sample SAMEA2620227, study PRJEB7988) | marine metagenome | isolation source: saline water (ENVO:00002010), including
GTTGCTGTCAGTTTGTTTACCGACAAATAATTTTTCGTTGTTATTCGACCATGCAACCTCACCATAGGCAAGTGACGAAGGGTCACTATTGCTATTGTAAGTTGATGAGCGTTTAACTTGTAAGGTATTTGATGCCATATGTTAGCCTTTAAATAAAAGTTCCCCCGTCTATTGTTTTTTTGTCAAGTGCCTGAGTTGCATCTACTGTTACTACCGCACTACTATCTCCAAATGCACGACCAGTTAATTTGTTAATATCAACAGCAGATGCAGTCACAGTAGTTCCAGCTAATTTTAATCCATTTGTTCCATTGTGCCCATTTACATTTACGTCAGTTGTGCTAATCTGTAAAGCGGATTGCACCCCTTCGCCATCCTCAATTGGCTTTAAAGAAGTTTCTAAACCTTGGTTAGTGGCATCCTCAGAATGCACAGTCAAAAGGTCTTTGTAAGTAGTTGCTGGAGTTTTACTTGTTAAACCTGCCATAGTGTTATAAATCTCTTAATTTTCATATGTTTAAACTATTTATTCCGTTCTTTCTTTAGTCTTTCTTCCATCGCACGTTTTCCGTAACCTGAATACTTAGACATAAGAGGAGCATAGCGGTCAAAGAATTTTGCCCAATTACCATCTTTGTCCATCCAATATAAATGTTTACCTATAACAGGTATGTGTTTTATCCAACGTGCACCTCTTTTTTCAAAATCTCTGTACGCCAACCTTGCTGGGTCTTTTGTATTTTTATATTTTTCTAATCGACCTTTTAAAAATTTATAATCCATCCAAGGGTCGTCTACATAATCAAACGGAGGAACAATCATTTTTATTATTGCCTGAGAAGGTTTACTATTTATAAAATTGTAGTAGTGGTATCTAGACATACCAGCTAACTTTAATAGGTTTGCCCATACTAATTCATTTATAGGTGTCTTTCTCCCAGCCATCCAATCTTTAATTGTATCAGCACTTGCCTCTGCCATAGCTAACACTGTGCCAAGCATTACCATGTTCATTATAGCTGAAGCGTGTTTACCTTCTTTCTTTAGCATATTTGTTTCATTAACAAATACATCAAATCTTTTTAACATAAATGTTTTAAGCATATAAAATATTCTGCCGTTAGGATGCCTCATATAGCCTACAGGTACTTCGCTTTTAGCCACTGGCTGAACATCTAATAATTCACTGTACGCTAACAACTCAGTAAGCTCTGTAGTTTTTCTTTGAGATAAATCATTTATAACTTGATTAGCTTCTGCTTTATTAAACTTTCTATTTATTCTTCTTTTGAAATCACGAGTTAATTTATTATTGCGACCACGAATTGCTTGTTTTGCACCCTTTTCGTATTTTTTCATAACAGTATTAACATAAGTCTCTTTACCAACTCTATCCATAGTTGATAAACCTGATAGCCTAAACACCCAAATCATAGCTCGTTGTAAAGACGTTTGATTGTCATTAAGCTCTTGTAATATTCTGTTATCTACACCAAGCTGTTTGAGCTTGTATTTATTAAGCCTTGTTAAACTTTTAAACATTTCGGCAACAACTTTTGTATATGTTGAAGGTCTAATAAGTCCTAAGGTTTTACCCCTGCCTTCTCTATAAACAGCTACACCTAAATCACCAAGCTGGGTAATAGCACTAAAAACACTACCCATTGTAGATATGTATCCAACATTTCTCATAGTAGAGAAAATAGAATTCATAGAATCTTCTTTTAAATAGTCGTGCATTAACTGAGTAACTCTTGCTTCTTGACCTCTAGTTAAAGGTATGGACACTTGAATATTGGCTATCATATCTCCTACTTGGTCTTCTAAACCTAAATAAGGCATACCGACACTAGCTTGCTCATCTTCTGTTAAAACTTGTAATGCTTTTATTGCATTAGGGTCTGTTTTACTTCTGTAAACAATTATTCCATTTTGTTCATTTAATAAAAACCTTTGAATCCTATTATCATAAATACCTACACCTCTTATGTTTTCAGATTTAGGTAAAACTCTTAAAGTGTAACGATTAGTCCTACCACCAAGGAATTGTGACATAGCAATCTTTTTAGAAAGACCATCCGCATATCTTCCTAAGCTATTATAAGGCTCATCATAAAATTTTAATTGCTCAATAGTTAGCTTGTCAATTTTTCTAGATTTTGTCCAATCTACATTATCTGAACCAAGTAAACCTTTTTGCTGTCTAATTAACAAGTTAGCTATTTGTACTTTTTCCACATCAGTTAATGCTCTACCCCGTTTAGCCTGAGCATCATTCCATGCTTCTTGTAGTTTGCTTCTTCGACCCGTTGCAGTTCTTTTGTGAATATGTTCAAAGAATGCATTGTAATCCACTACTTCTCTAGGAAAATGGTTTTCAATGTGACCCATTTCAACACCTACAGATTTAGCTTTTTTGTGTAAATTTTCGTGAGCAGTTTGCCACGTTTCGTATTGCTTTAACCTGCGTTTTGTTTTTAAAATAGATTTAACTGTAGCAGTGTCACCATTAAATAAGGCAAGTTTTAAAGCTACATATTCTGCTTTAGCTTTTCTGCTTCTTGCTTTTTTCTTAATACGCTTTAAAGTTTTACCAAAAGGAGCGGTAGCGTCAACATACTCCTTTAATATATCTGCGTGGTTCTTTTGAAATTTACGTACCTTTTCTGTAATCTTTGGGTTGATACGATTTAATTGAGATGAAAAGGTTCTGAAATAATCCCTATTTTGTTTAGGGCTATTTATTTTGGCATCACGGTTAGCGTTCTTACGCTCACGTGAAGTTACTTTTTTGTTAAATTGCTTTGCGTATTCTTTTTCTTGTGCAGGGCTTAAGCTAAAGCCTTCGCCACGATTTAGCTTAGACTTGAGATTACTATATGATTCTTGCCCTGATTCTGAGGTGTATCCGAGCTTTTGGAGTCTTTCGATTTCCGACTGCCAGTAGTCTCTAGCGAGTTTCCTACGCTCTTTCTCAGGTGTGGATGTGTCGTAAAGTTTACTGTCTTGGCTTTCTCTAAACGTGATACTGCCTTTAGTCGTTCTTGTATTGTCATCTATTACTCCTTTCTTTTGGAAGTTTAAGTAATTTTCATTATTCGGGTCAATTAAAATAAATTGTGCTTTATTGCCACGTATTTCTACAGTATGGTCTATTCCTTTTTCAAAATATTGTTCTGACAATTGCCGTACTTCATCCATTGTATTAAATGTATCTACATTCATGTGCACAGAATCTTTACCATTAACGTCAGGTTTAAAATGCATAACACTAAATTGATTACCTAATAATCCAGCATAGGCAATATATAAATCCAAAGCATTTTGGTCAGGATTTTCTACAGTAAACACCATACTATTTTCTTTTCCAAAATCATTTGTTACTGCACCAGCCTGTGTGTGCCTACCATTTAAATTAATATCTTTTGCAACATCAGAAAGTGTACCAACATATTGTAATTCACGTTCACTGTTAATTTCATTAAACACTCCTTTTACAGTCGTTTCACCTTTTCTTCTGTATGTTGCCATCACTTTATCAGAATCTGACCTAGGGTCAAAAACTGATTTTTTACCTTCTGCAAAAGCTCTTAACTCTTGCACCATAGGTGATTCACTTGGAGCTAAATAAAGATTTGCACTACGTGACCTTAAGTCTCTAGAGCTGACAAAAGTCTCAGCGTTACGAGATATTGCTGGGTCTACTGAATCTGTAAGTGTTTGTATATTAAATGGTCGGGTTAATTCTTTTACATTTTTAAAAACAATTTGTGCTGGATATGTGTCGTGCTTAACAGTTCTATTATCACCTCTTAAAACTTTATCAAACTGAGCTACATATAAAACTTTTCCTCTAGTAAGATTGACATCAGGCTCTGAAACCATACGCTCTACATCTTTACGTAATTGTATTAAAGTTTTCTTATTACCCTTTTTACGCTTTGCATTCTTTTTCTTTTCACGTTCAAATACTTCTTTAAATCTAGGATTAGATTCTGTAGCGGTTTGAGATGGATACTGATAAACAACAATAACGTCATTACCAGCTTTTGCCTGATTTTCCAATGCTGTTGCACCGCCTTCGCTTAATTGCCACCCACTATGCTTTTCAGGATAACGTATTCCCTCAACCGACCTTTCCCCTTTAACATCACGTGCAATCGCATCACCGCCCATAACAAATACACCTTGTTGTGTTGGATTTCCAAAAGAAAACATTTCTTCTTTAGGTGCTTTTTCTACTTTAGTTGGAGTTTCACTAACTACGCTTTTGTCAACTTCGATTTCTTCTACGGGGGTACTAGGCACTTCTTGAGATATTTCAAACCCGTCAATCAGATTAGTTCCATCATCTAATACCAATTCTTCTTTAAACGGTGTTAGTAGATTGTCAGGTAAAACAGCATAACTGGGGAGAGTGACATCATATCCCAAACTTTTTAAGAATGATTTACTAAACAACTCTTCCCCACTATACTGCAAAGACTCTTCTCTTGCAAGAGCCTCATTTTCGACACCAGCTATCCACCTATCAATATTAGCTCTAAGTTCTTCGTTATTCTCAGGTAATCTTGATAAGACAGCTTCTGCGGTATCTTCAAGGAAATCGGATTGAGTTGCGTCTTTTGACAATAAAACTCGTCGTGTACCGTCCCCGAATTCATAGTTTGTTGCTTGGACTGTGACTCGATATCTGTTAACACCGTCGTTGACATATTCGTTTTCTCCTTCCTTGATTAAATCTGTTTCAAATTGACTAGGGTTGTATCCTAAATCTATTAATTCTTGTTCTGTTTTGACATCTTCAATAGGAGCTTCAGAAAATCCTATACCAATTTTATCTTTGTAGTTAGATAATTGAGATACTCTACCTGCGTACTCAGCTTCTACGTCTGTTGTAGGTTCTTGATATTGCTTTGTTTTAGCGGTAATAATATCTTGAACAAGTGGGTCTGACTCATCTACTTCTATAGTGTTGCCGTTATCAAAAGTTAATCTAATTGTACCTGAGACAGCACCAGTTCCAATTTCAACGACACTTTCTGCAACTATAGCTGGAATATTAAATTGTTCGCCTTCCTCAGGGTCTAATGCAACTGCCTGACCTAACGCCTCTCCAGCTCCACCTAATCCAGCTTGTTGTAAAATTTCTTTTCCTACTGCTGTAAGGTTTTTAGTAAGACCTAAACCTCTAGCCATTTTAATCGTTCTACCAGCTATGCCACCACTTATTGCATCAAACACAGCTACAGGTACACCTTTTTCTAAAGCCTCTTGCTGGGCTTTTGAATTAATTTCTTCATTAGTAAATGCAGATGCTAATTCGTCAGGGTCTTTAACATTAACTCCTTGCTGACTAAAAGAATTTAATATTTCACTAGACCATTCAATTCCTAATGAAGCGATACCTCCAGCAGTTGCAATTGGCAACCAAGCTGGAGCTCCTACTATAGCAGTTGCAATACCGAGAGGCAAACCAACAGCAAGACCAACTGGTAGAAACTGTACTAAACTTTCTACAGCTAACTGCGTTGTAACAGCAATAGGGTCAGCACCTATCTCTTTTAATGTTTGACCAAAATCGTTATTAGGGTTCATGGCACGTTCAAAAGATTCTGATGCAGGCAAGCCTTCTAAGCCTGACTGTTCTATTGCAATTTGTTTAATTCTATCTTCAGGACTAACTCCAAGTTGATATCCAATGACGTTAGTCATGGTTTTTAAATTACCATAGCCTCGTATAAAAGCATTTTTTAAACCTTCAACCTCATCTTGAGATATATCTAATGAGGTCATTACGTCACTTTTAAATTGGTCGTAATCAAAAGTTTTAACTGCGGTAGTTACTTTGTTAAGCTGGTCTCTAATACCGTCAGCACTATACAATCCTGTATCAATGAGCTTATCTATCTTTTTTTCTTGCTCAGGAAATTCAGAATAAAGCTCTTCTTTTTGCTTTACAAGATTATTGCGATTTTCAAGTCGCTGTAATGCTCCCTCTAGGTTTTGTTGATTTTTTTGTTTGTTGATTGCCTGTACATAGTTTTGTACAGTAGGGTCGGTTGCAGGTAATCCAGTATACTGCGTTACAAATTTTAAAGAGTCACCCTTACTATTATCCCATATATTATCTATGACATAATTTGATGCTTGTTTGCCAGTATCAGGGTTATCGTAAAATGCGGTGTGATATATTCGACCATCTGAGCCAGTAAAAGGGTCTCCCTTTGTTGCTCCGTATTTCTCTTGTAATTCAGGTGTCCATATATGTGCACCATAATTATTATGCCTTAATGCCCTATCCCCTTGCTCGAATAAGTTTATAACATTATAAAGAAAACCGTTTTTTTCATTCATGTTTAACTATGGTCTTATACGAGTTTGCTGATAGTCTAAAAATTTATTCATCCATTCAGTGGCTTTTTTATCTCCTTTTTTAATTGCCTCTTTTAAGCCCTTCATAAAATCTATATAACCTTTTGTTTTGTAGCTACCAAAGCGTGATATATTATCCTTCTTTTTACGTTGCTTACCAGCATACTGTACATTGGGAATTTGATTTCCTTTACTATCTTTCAGTTTACCTTTTCTTTCCATAGGTAAAATTGTGATTTTATCATCTTCACTAATTGGTGCTTGTAGATGGTCAAATGTCATTGGCTCGTATGGCACATCTCCCAACAGTTCAACTTCAGGTCTTAATGAATCTCGCATTAATTTGTAATTCATTAGCTTTCGTTCAGTTGCCATGTTTTCAGATGTCATGTCTTTTAACGGAAGTTTAAATTTGCTTCTAGATTGGTCTCTTTTGTCTACAGCATCTTCATATGCTTCAGTAGGTGACATTGCTTTCTTTTTTTCAATTCGTTGTTTTATTAAATCATCTACTCTACTTCTTTGAGTTTTACGCACATTAGCATAGTCTTGGTCTGTCATAGCTTTTGGTGCTTCTTTACTTCGAGGCACATTTGGCATTGGTTTACCTTTCATAGACAGACTTCTATTGTATGCATCTTCAGTCCTTGGGTCTACAACAGGAGAGGTTTCTCCTATTTTATCGTCAAACAAACTTTGCTTTACTGCTCCCCCTGTGCTTGGTTGTTTTGTAATATCTACATTAGTACCAGTTATATTTGGATTTGCTATTTGATTTTTTTGTGCAGTTTTTTGTCCATCATCAATAGTTTGTAATTTACCTGTTGGTTTTGCCTGAACAACTGTAGGTTTAGCGTCAGGAGATGATGGTGGTGTGGAAGCAAGAGTCTCTTTATTTTTTCCAAATTTCGATGCAAAGTTTTTTCCAAAAGTTTTTAAACCTTGTATGAACCCACCTGAGTCAGCTTCAGGAGTAGGTGCAGGAGACGTTTGAACAGGGTTTAAACCTAGCTCAGTTCGAGCACGATTGTTAATAGCGTTTTGCTGTGTATATGCGTCAAATTGTGCTTTAGATATTTGAGATTCAGGATAATAGTTTCCTTGATTATCTGTACGGTTCTCGTAATAATTTCCATCAGCACCTTGATAAACATCTCTAAAGGGAAATTGTCTTAATAGTTGAGTTGCACGATTTTCTTCTCTAGCTCTACGAGCATCTTGTTCTTTTAAAAGTTCCTTTAAAGGGTTTGTTGCTAATCTTCTTGTACCAAATTGATATGCCATTATTTTTTCTTCCTTTGGTCTAGCCAGTCAAATAAAGTACCAGCTCCTGCTAATATACCTGCTCCAGCGTCTGCCCATCCTTGTCTTCTTGCACCTGCTCTACCTAATTGAAAGTCAGCTAAGTCTTGTCTGTTTTGCAATTCTTGTTTTGTTTGTGCGTTATAAAGCTGATTCATTCTATCTTGGATAAATTTATTTTTATCAATGTCTGCTTTCATACCTGCTTGAGCACCTATAATGCTATTTCCAAGACCCTGTCCTTGCAGTATTCCCATTACATTTTGCTTTGCTAATTCTGCTTTATCTGCCTGAACCCCAGCATCCTGACTTACTTGCTTTTGTATATCCGCACTTGACATACCCCTGCTTCTTAAAAATCTTTCATACGCATCTTCTGCTTTTCCGCCTGCTCCAAATGCATCCATAAGAGGCGATACTAAACCTGCCCCTGCGGTAAATAAACGTGCTAAACTCATAATTATCCTACTTTAGTTGCTGTTATATAATATAATACGCCATTTCGGTCTCTTACATAAAGACGACCTTCATCTTGAGCTGGGTCTGATGGTGCTAACTGTGATGCAGTTAAACTTGTAAACCTAAAATCACCCATTCCCAAATCTTCTGCGACAATATTTTCGTTGCTAAATTCTATAGCAGACTGTTTATTGTCTAAGTCACTTTGCAATTTTCTTTCTGTGCCAAATTTCTTTTTAGCCATCTACTTCAACCTCCAATTTGCCTATTTCTATGTTTGTAGCAGTAGTAGAGGCAGTCGATATCTCTACCATTATGCTATTAGCTCTGCGTCCCACAGCAAGGCTTTTGTACTTATCTCCACTACTACTATTAGCAGGTAGCTGTCCAGTAGGTGAACTCCATATTGCAGACGAACTATCTCCGTTTGCATAAATTTTGGCGGTAATGACTTCAGGGCTCAAATAACGTGCGTTCAAGCGACGTATAGTTGTATTGCGTGACATATCGGTGAGAGGTATCCAACCAGTCTTACGCTTAGTTAAAAAAGATTCCTCATCAGCACCGCCTAGGTGATAAACTGTAGAATTTGCCATTAATCGTCTACCTCTATTTCAATTCTTTCGATACGCACGTTTTCATTTGCAGATTGAGTGGTCTCAATTGCTATTAGAAAATACTTAATCCTTGTACCTAACCTAATACTACCGTGAGTAGACGTTGGGGAAGCTGAAAAGGTTTTTGTGGCAAATGGTGTGCTTACATCGTCATCCCTAAATATTTTAAGTGTAATGTCACTTTCACTTAAATAATCAAGGTTTACACGCCTAATTATAGCATTTTTATTAAGATTATTAGGCATAATCCATCCAGTTTTGTAAATCGCTTGAAATGATTCATCATTACCACCAGCATCTAATTCATAAATACTTCCCTTTTTTTGTATAGACTTGACCCAACTATCTGTAATATTAATTTCTTCACTAACAATTCTTAGATGTCCCTCTGAACTTGTGTCGGATGTCCCTAGCCCTTCATCTATTGTCCGTGCAAATAACCAAACTCTCGCTACAGAAGTAGGTGTGTCGCTTGCAGTTATAGTCTCTGCAAAAGTTCTAAATTTCTTCCAAAGCCTACTTGCCTTAGAATCAGTGTCAGATGTAGTTAAACCTTCTGCAAGTGTGCGTATCTTAATCCAGTCTCTCGTTGTTTTAGAATCAGCGTCAGAAGGACTTAAGACTTCAGCAAGTGTTCTTAATTTTTTCCATTGCCTAGTTTGTTTAGATGATGTGTCTGAAGAGGTTAGACCTTCAGCTATAGTTCGTATAAAAGACCAAGTTCTTGATACCTTAGAATCTGTATCAGATGAAGTCAAGATTTCAGCTAAAGTCCTGACGTGCTTCCATAGCCCTGTAGTCTTACTCCAGCTATCAGATGATGTCAAGCCTTCTGCTACTGTTCTTGAGATTGTTGAACCAGTAATTGATATAGCGTTAGTGCTTCTATCTTTTACACTAGAATCATTTACCTTGCGAACCCATATATAAATACTTGTACCTGAGAGTGATGAGGGTACGTTCCATACGAATGGATGGGAGTTGTAATTTGTGGTTATGACATTAGATGTAGAAAAGGTAGTAGAGGTCGTGTAATATAAATCTACATTATCTGTAAAGTTAGTTTTTGTCCACTGTATAGTTATGTTTTGTGTATGCTGAAAAGAGCCTGAGTTTGGTGCATTGAGTACAATGCTTTGAGGTTCTTGTATCGTAAACTGTTGACTGGTAGCCGTTACATTGGTTACTGCCATTAAGGTTCACCCCCACCCCCATCATCGTGTGTAGTATGCACCTGTATTGTATAATTAGTTGCAGGAGTTACGCTTTCAGGGATAGTCCAGTTATATGACGTGAGAGAACTACTGAGATTACTAACAATAGTTGTTTCAAATGTTGTGCCACGATATAGGTATAATACTGAAGTGCCCCAAGTTCCTGAGGCTGGAGTGCGTGACCAGCTTATTGTTACAGTATTGCCTTTAGTCCAAACTGTAGAGCTGGTAGGGCTTGTGACTGTTATCGATGCCATTCATTAGCTCACTTCTATCGTCCA
>CEQA01006638.1_pt1 | contig 10245 bp, 11 predicted proteins | sample 530501 | NCBI WGS metagenome assembly CEQA01 (sample SAMEA2620227, study PRJEB7988) | marine metagenome | isolation source: saline water (ENVO:00002010), including
AGAAGTTTCCGTTTCGGCAAATCAAATATAGATCAGCCCTAACTTCGCGAGCTTTGTCTATATCAACTCCCAACTCATTGAGGTATTCCCTAACTAGTTTGGAGCCTTCCCCGTGCTGTGATTCAATTTTCCCAAAAACTTCTGTGGCTTTATCCACTTTTTCAGTGTTTAGGATTTTGATTTCATCAGTCTTTTTCGAACCATTGTTTTTACTCATGGTGTGAGTCCCTTTCATTTTTTGGTTATTTGTCAATCAGCCCTAGGGCTGTAGTGCCACGTGCGGCACTGCTTATGTTGTACTCGATGTTGTACACACTTGGCAAGCCATCATTCAACCTAATTGATCGTCTGCATTGATTCGGTCTGTACAGACCGAATTGGTAGCCAACACTGGCCCAATAGATCAGGCTCACAGCGTGCCCGCATTGGCTCAATATAGCCCTGTAAGGCCTTTGAATTATGGGAGCGGATTCAATACCCTGTACAATGGGCAAAGGGCATTTGAGGCGAGACATGCCCCCCTTTTTATTTCCCCCCTCAAATTTAACTTCCACACGCTTCGGAAGTGAAGTTTTACACTTCCACCCGATGCTGGTTTAGGTTCGGAACTAGAACCGGAGACCCCTACCACCACCACCCCCCATTGTGTTGTCCTTTCTAACACCCCCCTCTTAAAAACTGGACGTATTTTAGACTTGGTGTACATTGTAACCAACATGGCTGATATTTCGATCAAGAAGAATCTAACGGGGGAAACGCTTGATATGTTTCTGGACAAGCTGAGTAGGGGCATGAGTTTGACTGCGGCGTGTGGGGCTTGTGGAATTAGCCCTAGTCGAGTGGATAAGCTTAGGAAGGAAAAGCCTAAGTTGAATGCTCAAGTGCTGGCGGCACAGGCTCAGGCTGAAGAAGCTTTAATTAATAAGATTATGGAAAGCCGTGATGGAAAGCTGGCATTGTCTTTCTTACAGTCACGGTTCCCGCACTGGAGTCCGAAGACGACTAAAAGTGATAATCAATCCGCGACCAGCACTGTCTCACCGGAGTTGCTGTCGCAGTTGTCTTCGATTCCAGAGCGGATAAAGTCTCGCAACTAGGATGGCCCCTAAGAAAAAGCTAAAGCTGATGGCTGATCAGCCGCCAGTTACTAGGACTGGCCCCAAGACGAGTAAGGGTAAGCGTGACTTAATGCTTCCGAGAAAAAAGCTTAAACCTGCTCCAGCACCTTCTCTTGTCCTTTCCCCTAATGAAAAGAAGTCGCAAAGAGCTTTGGAGAGGATTGCTAAGGACAGGGATGCTTTGGAGGAAGCGAGTCAGTTGGAGAACTTTCCTAAGATGTTTTTGGGGATGGATGCTTACCCGTGGCAGAAGAGGGTGTTGGAGGCTTTAAACCCTAAAGAGTGTCAGGTTGCATTGAAGGCAGCTAATGGTAGTGGGAAGACGAGTGTGGTTGCGGCCAGTGCAATCCTTTGGCATATGGTTCGGTTTCCAGAGAGTTTGGTTGTAACGACTGCTGGTGTCTGGCGGCAGGTTGAGGGTCAGCTCTGGCCTACGCTGAAGAAGTATGTCAGTGGTTTGGGGCAGGGTTGGAGGTCAACCAGCAATGAACTGCATTATCAGAATGGCAGTAGAGCGATTGGGTTTAGTACGAATGATGCGGGTAAGTTTGAGGGCTGGCACAGGCAGGGGCCGACAGAGAATTTGTTGATGATTGTGGACGAAGCTAAGACTGTCCCTGATCCTATCTTCACTGCCATAGCCAGATGTCAGCCGAGCAGGTTGCTGCTGATGAGCAGTTGTGGTGCTGCTGCTGGTTCCTTCTATGAGGCATTTACCAAGCAAAGGAAGTTTTGGGATTGTCATACAGTTACCGCATTTGACTGTCCTCATCTTAGTCAGGAATGGATTGATGAGCAGATTGAGATGTATGGGGAAAATAGTCCTTTGGTTCGCTCAATGATTTATGGGGAGTTTGTGGATGATAGCGGGGAAGGTCTGGTTCTTAATCTAAAGAATCTGGAGGAATGCTTACAAAACCCTCCTGAGCTACAAACCGGAATGAAAGTGGCATTTATTGACTTTGCGGCTGGGGGAGACGAATGTGTATTTGCGTACAGGAATGGGAACAAGGTGATGGAGATGGTCACTTGGCGTGAGCGGAATACGAACACGACGATTGGCAAGATCATAAACCTTATTAAGAAGAACAACCTGACGCAAGATGAGGTGTACGCTGATGAGGGTGGAATGGGATTGCCTTTGTGTGATGCTTTGATGGATGCAGGTTATGATGTTCATAGGGTTAACTTTGGAGGGAAACCGTTTGATGACCGTTACGCAAACCGGAGTGCTGAGATGTGGCATACGGCTGCTAGGGTAATTGAGAAGAGGGAGATACTTTTACCGGATGACGGGATGCTTCATCAGCAGATGGTAACAAGACGTTCAGAAGTAAGTCGAACAGGAAAGCTGGGGTTAGAGTCGAAAGACAAGATGAAAGCCAGAGGTCTTGACAGTCCTGACAGAGCTGATGCGGTGATGGGCTGCATCTCCTGTGGCGGCGGTGTAGGTGGAAGCTGGGAGAGGTTTAACTCTATAAGCCGTCCTACGGTTAGTGAGTTAATGGAAGAGGCACAGGGAAATTATCAAGAAGATTCCTTGCCAAATGGTATGTTTGTAGGGTATTAGGAGAAAAGTGTTGACATTGCGGCGGTCAAGCATAAGGCCAGTTCCTCCGTATGAAAAGGTTTGCTATGTGTGCAATGAGATGGATGCGGCAGCAGCGAAGGATGTGGCAACGGGTGGGTACATTTGTTCTGAGTGTATTCCTTATGCTATTAATGCCGAGATGATGATTATGGCGGCTTGGAAAAATATGAAGGTCAGACATCCAGAGCCGGATGAATTTAACGAATGGGATAATCACTAATGGCTAAGGGGAAAAAGAAAACTCAAAAAGCTCAGGTTCCGCGACCTAACGGCTATGTACCACCAACCGCAAAAGACTTAGCTGACAAACCTGCCCCTCGCGGCAGAGGTAGAGGGAGGGGAAGATAATGCCCTACAAGAATAAGAAGCAAGCAGTTGCTGTTATGCTTAACACTAAGAAGAAGTCTAAAGCACACAAGCACGCAAAGCAGCAGCTTAAAAAGAAAAGAACAAGATGAGCGAAAAGACTTACGATCTCGTCATTGACGACATTAAGAGCCGAGCACGATGGGAGACTCGGCAGGGTTTATGGTACAAGATGCGTACTGACGGTTTACGCCGTAAGGTTAAGCCGTGGCCCAACGCTTCTGACATTCACTTTCCCTTAGTAGACACTACCATTAACAAGCTCAAGCCAGCCTTTTTTCAACAGGCTATGGGGCTGGATGTGTTGGCAACCTTTGTGCCTATGCGTAGCCAGATGGCAGGATTCACGACTGCCGCAGAACACTGGTTCAGTTATAAGCTGAACGAAAAATCCAACTACGCCACTGAGGTAATGAGTTGGATTGACCATATGCTTGTTAGTGGTCATAGCGTAATGAAGACGTTCTGGAATCCAGACAGCAAGCAGGTTGAGTTTCAGGCGGTTGATCCTATGTACGTTATTGTCCCGCCTTGGACTAAAGACATTTCCACGGCTGACCGCATTACGCAGGTAATGCCTATGAGCCTTGAATCTTACAAGCGTGCAGGAATTTACAAGACCGACAAGAACCTTATTAGCAAATTAGTTGGGGCTAAGGTTCAGGATTCGGGAATGATTGATGATTTAAAATATGACAAAGAAATACGGGAGGGTATTACGCATTCTCCCGACGAGGATCAGGTTATTGTCTGGGAAGTCTACACGCATAACGAAGATGGGAAATGGGTTATGCAATGTTTCTCTCCTCAAGCCCCTGATACTCCTTTGCGTGAAACAATGGAGGTTCCCTTCGATCACGATAAGCCTCCGTTTGTGTCGTGCAAGTATGAGATTACTGATGGTGGATGGTATTCTCCTAGAGGAGTTTGTGAGATACTAGCACCGTTCGAAGCTTCACTTACAAAAACGTGGAACGAGAAAATGGATGCTTCAACTCTGTTCAATAAACCATTGTTCAGAGCCGAGCGTGATTTGCCAAATAGTGTGAATTTAAGGCTAAATCCGGGGCAGATATTACCTTTTGGCATCGCACCAGTTCAAATGCCGAACACTCCAATGGACTTCGACAAGGATATGATGCAGACGCAATCTGTAGCTGAACAGCGCGTGACCGTTCCCGATTACGGAATTATGTCGGACAGGGATCGCCGTACAGCTACTGAGATTGAGTCAGTTAACGCTCAAGCTCAACAGAATATGGACTTGCGTCTGCGTCTGTTCCGACAGGCGTTGGGTGATCTGTTCCGACAAGCTTTCAGCATCCTGCTTCAATTTGATAAGAAGAGCCTTCAGTATAGATTTCTTGAAGACAGCTTATCAGTTGATCCGGTTGCCTTACATGACGAGTACCAGCTAGAGCCGAGAGGTGGGTTGGATATGGTTAGCAAGGCAATGCTTTTAAATAAGGCTGTTCAACGTAAACAGTTGTTTATGAATAGTCCGTGGATCAATCAGGTTGAGCTGGATAAAAGCATCTTGGAGCTTGAAGACCCATCTTTAGTGCCTCGATTAGTTCAAGACCCGAACGAGAAAGAGGGCAGCGAGGTTACAGATGAGAAAAAGATCATCCCTGCATTGCTTGTGGGTGAGAATGTTCCAGTTCAAGAAGGTCAGGATTACAGGGTTAGGATTGGGGTGATTATGCAGTTCCTTGAGAAGTCTGCCCAAAACGGAATTGAGATAAGCCCTCAAGGCCAACAAACAATTAGCTCTAGATTGGGCGAACTCTTGAATGCCTTTGAAACAGTTGACACTAACAACGCGAGAGCGTTGCGAAAGGATGTCGAAGAATATCTGGTACAAATTGGATTTATGCCGTCTAAGCAGGAGCAACAGCAAATGGAGGTAGCAGCAGTTACTGGACAAATGCCAGCTCCCGAAGCACAGATGGTTGAACAAACTGAAGCAGTTGTTGAACAGGGAGATATGTGATGAGTAGATTTTTTAGATTCATTCGCATAGCTTGGAAGATGTCAAAACATATTCCGTGGATTGGGGAACCGGAGTGGACTGCGGCTGAATCGAATGCTTTACGCAAATTTCTCGTCTCAGGAGAAGGGAAAAGGTTACGAATGATATTGCTTAATATGGTGCTCAAACAGAACCAGCAAGCAGTGTCCAGTAAAAAAGAGCTTGAATTTAATGCAGGATTTGCGAATGGTGTGAGAACAACGGTTCACACTGTTGAGGCTCTGGCAAGAGAAATCGAAGAGCCTGAAGAATTTACGTCTGATATGTTTGGGGTTGATTATCAGACGAGTCAAAACCCCACAGCTACGGCCAGTCGTTTTAGTGCGATGATTGGACGAGGATAAGCACTAATTGGGAAGCATTATGCCAGAAGAATCCGGCGAAGTAACCGCCGAACAACTGTTGGCCGCAGCCTCTGAGTACGATAACGCAGTGGCAGCGGGGGAAGCACCTGAAGTAGAAATACAGACGGAGGAACCAAAAGAGGAAGTTCAAGACGAGCCTCCTCCAGAACCAGCGGAAGAAGCGGTTCAGGAACCGGAAACTGAAGAGCAAAATGCTGATGAACAGGTTAGTTCATTGACAGAAGGCGAAACTCCTGAAGTACAGGAGCAGCCGAAGAAGAGTAAGTGGGAAAAGAACGAGGAGCGCAAGACCTCTTCTTGGAAGCAAATTAATGCTGAAAAGGAAGAGATTAAGCGTCAACGTGAAGAACTCCTGAGAGAAGCCGATAAGCTTAAAAGGCAAAAGGACGAAATAAACAGCGGAAAGGCTTACAGAGATGACTCTGGATATACTGCGGACGATTATGAGAAGGCCGCAGAAAGAGCCAAGCTCGAAGGGTACGATGATGAGGCTAAAGACTTATTTGAAACCGCAAAAGGAGTTCGAGAAAAAGCTAAAAAGAGTAAGATTGAGGCAGAGGCTAGAAAGCATTGGGATGCGTTTGAAAGCAAGAGACAAGAGCTCATGCAGAAACATTCTGAACTTAGCAAGCCTGACTCAGAGTTAACTCAGAAAGCTAACGCGATCCTCACCGAACATCCGAGTATGCAGAGTGCTGCTGGCTTGGAACAAGCGGTTAAGATTGCCCAGTTACAAATCAAAGCTGCTGGTGCTGAAACGAGCGAAGCACAAGTTAAAGAACTAACCGATAAACTAACAAAACTGGAAAAGAAAATGTCAGTAAGTGGTGGGTTTACCAACGAAAGAGTCGATGGGGAAAGATCATTTGATGATCTCTCAGATGCGGAGCAGACAGAATATCTGCGCCGTGCGGCTATGGAGGCAGACAACGCCTAGCTGACTAGAAAGATAAAATGGCTACGAATACTACTAGCACCTTATCCAACCAGTATCAGAACTATTTCAGCAAGAAATTGCTGTCCTATGCTGTTCAGGCACTGGTCTTGGATCAGTTCGCTGAAAAAGCCCCGCTTCCTGCGAAGTCGGGCCACAAGGCGATCACTATGTTCCGTTTTGGCGCACCTTCAACCTCCGCTATTGAAGCGTTGACTGAGGGCACTGCTCCTAGTGGAACTCGTTCTCTCACTCTATCTAAGATTGAGAAAGCATTGTCACAACGCGGTCAGGTCATTGAGTTGACCGACATCTTAACTGCCACAGACTTGTTCAACAGCTTACAGCAGTCGATCAAGACTAACGGTGAAGATGCCGCATTGGATATGGACACATTGACCCGCAACACTGTTGTTGGTTCAAATGCTGCTGGCACTGCAAAGGAAAACGGAGACGGTTCGGCTCTCGACAACAGTGATACTCTCTCTGAGATGTATGCTGGAGGTTCTACTGATTACTCCGACTTTGATGCAGTTACCTCTGCTGATGCTGTCCTTGATGCGAACGACATCCTCGACGCAGTTACCAAGCTGAAAGTTAACCGCGCACAACCCGCCAAAGGTGGAATGTACGTTTGTGCTGCAAGTCCTCAAGTCATCAGTGACGTAATGAAGGACAGCACTTGGGTTAACGCTGCTCAGTACAGCAATGTTGAAGACCTGTACAAAGGAGAAGTTGGAAGTCTTTACGGCGCAAAGTTCGTGATGACAACTAACCCTTGGTCTTCGGTTTACTCATCTGAAGATGATGACCGATTCGCCTACTCCAACAGTGGAACTAAGGATCGCGCTGCTGGTGCGAACATCTACGCTTCGTTGTTCTTGGGACAACAGGCATACGGATGTCCTGACCTAAGCAGTCAGTCTCCTTTCAGCCCGAAAGTTATTATTAACGATCAAGCTGATAAGAGTGATCCATTGAACCAAAAGTTACAGGCCGGATTCAAAACATTCTGGACTACGCTTCGGTTGAACTGCAACTACTACGTTATTATGCGTAGTAAGAGCGATAGCACTGCTTAATAACTCAAGTCATGCACAAAGGTAAATCGCCAAAAGGCATGACCATTATAATTGCCGTGGAGGGAGGGAAACCTCCCTCTCACGGTCGTTCCAATAAAAAGAAAAAGGGTTGCGAAATGATTAAAATTCCTATGGAGGCATTAGTCTCTGATGATGAAATGGGTGAAGGTATTTCTCCTGAAGTTGGAGATACAGTTTCACTTGATGCGGTCGAGGGTAATGTGGCTGCAATTAATGATGACGGCACGGCTCACATTGAGCTGGTGAGCGCGGGTGGCGTTCCCATTGAGTATGCGGAGCACGTTTCTAAAGAAGAGCCTGTTGAAGAAGATGCAGCTCTTGAAGATGAAGGAGCGGAACTTCTCGCTGCGGCTGAAGAGGAAGACGAAAAGATGGGTTATTAAATGCCTCTCTATTCTTTTATCTCTAAAGACGGCAAAGTTATCGAGAAAGTTGTCAAGTCCGGCACGGATCGTCTTACGATAGACGGTACGGACTATGAACGCAGTATTGCTAATGAAGGCTTTGCTGTGTCCGGTCAGGTTAAATTACCTTCTCAAGCAGAGCAGGTAAGGGCCGGATACTATCAGCAGGAACAAAAACAAGGTTCCCGCTTTTTAAAAAAATCAAAGTTTACGACAAAACAAATTAAGAAGGCTTGGGGGTTTTAGGTTATGGCTACGCTAACGGGAAGAACTATTGCATCAAGTTACACTGAGTTACTCAAAACAACGAGTGCCAGTGGGGTAACAGGTTCGCTGGATACAGTACAGGACGGTGACGCAACCGATTCGGCACTACAGATCAGCACCGCTGGCGTTAAATCCACAGGCACACTTGAGGTTGCGGGTACGTCTTTGCTTTCGGGTAATGTTACTCTTGCTGAAGATGTAACCTTAACCTTTGAGGGAGCCACTGATGATGCTTACGAGACTGTAGTAACGGTGGCTGACCCTACCGCAGATAGAACCATCACGCTCCCTGACGCGACAGATACTTTAGTCGGACTTGCGACTACCGACACCTTAACAAACAAAACCTTAACCTCGCCTGTTATTAACACGGGAGTTTCGGGAACAGCCGTACTTGACGACGATTCTTTTGGTACAGCAAGCAGCACTACAATTTCTACAAGTGAAAGTATTAAGGCGTATGTTGACTCGCAGGTGACAGCGCAGGACTTGGACTTTGAAGGTGACAGCGGGACAGGCGCAGTTGATCTGGACTCGCAGTTGCTTGATGTGGCTGGGGGCACAAACATTACGACCGCAGCCTCTGGTCAGACCTTAACGGTAAACCTTGATGCCACCTTAACCGGATTAACAAGCGTAACTTCTTCAGCTTTTGTCGGGGATATTACCGGAGACGTGACTGGAGACGTAACTGGAGATGTGACAGGGGATGTTACAGGCAACGTAACTGGAGACTTAACCGGAAACGTAACTGCTACTTCCGCTTTGGCCAACGGGGTCACAGCAACTACTCAATCGGCCTCTGATAACTCTACTAAAGTTGCTACGACTGCCTACGTTGACGCACAGGTTGCTACATCAGACACGCTGGCAGAGGTGCTTGCCAACGGAAACACTACTGGATCAACGAACATAATTGTCAGTGCAAGCCAATCCATTACAACTGACACAATTTCAGAAACTACATCTGCGGCTGGTGTAACTATTGATAGCGTTTTAGTTAAGGACAATTCTGTTACCGCAACCACTTTTACAGGCGCACTTACTGGTAATGTAACGGGCGATGTTACAGGAGATTTAACCGGAGACGTTACCGGAAATGTAAGTGGAACTGCTGCAACTGTAACGGGAGCAACGCAAGCTGCCATTACCAGTGCGGCCAATCTTGCAACGGTAGGAACAATCGGCACAGGAGTCTGGCAGGGCACGGCAGTGGATGGAGCTTACGTTGATATTGAAGGCACAGAGATTAAGTCAACTGGAGAAAGCGGTGGATCAAAGTTTTTAAGAGAGGATGGCGATGGAACCTGTTCTTGGCAGACTGTGGCTGGAGACATTGAGGGGGTTACTGCCGGAAACGGACTTACCGGAGGTGGCACTAGCGGGACGGTAACTATAAACGCAGCGGGAACAAGTAACCGCATTAGTGTTAGCGCAGATGCGATTGACATTGATGCAGCTTACGTTGGCCAGACATCTATCACTACACTAGGCACTATTGCTACAGGAACTTGGAATGGAACTGCGATTGACGGAGCCTATGTTGATATTGAGGGAACTGAAGTTAAATCCACAGGGGAAAGTGGCGGGTCAAAGTTCTTGAGAGAAGATGGTGATGGTACTTGCTCTTGGCAAACCATTAACGCAGACCCAGCAGGGTCAAACAGTCAGATTCAGTTTAATAACAGTGGTTCTTTTGGGGCTGACAGTAATCTTGTCTGGGACAGCACCAATGACAAGCTTGGGGTTGGAACATCAGTTGCAGTCAATAAAGTTCACGCACACACTGGGGATAGTGGTGTAGTGTATTCTCAGTGGTCAAACTCAACTACAGGCCAAACTTCTACTGACGGTCTTATAATTGGATTAAATGCTGATGAAGAGGCAGTCATCATGCAGCAAGAGAATGATGCCTTAAAGATTGGAACTAATGGTTCTGAAAGGATGCGGATTGATTCGTCGGGTAATATTGGCATCGGAAATTCGTCTCCGGCTTTTGAGCTTGACGTTACAGGGTCATTAAATTCTACGACAGCTTACAACCTAGCCAGCAATGAGATTATAG
>CEQA01033177.1_pt1 | contig 10213 bp, 10 predicted proteins | sample 530501 | NCBI WGS metagenome assembly CEQA01 (sample SAMEA2620227, study PRJEB7988) | marine metagenome | isolation source: saline water (ENVO:00002010), including
CTTATGGGGGAGGCGGGGTCTTCTACTTGGACCCAGCATTTTGTAATCTCGCTTTTGTCTTCGTTATTAGGATCATAGGCGTCGATCTCACCCCCTACCTCTTTCGCGGAGTGTTCTAAATTAACTTTCCAAACCAAATATACATCTCCATACGCGCCTAATTCGTGGTATTTTGTTTCGTTGATACCCGCGTCCATCGCCTCCCCATTTTCAGTCTTGAGTTTGGGGATGCGGGAATTTGTCACCGTTATAGACTCTTGGGACGAAAAAGAGATGTAGTCGGTTGAGCCTTCCCAAACTAAAGAAAAACAATCAATCCTCCAAAGCAACTGCCCGAAAGCAACCTTCGCCCCACCCTCGCCATGCATCAATGCGAAGGCGTGAGGTCTATGTAGAAGTTCTTCTTCTTCCGGTAAAGCAGCTTTCGCGGAAACGTCGCCGTTTCCGTGGTTTGTATCGGGGAAATTTACATCCCCCGCTCGCTGTAATTCTACGGGCATACAATTAAGGAATCGTTCCAGTTACGGTCTCAACCAAAAACCCTCCCCGAAACTGACGAGAGGATGCAGCTACTTTTACCGTTGAACCCGACGCAGGTTGCGCGGTGGGGGTGCTACCCTGCTCAAAGAAATTTACCGCATAGGCTCCCGGCTTATACGTGGGGTGTCCTGTTCCTACAGTATCAATCAAAGTAAACGGTTTGGTAAGGACGTTTGAATAACTAAGACTAAACTGCGCCCCGGAATAACTACCACTCCTAGGCTTGTAAGTATCCGGCAAAGCCGCTGATACAACAGAATTTGCAGCCCCGGCCGTCTCGTACCACTGTCTAGTTACAGACATCGAAATAGGTCCTGAAAAAGAATCTTTCTCTAATGCAGTAACGGAATTGTCTGTTGACCCATCTTTACGAGCTATTGATGTAAACCTAAAGCCTATTAGCTCCGCAGGGTATGAATAATTTTGTGCTGTCGTATAAGACACCCCATTTAAAAGATTTGATCCCACAATCTGCTGCTCGGTTATTTTCCACCAGTCCGTGGACAAACGCTCAACTTCGTAATTATAAACCCCGTCATTGGTTGTGCCGGTGAGGTCGAAAACTTTTATGCCCCAATTATCTCTGGTCGCGGAAGAATCCGCAGCCCATGTTATGTCCCCCGCTTTGGTGGGCACGTTTGTTTTTCCAACATAGGCGAGAACCTCTGTAGTCTTGAGCTCGTCGTTAAACTCAAGGTCAGTGCTGAAAGTAACTTTGTCCTCGTATCTTATGTAGATTCTCTGCTCAACCACGAACAAACCATCTAAGGTTTCATCTCCAATCCGTTTTTGTTGCCGCCCCATCAATATATACGAACCAGAAAAGAACGTGGTGTCGTCAGTTCGTAACGCCGTATTGGGCATAGCGTCCCCCGCTTCATGGGTCGCGGCATCGTCGTCGAAATCCTCGCGCTTTATGACGTATGTGCGGACAACGGTATCGTATTCGTTACCCCCTAAATCCGCTTGGCTAAACTCAAAGTTGTAGTCGTCCTGAGAGTCCCTATCCGCCGCATAGTAATATAGATAAAACAACCCATTATCATCGGCCTGCTTTACATGGCAGAGTTTATGATTTGGGAAGTTGGTTACGTCGGGATGGGCAGTACCATAAGTGGGGGGAGTTTTGCCCACTCTCTGGGCGTCTACCGTCTCGAAGAACAGCAGGTCGGCTACCTTCGGGGAAACGAAGGAGAGGACGGACTGCCTCTGGGGGCTGGGCTGGTTCCTAGATACAGGCACCTGTCGAGTATATTCAAACGAAGCTGGATTTCAAGTGGTTAACCTTGATCCGGGGGACTACTTGTGGGCGTATCCCAGTGGCCTTGTAGCAGTTTTGGCAAAAGCTGATATCCTCAAAAATAAGGTCTTTTGCGCTGAACTCCCCGTGCTTGTGCCGGTATGAGGTCTCACCAATATCAAAGCTATTCAGAGTGAAATACGGGTAGTCCATCTGCTCATATACAGAACGGTGAACTTTGGTGAACCCAAAACCACACCAATCCACAGGCAGAACCTTATTGGGGTCGGTGTTGGCTAATTTAGTAAGCCCCTTAGCGGACAGAAAAGGCATGTGGTGATGTCTGCGGAAATAATCCTCGTTCCAATCACCAACCATAGCGAAATCATTATCTGAGGCCCGATACCAACCTGTGACAAACTTCTTTTCGGGATCAATGTTAAGTAGATCCTCTACTTGCCTAATCGTGAATTGTATATCCGAGTCGATCCAGAATAACCACTCCGCTTCCGGTGGCGTAGGTTCCGCGAAGCCACCACCGCCAGAAGCAAGATGGTTACGGGCAAAATTAAGGAACATCCCATCAACCGACAGGATCGCAGAGTCGTTCGCATCACACCACTGCTGCAATCGCAGCCATTGATGGAACAACTTGCCCTGAATCCCGCGATGATCTATCGGGGTCAGGAAGACGCACCTCATTCCGCATATTCTGTTTCTTGCTCTTCGGAATCCCCACCCTCTTCCGGTTGTGGTTCGTCGACAGCAAACTTAGCGGCCAGATGCGCTGCTGCGCCTGCTACATTAAGTCCACCAGATTTAACTGCGATATCAATGAGCTGCACCAACGCGCGGCGTTCGTTGTCGGATACTTCGATGTTAGCCATACGCGAGGCAACGTAAGGGGTGGGGTGTTCAGATTCAACTATTTTCTTCTAAATCGGACGCGTATTCAACAGGCTGGTGGGTCTGCCGCCACTGCTGAAAGGAGTCTTCGTTCTCTAACTCGTCGGTCTCAGTGCTGGTGAGTAGTGTGCCCCCATCATGGATGATAAGATAGGAACCCCCGTCGTCGCTTTCAGCGACCTCCCAAGAATACATGAACTCGGTTGCATCTTCTGGTTTCTTTGGTCGCCCTAAATGGCTTCTCCAAAGCTCTCTGCTCCGCTGTTCGGCACCCCCAGAACTTTCAAATTTTAAATAGCGCATTACAAATCAGCTTCGTTATAGATTGCCATGTTTCTTTCTAGAGAAACTTGCAGTGCGGCGGAAAGTTGGCTTTCCCAAACAATAACCTCTCTAATAGTTCCATCAAAGGGGCTATTAGTTGCTTTCCTTATGCCAATCCTGAACCTGTCGGATGCGCCAATGTGTTTATCCTCGTCCGTGTCCTTGGTGCTTTGAGTCCCGTTGATTCTAATTATTTGTGAATTACCATCCCCACCTTGACCACTCGCTCTGGTGCGGTCATATGATGCAAGAACCACAATCCTGTCTTCTGGGTCAGAGGACACAGAACCGCTGGTGTCTAAGTCGTGGGAGTCTACAGAAAATCTAAACCCATCAGGTTCTAAAAAGATCAACTCTACACCATCGTTGAAATTATCTACATTGCTAACCATCCCCATATGGTTGTCGAAGTTCTGGAACTCCCCTGCCCACGCAAAGGTAAAAGCGTCACCGGTATTAGCGTTTGGTAGCCTGTAATCATCTACTATTAAAAAATCCCCATGTGTGCTGAAGCCTCCAGAGGTCTCAAATTTTAAAGCGAGCTTCGTTTTGGTGCCGGATACAACTAAAACAGGCTGTTTGCTAGATGTGCTTTGAACAGCATCTGGGTCGGTGTCAAACCCCGTCCAAGAACCCCCACCTGCCTGTGTGCTGCTATTGCCGCTCTGGTTATACCACTTGGAAACTGTAACATTACCTCCTCCTGCGAAGGCTCTAAGAGTTGTGCCCCCGCTTGTAAGGCTTTCGTTAGTTACTTCTTTGCCGTTAGTGAATCCAACATCGACTTCATTTCCACTTGAGTCCCTAGCTCTCAGCGCGTAGCCGGTGTAGCCTGCGCGTAGTTTTCTTAAACCAAACGCAAGCCGCGCTTGGGGCATACCGCTTATGTCCAGAGGAGGGGTGACATTTTTTTGAGATAGCCCCCCGAGTGATGGCCTGATTATCATAGCAGGTTGCCAAATACAGCGTAGGTGTTGGCTGCGATACGTATGATCGTGGCGGGCTGGTAACCTTGAGCAAGTGTAACTGTCCCGTTGGTTGTGCCATTGATTACCATGCTATTAGAAGCCGTGATATCAAGATCGGCATTAGGGTTCATTACGGTAACATTAAACCCTGCTCCGAGATCCCCCGTAATTGAAAGGTCATCAAAGTTAGCGTGAGTCCCGCTGATAAATGTTCCATTATCTGCGGCGACCAGAGTATAATCCGCAGTTTTTTCTGACACGCTAACCCCACCTTTAATCTCCCCACTAACGGTTAGCGGCTTAGAGAAGACAACCTCCTCCGCACTACCGTCGAGGGTTATGTAGGGCGTAACCCCACCGCTACCGTCATCCGTCTGGAAGATGATGTCCTTGTCGTCAGTGAAATTGGTAACATATATGTGGCCCGTGCTGTTCTCTATCTTAGAATCAAGAGCGTCGTGGAAGATCTGGAAGTCATCGCTACTCCCAAGTGCCAGCCGTTTATTGTCAGGGAACTGAGTGTATCCGGTGCTCCCGTCTAGGAAGAAGTAAGTCTCTACGCCACCGCTGCCATCGTCACACCGGAAAATCATGTCCCCGTCGTCGGTGTTATTGGTGAACTGAAGATCCCCCGTGTAATTCGCAAACGTCGTGTTGGTCCCGTTATGGGCCATAATGAAGTCGCCCGTGCCATTGCTACCCAGTCCGATGTAGCTGCTGTCTGGGAAGATTGTGAACAGGTTTCCAGAACCGGCTGCTGACCCGTCTAAACGGAAGTATTCAGCCGTGCCACCGCTGCCGTCGTCCGTTTTAAAGATTATGTCTTCATCATTAGCGTAATTAACGATTTCTATGTCTCCAGTATAGTTCCCTAAGTTCGTGTTAGAACCATTATGGTTGAGGATAAAATCCCTACCGCTACCAAAAGCTAACAGAGAGTTATCGGGGAAGACCGTGAAAGGGTTCCCGCTAGAAGCGGAACCATCTAAAAAGAAGTAAGTCTCAACCCCACCGCTGCCATCGTCACATTTGAATATTAAGTCTTTATCGTTCGTGTGCTGGGTGATGATAAAATCACCACCATTGTTCTGGATAATGCTATCGGTCCCGTCGTGCCTTATAAGCAAGTCTTGCGAGTCACCAAACGCTAATTGAGACAGGTCGGGAAATTGTGTCAACGGATTCCCGCTAGAAGCGGAGCCGTCTAAGAAAAAGTAGGTCTCAAGGCCACCACTACCGTCGTCGCACCGGAAAAGGATGTCCTTGTCGTCGGCGTAGTTTTCGATGTGCAAATCCCCCACAAAGTTTTGCACGTAACTGTTTGTCGCGTTATGCCAAATTAACAGATCCTTACTGTCCCCGATAGCAAGGATTGAGTTGTCTGGGAATATTGTGTAAGGGTTGGACCCTCCGTTAGCGGACCCGTCTAGGAAGAAGTAAGTCTCAGTTCCGCCACTGCCGTCGTCGGATTGGAAGATGATATCTTTGTCGTCCCCCTCATTTGAAATAGTAAGGTCACCAACTTTGTTCGTTATAAAGCTGTTGGTGGCGTTGTGGTATATCTCAAGATCATCGCCGTCCCCGCAGAAAAACTTGTGCCCATCCAAGACGCGCACGTCCCCGTCCACATCAAGAGTCTTTGCTGGTGCCGTAGTGCCGATGCCGACGCGGCCCGAGGTATCGATCCGCATTGCCTCGCCATTGTTAGAATAGAATGTCGGAAAATAGCTTGAGCTGTTGTAGTGGCGAAATTCCCCGCTGCTCTGGTTGAGTTTGGCGGAGCTTACTACGGTGCCGTCATAGGTGGCAAATTCTATTCCGTTGAATACACTTCCCGCAACTGACTGTTGAATCCTTATGTTGTTTTCGTCGCCTTTTAGATGAATGCCTGCGGCTGGACTCGTCGTCCCGATCCCGACGTTTCCGCTGGAATCAATCCGCAGTCTCTCAGTGTTATTTGTTGCGAATCGTGTGGCGGTATTTTCGTAGTTCCATATCGTCGCCAAACCTCCGCTATTGATACCAAATAGCAAGCCAGTGCTACCACCCACTCCAGTGGAGTCGTTGGTTAAGTTAAGATATACTGCGCCGGAATCGTGAACTGTGAGCCGTCGTGCCGGTGACGCAGTTCCGACGCCGACGTTGCCGGAGGAGTCGATAGCGAGCATCTCCGCACTCCCCGGATTTGATCCAGTGTTAATCTTGAACTTATCGCCGTCGCCATTGTCGATTCCCGCCGACCATGATTGACCCGAAACCTGAAATTTCAGAGAGGCGTCTCCACCCCCCGCAGATTCAATCTCCATCTTGGCCGCTGACGCTCCGTAAAGGTGAAGCTGTTCCTGTGGCGTGGCGGTCCCGATGCCGACGTTGCCGCTGGGTATAACGGTCATGGCTTCCGTAGAACCGTCTACTCTAAATTTCAGATCCCCAGTGGACGACCTGTTGATAAGGTAAAAGTCGTCGCCCGACATCGCTACATCCGTATTGTAGCTAGCATCTGAAGAATCGGATAAACGAACATTTGCCTGTGTCGCGTGGGATATTTGCAACCCTCCTCCTGACGTAAAGCTGGGGGCTGAAGTTCCGATACCAACGTCTCCGTCAGAAGAAATTTCCCCTGTAACGCTAAGGTTTCCAGATTCATCAACAGAAGCAACAGTAGTAGCGGAAGCTGCGCTACTAGTGTGGGTTTTAAAATTAACAGCTTTACCTCCCGCACTCCCTAGCGTGACAAGATTTATTTGGCCACTGTTGTCACTAACAACAAGTTCAAGGTTTGCATCTGTTCTCCTCTGGAGACCTGAACTACCCGTCCCAAGTTTAATCTGGTGAGACCCATCTATAGATAGGTCGCCATCAATGTCCACATTGCCCACAATGTTTCCACCAGACAACGCAAGGAACCGCGAATCTAAGTTTACCGAACCGATGCCTGTAACGTGGCCATAAGTGTCAACCGTGAGATCTTGAATTACGATCCCATCACTAAGGTCAGCGGAACTCACAGACGAAGTATCGTTATGTGCGAAATCTAAAGTGTTATCACTGTCATCATACGTGACGGTAATACCAGACTCAGTATTACCACTCACCATCGCACCAACCGTATCTGCGATGGTTTCGGATAGTGTGACTCCATCGACAGTAATCGCGTCCGCTTCTAGTGTGCCGTCGATATCAGCGTCTCCTGATATGTCGAGAGATGTGGCTTCTACCTCCCCAAAAATTACTTTACCGGCGGACCCACTAAATACTTCACTACTATTACTAGCATCGGGGATGAACGTAAAGGCCGACGCGCTGTCATCGTAACCAAAAAACCCTACTTTGGCGGAAGACCCCGTGTGATAACGAAACTCGATCCCCCGATCTTTGTTGTCATCAACACCGGGTGCCGTGTCTCCACCCAGTGTGAATATAGGATCGTCTACGGTAACGGTCGTGCTATTTACGGTGACAGTAGAACCGTTAACCACAAGATTACCCCCGACTGAAACATCTCCAGTAGACGTTACCGAATCTACGTAAGCGTCTTTCCAACGAACACTTGAAGACCCCAAATCTACATCACTGTCGGACTGAGGGCCAAAAATGTTATCTGCAAGATACACTTGCTCTACATTAGCGGCGTAAAAGTGAATCTCGTCCGCAGTTTCAAAGTCGATCTTTGTCTCGTCGTCTTCCCCAATTTTAATATCGGTAGCTAGTAAGGAAGTGATTCCTGTCTGAGCAGCGTCGATAGCAAAGTCGATATTGTCATTAGAAGTGTCGTAAGTAACTGTAATGCCCGACTCGGTATTACCCGAAAGCATGTTAGTTCCTACAGTGTCTCTAACGAAAGTTGCGAGAGCCACCCCCTCGACAGTAATCGCATCTGCTTCTAGTGTGCCATCTACGTCTACATCGCCTGAGATATCGAGGGAAGTAGCTTCTATCTCTCCACTTGCCTTAAAGAATATGCTCTCTGTTCCCGCGACTTCAAAACTTATTTGGTTATCGACTGCAAAGTTTATAAAGTCATCACTGTCTCTCCCGACTGTCAGGCCCGTATTAAGAATAGAGGTAATACTTGTTTGTGAGGCGGCTAGCTCAAAATCTAAAGTGTTGTCGCTGTCGTCATAAGACACTGCAATACCTGTTTCGGTATTGCTACCCACCATCGCGCCAACCGTATCTGCGATGGTTTCGGATAGTGTGACCCCATTGATGGTTAGCGCATCGGTCTCAAGAGTGCCGTCTACATCTACGTTGTTTGTTACGTTGAGGTCCCCCGTAACAGTTCCACCAGAAGTGAGGCTGGGTAAAGACGCGCTTGAAACAGTTACAGAATCTACATCTTGAGTGGCGGTAACAGTCGCGTTAACCGACTGTGTTACTGTTACGGATTCATTAGCCATTACTCCACAATTTCTTCAAGTAAGTCAAAAGACAGGCGGATATGATACAACACTTCCCCACTTGCGAACGTGGAATTATTTGAAATCTTCAAATCGCCGTGCACAGTCACGGTCTCGTTAGGTAACTCTTTTGACTGAGCAGTGCTCCATGTGATATTTATGTTCGGGTCGGTAGCACTGGGGTTGCCCCCTAGAATAATCCGCCCCGAAGCTGATCCTGAAGCAATCGTGCCCGTGAGAGTGTCTATAATCTCGCCTTTAAAACTATCCCCTACTTTTTTTCGGATGACGAGTTGAGCTGAGTAGTTGCCTGTCCCACCCCCTCCATTCGATGTAACAAAGTTAAGAGCGTTAGTTTGGTCCGCCAACTTGAACGTAACGTCAACCTGTTGCTGCTGCCCGCGCTGAAGTTGGATGTTAGCCATGGCTCTTTATACTCCTAATCCTAGTCCTAAACCCATGGCGTTATGCTGCGTAATATGCGAGGACTGCCCCGCTGTGGAGTTTAAACTTAGAGATCTGCCCGTAAATAGTAACCCCTGCTGGGACTGTTTGTGGGTCCGTCGTTCCAGTATCTGTTTCAGCAGCGAGTTTTCTGTCAGCGTGTGCGGCAGACCCTGACTGGGCGATGTCAGTTAGTTCGTCCCACTCAAGGGTGTGAAATTGTGCGTCTGCGATGATGGTTATCGCACAAAAATCTCCTGATCTTTCTGCGGTCCCGTTTTCAAACTGCGCCCCCGCCTGACCGAAGGATTGTTTTTCAATGTTATTGGTTGCCATGATTGTCGATTGTTAAATTATGCGTCGATTTGCACCGCCATGTAGGAAAACAAAGCTGTCCCCCCGCTAGATACTATCTTAACATTTTCGAGGTTTGTTATAGTCAGAAGATTTATTTGCTGCGGTTTTAAGGATAACAAATACTGAGTGTTTGCCTCTAAAGATACTAGTAGGTCTGCGCCCCCAGCATCTGTTTCGTTCTTTAGAAGCAGCATGACTTTGCCGCCAGACATTTTTACGTCTCCTATAGTTCCGGCAGAGGAGGTCGACCCAGACAAAAATTCCGGCGTCAACCCCACACTCCCATCTCCCAACGAAAAATTGGTGGGGTTCGCGGCGGATGTTTGAGTATCGCTTAGGGCTAGGGCCACATCCCCTAAAGATAGCGATACTGCGTGAGTTACGGATTTAGCGGCCATGTCCTACTCTAGTAAAAATGTAGGTGTTCTACAAGGCGGTAAGTTCCTCCTATAGAAAATCCCGAACCCCGAAAGGTTCTTCAGGGCTCGGGATTTATGGTTAGGGATTAGGGTGTGTTTAAGCAGTCCCTGAAGTCACATTAACAGCCGTGTCATTAACACTCTCCATCAGTTCTTTGACGGAAATAGTCTTAACTTTCTGTTGGGACATATCGAAAACAAAAATCAAATCCTGCGAAGCAAGTGTGGTTGTAGTTCCAGCATTCGCTGAATCAAGTTCTTGCGAAAGGAGAGCTTCGAGAGTTGGGGCGTCATCAAGAGTAGGCATGATATAAAGTGGTTTAGCGCGGGGCGGCAGTATTAAGCTACCGCCCCGCACAAGTTATGATACCTTACGCAGCAGGTGTGGTGCTGTCGCGCTTGAAGAGGATGACGTAACCGCAGTCAGTCTTGATAGGCTTGGAAGCACTAGCAAGAATTCCACGGAAGTATCCGAGCGTCCCGTCTGGATTGGATACGTTGTCCTTGTTGTTGGTCCACGAAAATTTTCCGCGATAATTAACAGGATCGAACGTAACTCCGCTTGCGCCAGTGAAGGGGTTAGGAATCTGAGACTCCATGACCTCTGGGTGGAGG
>CEQA01141533.1_pt1 | contig 10201 bp, 20 predicted proteins | sample 530501 | NCBI WGS metagenome assembly CEQA01 (sample SAMEA2620227, study PRJEB7988) | marine metagenome | isolation source: saline water (ENVO:00002010), including
GCACGATAAAGGTTTATCAGGACTGTATACAACCCGACTCTCTCCCAATATCGTTACATCAGAACCATAAATGTTTTCTTTTGATGTTTTCACAGTAATCACCGGATCATTAGTTCCATTCTTTTTGTTGGCTCTAATTTTGTGCATGTTAATATGAATGCGCTTTTTAACCGTCATCGATTTTTTACCTGTTCGATAATGCAGGGATTGTTGCCAAAGTCGTAGCAGTTTAAACAGTCTTTACACTTTTGACCTGTGCAGGGCTTGTAATGTTTATCAGCTACAGCGTTTGTAGTCATCGCATACCCACCATCAGCACTATCTTTATACATAACGTCCACTTCATCGTTTGTTACGTTATTAAATACATAATCAAAATTACGCGGTGGCGTCCAGTGTACATCATCTACAACAGGATTAGACCATACTAGTATAAGATTATCAGGGAAGGGCGTTCCGTCTTGTTCCATATCGCGCTTAACCAAGTTTATAATGTCTCTACGTTTAGTCCATAGCGCGAAGTTACATCTGGGATTATGGTTTGCAATTAATATGATATTCTCAAAGTGTACACGATTTATAAGCTCACCGTGAGCATCAAAACGAAAATATGCGGAGTTTATAAAAGGTATACAATCCTTATCTAAAGGCTTGGCCAGTAGATTGCTATTGCGCTGCAATGCCTTTTCTAGATTATTGCCAAAGCGTTTGCTTTCAAGTGTTTTGAAACTATAACACTTTTTGCAAATAATATCATCACGCTTTGAATTGTGCATATCTTGGCAAAAGTCATTAGTGACAGTATTTACACTAATTGCTTGGAAACCTTCAAGCTTACCATTAAGATTACTTATGTGTACTGTTTGCATATCTTGCATTTCATTTCTCGCTTTTTGATAGAAGGTTTAGAATGCGTTTGCGTAGTTCAAGAGTTTTTGCCATGCGCTCGCTATTTTGTATACAATAATCGCATTCTCTTCCGAATGCACTATTGATAATATCGCGCTCTAAATCAGTCATTTGGTCATTCCCTTTATACACAGTCTGTATAATTTAGAAAACTACGACGCCGCGACTTTCTAATTTATGAGCCAATTTGTCAACTTCTTTTGACAATGCCTTGATAAGTCTATCGGATTGCTTTTCTGTCAATTCGATATCATCAAACGTGTCTATTGTTTGTGAACCATTTTGTAGACGCCAAACATACATCGATAAGACATGGTACATTTCACGCTGGGCCATTTCTGTATATTTCATAAGTATTTTCTCCGGTTTCAAATCGTTGTCGATTTTTTATATCCTACCGGCCAAAGCATGTCAAGAACTTTCTTTATAAATAATGATCACTCCATATTAACACCAAAGTCTTTAATATCTCCAAAACCAGTGTCCATTTGTTCTTTTGTATACAATAAAGACTCTTGTCTGTAGTTGCATCCGTTACACGTAAATTTTACAAAGTCATCTACAAAAGTAAGATCGCGCACTTTAGATGCGGGAAAAAAGGATTGACAAAATTTACAGTTGACAAAAAAAGCATACTCAGGACTAGTCATGGTTGACAAAATTCCTTTTTAAGTTGACAAAGTTTATCATTTACTTTTGACAACTCTTGTTGCCTTTTGACTTCCATCATCATCGTCGGAATTATCATATGGATACATCCTGTTGACAAAAATATGACAATTGACAAAATTGACAAAAGTACAAATTTATTTTTCATAGTCTACGTATGGTTCTTCGCTTTCCATACCCCACTCTACATAAATTCTTACAGCCTCCGAAAAACTTATTCCCTCTCGTTCCGCTTTGTTTGAAATAAGTTCGAAGGTATCTTGGTCGAACCCGCATACTATTCTACGTAGTCTACGCTTACCTTCAATGTGACCTTTAACCATTTGGTTCACTCCTCTAAAGTAAATTCAAAAGTCACAGGACCGTCAGCATTCTGTACAAAGTCTACAAGTTCTTTCTCTGCCTGTTCCGGTGTAAGAACATCAGTAACAACCCAAATCTTGGGATCATGCCCATTGTCAGATTCCTCTAACCACTCTGAAAATTCGTGGTCGTACCAAGAAGAATTGTGCTGTTCCCAAACGTTGTACATACCGTCTGAACGTTTTACGATTTCCATAGCATTGTTTCCTTTTCATGCCTGTATCTGTCTAGATACTTTAGATGCTTGTGGTAAAAGAAAGAAGCTACTTTTCCCACTTTTCGGGATATATACAGACATATATGGAAAAGTAAATAGAAAAATTTAATTTTTATCATAGAGAACCTTTTTGGTTGACAACTCAGTCCCATAGAGTATATTAGGTTTCGAAAGGTCTTGTCAACTAAAAAAAGAAGTTGGAAAATCAATGGGTTATAGAAGAGTCCAAAAAGACTTGCAGCGACAAAAGAAAAGGCGTAGCTTTTCCGCAGCAAGTCTTGCTGATCCTATGTTTCGTAAGCGTGTTGTAGAATCAGAAAAGATTAAACATAAACGTAGACGATTGACAAAAGATCAGATTGACAAAATTTACAACGACACTGAACAGGAAACGTGATATGCATAGATACTATGTAGAATACATAAACGAGGATAGAATGGAAGATATAGTTTATCTTTATGCTCCTTCACACATCTTTGTAGAGAGTATAATGTCTAACTATGAAATAATTGCAATCGATCAAACGGACTGAAAAATATGAATATATTTTATCTTGACACAAACCCTGCCATTGCTGCTGAATATCATTGCGATAAACATGTAGTGAAAATGATTTTAGAATCATCACAAATGCTATCTACAGCACACAGAATACTTAGTGGTGATGAGTACTGTGATGATCGTGGTTTATATAAAAAATCTCATCAAAACCACCCTAGTACAAAATGGGCCAGAGAAGGATACACACAGTATCGCTGGCTGTTCAATTTGTACGAAAGTTTATTATCGGAATATACAAAACGTTACAAAAAAATACACGCTTGTGAAAGACTAAGAACAGAACTTGAATTGTGTCCTACACATATAGACACTAAGCCTTTTGAACAACCACCTCAATGTATGCCTGATGAGTACAAAATAACCGGAAACTCTGTCGAAGCGTATAGAAATTATTATAAGGGTGACAAAGCTGACATTGCAAAGTGGGTATACACAGAAAAACCATATTGGTGGGAAGTAGGAGATAGGTAATGCTGGCTAACAACATAACCACAATCGATATAAATTCTAAAATGATAAACACTGCATCTAAAAAATCAAAAGAAATGGGGGTTTTAAAACATTCTATAGTTAAGGGTAAAGGGAATATGTATGGGTTTTTAGGTGAAGCTATGTTTCAGAAATATGTTTCACCTTTTTATAAAGTAGAAACCCATAACACTTACGATTATGATTTTGTATTAAATGACAAAATTAAAATAGATGTTAAAACAAAATCAACAAGTGTTGTACCAAAAGGACAGTACGACTGTAGCGTAGCCGCATACAATACAAAGCAGAAGTGTGACGCTTATGTATTTTGCAGAGTTATGCATAGTTTTGACACTGGTTTTATACTAGGGGGTATATTGAAAGAAGATTTCTTTGACAAAGCTGAATTTTGGAAAAAGGGTATAATAGACCCTACAAACGGATATCAAGTAAAAGCAGATTGTTATAATATAAAAATAAATCAACTTCAATCAATTAAGGACTTGGTAGAAACATGCGAGAAAAACAGTTAGAATTTCCTTTTATGGAAAAAGATAGTAATAGTTTAAAAGTAGGAATAAGATACAAAGGATTTGCGTATAGAGGAACTAAAAGTTTAGAACGTAATGAAGATAAAAATATATTTGAACATGTTACCAGACATGTACTTGTGGGACCAAACGGGGAAGAAGTTCCTTACATAAAAAAAGGTAGACAAGAGGACTTCGAAAGTGCTAAAGACTTTCAAGATTACATAGATATGCTGATAGAGGTGGCTCCACCTTTGTAAGAAAGGTAAACAGATGACCAGATACGTAATCGATCTTGAGGCAGATAGCCTTTCTCCAACGCACATATGGGTTGTATGTGTTTGTGACATTGACGCACCTAAAAGAGAAATTATTTCTTTTAGAAGTTCTTCTTCTTTTTTACAGAAAGTGGATGTTGAGAATGATACTTTTATTGCGCATAATGGTATTGAATTTGATTTCCCAGTTATTAGCAAAATTTGGGGAGTTGAGATTAAGAATAAAATGGACACTCTTGTACTATCCAGACTTTTTCACCCTGATCGTTCTGGGGGTCATAGTCTTGACGCTTGGGGTGAACGTCTTGGATATAATAAAATAAGATTTGACAAATTTGACGCCTATTCTGAAGAGATGGAAGAGTACTGCCGTCAAGATGTGTACATTACAGTTAAACTATATGAACATTTATTAGAAGAAGGAATGGATTTTTCACAACAAAGTATAGAGTTAGAACATGATATCGCTGACATTATTTCCCGCCAATCAAACTACGGGTTTTATCTTGACCAGAAAAAGGCTATTGATCTCCTATTTGAAACACAGTCTAAGGCCGACACGATCAAAAGTAATCTTAAAAAATATTTTTCTCCCAAAGTAAAGGTCATACGTACCGATCTTCCAAAGTATACAAAGAATGGGGCTATTTCAAAAGTAGGACTCAAGCAATTTGAGTACAAGGATATTGCTGGACCCTTCTGGACTATAGAATTTGAGGAATTTAATCCTGCCTCTCACAAACAAGTTGTAGAGCGTATGGATGAATCTGGTTGGAAGCCTACAGAATTTACACCAAAAGGTGCGCCGAAAGTGTGTGAAACAAACTTAGCTACATTACCTGACACTGCGCCCAAACCTGCCCAAAAGTTATCCGAGTGGAAAATGCTTGAAACACGCTGGAAAACTGTAGAGTCTTGGCTAAATGCATTAGGTGATGATGGTAGAGTACACGGTAAGGTATTTAGTCTTGGTGCTGTCACGGGGCGTATGACCCACGCTAATCCCAATATGGCAAATATTGTTGCTGTTTACAAACCTTACGGCCAACAAAGCCGTGAATGCTGGACCGTTCCTAATGATAATTATCGAATATGTGGTATGGACGCACAGGGCTTAGAGCTTCGTATGCTTGCTCACTATATGAAAGATGATGTTTACTCTGAAGAAGTTGTAAATGGTGACCCACACACTGTCACTATGAAAGCTTTGGACATAGATGACAGGTCGCTTGCAAAAACATTTATCTATGCTTTTTTGTATGGTGCCAGTCCTCACAAGTTAGGTTCCATACTTAATCTTAGTCCCTCTCAAGGGGGTGAAATACGTCAAAGGTTTCTTAATAATATGCCAAGCCTACAAAGCCTTATAAACCGTGTAGATCAAGTTTCCGGAAGAGGGTACATTCGAGGTCTTGATGGTCGTAGGCTGTATGTACGGCACTCTCACGCGGCTTTAAACACCCTTTTACAAGGTGCTGGAGCAATTCTCTGTAAACAGTGGTCTATTTGTATGGATAAATCTATACAAAAAGATAACTTAAAGGCTAAATTGGTAAACACTATACACGATGAACTTCAATTCGAAGTTCATAAAGAAGATGTAGATCGAGTTGCAGAACTAGCACAGTCCTCAATTCGAGAAGCAGGGCATCTATTGAAATTACGTGTTCAGATGGATGCTTCATCGAAGATTGGTTTTTCTTGGGCCGACACACATTAAAAAAGGGTTGACGCGGGAAACCAAATCGTTTAAATTAACTTATCATTAACTGTCAAGAAGGAAGGAATATCCATGATTGTATACGGTACTGCTTTTTATCCTAATCTGTTTCAGCCAAATCAGATGTCCAACAAGTTTGAAATGAACATCGGACAGTTGGACACGGATGCTATTCGTGATCTTCAGGGCGCAGGTCTTGAGGTAAAAACCGGAGAGGGAAACAAGGAAGAGCATGGTAATTTTATCACTGCTAAATCCGGACGCCCTATCAGAGTTGTAGACGCTGCTGGTAATCCGTGGGATCAGTCTCGCGCTATCGGCAATGGAAGCTTAGTCAAAGCTTCTGTAAATCCCTACGAATGGAATTACAGGGGTAAGACAGGTATCAGCGCCGGTTTAAATTCGGTAATGGTTCTCAAGTGGATTGAGTACTCCGGTACTGATGAGCTTGAACCGGAACCGGAATATATTAACGATGGTGACGAGTTAGACTAGAAATAGTCTAAAATTGGGTGCAGAGTAACCGTCTCTGTGGTATCTAGAGTGAGGGCGCGGGGTCTAGATACATATGATCTCTGTGTTGGTCGAGCTTTCGAGCGGTTAAGTCAATAACGACCTTAAATAAGTATTGGTGGGAAGAGGGGGAGTGCCTTCATAAGAAAGGCTCCCTTTTTATTAAAGGAATTTATACATGACATGTAGAGAACAGGTGATACATTCTTCAAGAGAGTTTTGGAATAGAAAAGTAGATAGATATATTTTTTTATATGAATCTGAATACATAAGCCGAGATGACTTTAAACGTTATATGCAAAATATGGGATTTGAAGAAAACACTTTGGAAAAACTTATGATGAAAGATGAAACAATATGAACACAACAGAAAAAAGTATCTACTCTCTTATACCTGATATACGTGATGTTGTACTTAATGGCAAAAAGACTATTAATTCAGATAATTTAAAAAAATTTACCACCTCTATTACAAAAGAAGCTGTTCGTTTTCTTGATGAAGGTGATCGTACTCGAAAATCTTATTTGCGAATGTCTAATATAGGCCGAGAAGATCGTAAACTTTGGTACGAAATTAACTCGGAGCCTGTACAGCATCCACCAGAAATGTTATTAAAATTCTTTTACGGCAACATTGTAGAAGCTTTACTTTTATTTCTTGCAGCAGAAGCGGGACACACTGTAGAAGATGAGCAAAAAGAAGTAGAGCTAAAAGGAATTAAAGGCCATATCGATGCTAAGATTGATGGCTGTATTATAGATATTAAGTCTGCTTCAAACAGAGGTTTTAGAAAGTTTAAACAAGGTACACTATTTGAAGAGGATGCGTTTGGCTACGTTGGACAAATATCAGGGTACATGGAAGCTGAAGATTGTAACGAAGGCGGGTTTCTTGCCTACGATAAAAGCACTGGAGATATAGCTTTATTGATGATAGATGAACTTACTAAGATCGACGCATCGTCTCGTATCGATCATCTTAAAAAGGTTATAGAGCTTGACAATGAGCCGGAAAGGTGTTATGAACCTGTTCCTATGGGTACAAGTGGAAACTATATCCTAGACTTTCCTTGTCGTTATTGTGATTTTAAAACAAAATGCTGGAAAGATGTAAATAACGGTTCAGGTCTTCGTAAGTTTAAGTATTCTAGCGGAATTAAATACTTTACAAATATTGTAGTTGAACCCAAAGTAGAGGAGTTATTTTAAAGTTGAACAATGCAAAATATGTCAAGACACATCAACCATGCCCCGATTGTGGTTCTAGCGATGCCCTTTCTATTTATGTGGACGGGGGTACTCATTGCTTTTCCTGTAATGCTACTTATAAAGGAGAAAATATCGTGCCGTTTGACAACAATGTTGAACTCTCTCAAGGCTATTCGGACGCAATAAAAAACAGAGGTATACGTAAAGATGTATGCTTTCGTTATGGAGTTACTCAAACTACTGACGGTAGACATATCTACCCTTACTTTAGCAAAAATAATACCCACGTAGCGAACAAAGTTCGGCATAGCGTTGGCGCTCTCAATAAGAAATTTTTTACTGAAGGTAAAATTAACGAGTGTGGACTGTTCGGACAAAATATCTTTGGAAATGGTGGCAAGTACATCACTTTAGTTGAAGGTGAACTTGATGCGTTATCTGTGTATCAAATGTTTGATAGTCAATGGCCTGTTGTGTCGGTGAGGTCGGGCGCACAATCTGTCGAAAAGGATATTAATGATAATTATGATTTTTTAAACCAGTTTGATAATATTCGTATTTGTTTTGATAATGACGAGGTAGGGCAAGCCGCTGCTAGAAAAGCATCGGAGCTACTGGCACCGAAAGCCTCTGTTATCAATATGAGATATAAAGACCCTAATGAGTATCTACAAAAAGGTGCAGTTGCAGAGTTTAAACAAGATTGGTGGAATGCTACAACGTATACTCCGGAAGGAATAGTTTCCGGAACAGACTTATGGGATGAGATTAATAAGGGTCCGGAAAAGTCTATTGCAACCTATCCTTATGCTGGAATGAACAAATACACATACGGAATGAGGACGGGTGAGTTAATTACAGTTTGCGCGGGTACAGGTATTGGAAAAAGTGGATTTCTAAGAGAACTTATATACCACGTATTTAGTTCTACAGAAGAAAATATAGGACTAATGTTTCTTGAAGAATCTGTAAAGACTACAGCAAAAGCTTTGATGGGAATACACGGAAGCAAACCCTATCATCTTCCTGACACAGAATACGATCAAGAGGAGTACCGTAAAGCCTTTGACGATACGGTAGGTAGTGGGCGTATTTTCTTCTTTGATCATTTTGGTAGTAATTCCATACAAAATATCATTGGGCGTATTCGCTACATGGCAAAGGTTCTGAAGTGTAAGTACATTGTACTTGATCATATAAGTATTCTTGTAAGTTCACAAGAACACGGTTTTGATGAAAGACGTACAATTGATGAGTGTATGACTAAACTACGTACACTTGTGCAAGAGTTGGGTATCTGTATGATTATAGCTTCGCACCTTCGTAGAGTGTCAGATGGTTCGCATGAGGAAGGTAAAGAGCTATCGCTGAACCATTTGCGCGGCTCCCACTCAATAGGTCAACTTAGTGATCTTGTATTGGGATTAGAAAGAAACGGGCAAGCAGATTGTCCAGTAGAGCGCAATACGACAAAGGTACGAGTTATAAAGAACCGCTTTAGCGGTATGACGGGACTGTGTAGCACGTTGTTCTTTGACAGTAAAACAAACCGTCTTCGTGAAGTTATGTCTCATAATAATGAGCTAGTTTAGTGCCTATTATCACACAACAAATATTGTCTACACAAGACGTAGATATTAATAAAGGAGTATACTACGTCTTTTTAGACAATGATAAAAGACAACCAGCAAGTCAGGGTTCTATGTTTCTTTCTAAGCATGATAGAGGTTTAGGTCTTCGTATCAAAAAGGCACCCGGCAATGAGGTAGGTTCTTACTGGACTGACGATGAGTTTAATATTAACCGAGAAAAAGTAAAAGAGGACTTAGGATCAGTAGAAAACTTATTGCGTGATAATAAAATAGTCGTTATAGTTAAATCAGACTTGGATGAGTGTAGAGAAGATCGCCTTTTAGAATTTTGCCCTCGTTCTTATAAGTATTTTCGTAACAGTCTTGCAAAATGTTTAAGGATATATGGAACATGAAAGATATACCCGCTCATAAATTTAGATCAAGATTTGAAAAAAGATTTGCAGACGATTTGAAAGAACGTCAAGTACCTTTTGAATATGAAGAGCATAAGTTTCCCTATCAACCTAAAATTAAAACTTACACTCCTGATTTTTTTCTACCTGAGTTTGATTTATTTATCGAAACAAAAGGATTTTTTACAACTGCTGACCGCATAAAACATTTGTTGATAAAAGAACAGCATCCTGATATAGATTTACGATTTGTTTTTATGAATCCATTTAATAGAATTAATCGCAAATCTTCTAAAACTTACGCTTCTTGGTGTCAAGAACATGATTTTCGATTTGCAGAAGAAAGGATACCTAAAGAATGGATAAAAGCGAGTTCGAAGAAGAAACTAAAAACTTAAAACCCGGCAGAGTATACATAGTGCTACAAGACTCAGAAACAAAAGAAGACTTCGAAGAACACGGGTTTTTTAAAGTTATGATTTTTGACACTACAGATAGTGAAGAATCTGCTGATGCTGATATTAAAAACAAGTCTACTTCTTTTGTCGTAGCGAATGGTTTGTTTTCTATTTTAGCCAATTCCCCTATGCACGTATTCGATGAGGGAGTTGACATGATTTTAAAGAATTACTATGATGATTTGCGTGAACATTCATCTGAAGACAACTTGATAAACTTTATGGAGTATAAAAAGAATCCGCATGGACGACCAAATTAATCACCCGCAGCATTACAATACCAACTCTTTAGAGGCGATTGATATCATATGTGCC
>CEQA01004232.1_pt1 | contig 10197 bp, 5 predicted proteins | sample 530501 | NCBI WGS metagenome assembly CEQA01 (sample SAMEA2620227, study PRJEB7988) | marine metagenome | isolation source: saline water (ENVO:00002010), including
CCAGGTACAAATAGTGGTAATGGATTTGGTTGGAATATAATAAAACCAAAAATTTCACTTTTAGATGGTGGTACTTTAATTGATTCTAGTAAAATATTTGATATAACCACCGATGTAGTACCAGGTAGTACTGATCCATATGAAAGTATAATTTCTTTTCCAGGTGCAGATACTAGTAGTTGGCCATATATGGGTCAAAGTTATTTTAGTAGTAATAACGACTGGGTACCCGATACAAAGCTTAATCAATCTTCATTAGGGTCTATTGCTGGATTAGCACAAAATCACATGCATATGAAAGGTTTTGTAGATAGCGCTGCAGTTAGTTTTCCATTAACCACAGATATAAAACCAAGTTGGGCAAATAACGGCGCCACGTCTACCGCGCCTTCTTATGAAGACGGAGAATTAGTTTGGAGATGTGGTTTTATGATTAAATTTAAAAATCCAGATAATCCAATAGGTGGTACTGATCCTACTTATAGTGGTAATGAAGGTGTTGTAGTTGATGATCTTAGGATTAAAATATCTCAAACCGCAAGCACGTTACCAGCGTTAAGCGGCTCTTATGATAATGCTGATATCGATCCTTTTAATAGTAGATATCCTCTTTGGACAATAAAAAATATACGTGTTCAAAAACTTCAAGGTATAGTAAGTAGTGAAGTGCCAGGACAAGTTGCAATAGCTGGTACTGATTATGGTCCACATCCTGCTGTAGCAATACCTGGTTGGGTTGAAGTAAATCATTCTAATGGTGATAATTGGAATTTATTTACTTCTTATGGCGTAAGTAATAGTGCATTTCAAAATACTAATATATATGGTCCTGATTATGGAGGCACAACACAGAGTGGTACTGCATCTGATGGCACAACAAAAACTTGGCTAGAACCAGAAACTCCAACTGGTAATCCAAATGTAACTTATCCAGAAGGTGGTTTTGCAGATGGTGTGGCTGAAGTTATATCTCAACCAGGTTATCTTGAAATACAAATTGATGATGGATCTGGTGGACCTAACGGAAAAGATAATTTAAGTTTTGATATTACAAGTGATCCTTGGGTTGTTGGCGAGTGGTATTTGTGTGATATTGAATATGACGATTCGTTTAATAGTGGAACTGGATTTGGAACTGGAGATGGAAAAGTTTGGATTGACGGTGTAGCTCCAGCAGATGCAAGTACTTTTGTGAGTGGTGGTGTTATTGATCCAGAAGGTATTGGTGTATATCGTGGAAATTCTGGTTACGCTCATGTAGGATTAAAACCTATTACTAGAACAGAATATGGTACTACTAAAGATGTTTTAAGGGCAATATTTCAAGTTGCTTCTAATAGCGCAAGAGCTCAAGGAACTAGCGGCGCTACATTAAATAGTTTTAGATTATCATTTTTTAATTTTCAAAATGCGGCTAGAATTCAAAAAATTATTGTTAAAAAATTAGATGTGCCAGAATATAGTGATGGTAGCGCTACTAATTGGAATCATTCTTCAGATTCTTTAACGCATTCTTTTAGTCCAAGACGTACATATTTTAAAAAAGGAATTTCTGGTCCTGGTAAATTATGTTTTAATATTGATCCTAGCTTTGTTGCATCTGGAAATCCACATTTTTATACTCAAACTTTTGATGCTGGTGATATAAAAGAAACTGAAGGAGGTTGGAGATTAGCCTTTGATTTAAGCAATAATCCAGATACAGATGATTTTCACGGAACTTTTAGACTTTTCTTAAATGATATTTTAGGTGAAAGCGTTGCTAATGAATGGAGAGGAGTGTTAGTTTCAGATATTACTAGTACTGGTTCTTATGAAATATTTTTTAATATAAATAATGCTACTTTTAAACAAGGAGGAGCTACGGTAAATTGGTATGCTAAAAAAGATGGTGTGATTGATCCTACAATAACTTTTGAAGAGTCTCATTCGGTTTATAGTCCAACTCAAGCAAATCTTAGTGGGAAAATACAATTATGGCCTCAATATCAATCTAGTGCAGGTTTTAGAGGAGCTGTGTCTAATTTTATTCTTCAAGATATGTCTATGGTATTATCTGGTGGAACTGCTGGAACATGGATTTTTAACGGATTTAACACAACAGAAAATGATTATATTTATTGGGATTCAAGTGGTAAATTAAGATTTGTTAACTTACCTTTAATTGATCCTTTATCTACTGATAATCCAATACAAGTTATAAATGTAAGTCAGGTAATTGATTTACCAGTAAAAAGATACGAAAAATATAAACTAGTATTTGAACATGGAATAACTTCTGGTAATTTATCAATGTATTATTTTAACAATGAAGGGTATGGATTTAGAATTCCACTTATTGATACTGCTAGTCCTTCTCCACAAGAACATATTGTAGAAATTGGAAGTGAGGAATGGCAAGCTACACATCCGATTGATGATGATTATGCTCCTGAATTTAAAAATCGTTTTGTTATAAGATCAACATCAGGTAGCGCACCAGTAAATGGTTGGATTGACAATGTGTCATTGACTAGAGTATTTAATTTAGATCCAATACCGACTACAGTTACTTTTAATGAGGGAGCTGGTGGTTGGACAAGTTTTAAATCATTTATTCCAGAAAGTGGTATTAGTTTATCTGGATCTTATTTTACGTTTAAAGATGGTAATTTATACAAACATTATACACCACTTCTTGATGGTGCTGAAGTAGATTCAGAATTAGCAAATAATTATAATAGTTTTTATGGAATAAATTATAATTCAAAAATAATTTCAGTAATGAATAACGAACCATCAATAGTTAAAACATTTAGTACTATTAATTACGAAAGCAATAAAACTGATACCGCACCTTGGATATGTAATGATATAGAAACTAATATAGAGAGTGGTACTATAAATGAGTTTATAAAAAAAGAAGGAAAGTGGTTTAATTATATTAAAGGAAAAGAAAATACAGGATCTTCTGGATTAGATTTATCTAATTTTAGTATACAAGGATTAGGTAGATGTATAAGTGTAAATACAATATAATATGAAAAAAATTAAAAAATTTGAAATTGATACTTCTTTAATGCCTAACACTGCTACAGTTAGAAATTTTCTCATTACAGGAGATATTGGAGCTAAATTTACTATTATTATAGTGCAAGAGGGTACAATTAAATATTATGATTTTAAAACAAATTCATTTGAGTTAGGCCACAATAATATTGATAATAATTTAGAAGTTACTATGTCTAACACTTCTTATAGATCACATATTACATTTCCTTCTGGAGGTGGAACGTATTTTGTTAAATTATTAGTTGGTGATAATACACAGATTGATAAACTTAATAACAAATATACCATGGTAAGAAAAATAGAAAAACAATCTGCAGTTCCAATTGTTACTTTTTCACCAGCTACCGCTAACGCAAGTAACTACGCTACATTTCCGACAACAACTTCTACTGGTGGTAGTGGTGATACAGATTCTTTTACTATAAACTGGGATATAACAAACGCGTCCACAGATTCGCATGGATTTGGTTTAAGAATACCTGGAGGAGTAGATCAAGAAGTATCATCTAATTCTTTTTATTTTACAACTACAGATACTGTAGATGGTGCTGTTGCGCCAACTGATATAAACGAAGGTCTTAAAGTTACAGTAGATGATTTAACAGATATAGCTGTTGGAATGTATATATCAGCGGTGGGTTCTGGTAGTTTATCAGGAACGCCTTATATAACAGAAATAGATACAAGTACAAAAACATTAACACTAACTACAGCACAAACATTTGCGGATGGTATAACCCTAACATTTAGAGCTAATGGATTATCAGCAATATATGAAGCAATAGGATTAAGAATAGTTGCAGCTGACGAAAGTAATGTATTTGCATTAACACCAACAACGCTTACAAAAACGATTAGAGCAGGAAGTAGTGGTACAACTATAAATTTAAATGGAACATACGGTATTGCTGGTGGTAATCATGTTAAAATTACTGGTCTTGGTATAGATAATAGTTCTAGTAATGCGGTTACTTCTGTTACAGCTTCTTCTAGTGCTGGATCTATTGTTGTCCAAAACTCTCAAGATGATTTAACAACTAACTCTACTATAACGTTTATAGGTACACACCAAGTAATAAACTTTACTGGTGATTTTATAATAACATCATATCCTACTGCAAATAAAAATATATATTATAATATAGACGATATAATAACAGTAGGAGCGGCTTCTTAAATATAGAATATGGCAATAAAAATAACATTTGATAAATTAAATAGTTCTTTACAAGTTGGAGATAAAGTATATAGTATAGCTGCAACAAATATAGTAGATGATAACGTAAATACTAGTTCTTCAAACTTTTATAATTTAATAGGTATTATAAGTAATATTATTTACAGTTCTAATTCTATAGTAATAGACACTCCAGCCAATACACCAGCATCTAATGATTACGTATTTTTTGCAAAAAACAAGAGTATAAATGAGTCTAGTTTAAAAGGATATTATGCAAAAATAGAACTATCTCATCAATCAAATTCTTCTACAATGAAAAAGGTTGAATTATTTTCTATAGGATCAGAAATTGCTGTTAGTAGTAAATAGTTTACAAAAAGTGTATTTATATAATCACACTTAAATTAAATAAAATGAATGATAATATAAATTTTAGAACCTTTAAAGAAGGTGATTATGAAACATGTTGTAAATGGTGGAATGTTTGGTGGGCAAAGTTTGGAGGAGAACCTATTAGACGAGCGTTTTTGCCAAGAGATGAAAAGTGTTATATTATAGAAAAAAATAATATTCCAATAGCTGCAAGTTTTTTATATGTTATGCATGATGTACCTATACTTGCTTGGAATACTTATTTGGTTTCAAATCCAAAATATAAAGAAAAAGATAGAAGAAAACTAATACAACTTTTATTAAAAAATATTGAACAAGAAGCTGAAAAACATGGTATATTACAAATGTTTACAATATGTGGAGATGTACATGTAACAAAAATATATCGAGATATAGGATGGGATTTAGCGCCTGTAAAGTATGAAGGCTTTAAATATATAGAAAACAATTTAAAAAAAATAGATAAAAATTATGGGGAAAAGCGCTAAAAATAAACAAGCTGCATTAAGTGCTAAAATGTTCGAGGCTACTGAAAAGCAGCTAGAAAGATATAATGAAGAGCAAAAAACACAACGTAAATTACTAGAAAAACAAAAGCAAAGATATAGAACTTTTGAATTTAAAAATCCATATGCTGATATGGAGAATCAGTTTGCAGACATGGAAAATGTATACGAAGACATGACTGTGGATATGCGTGCTGCTGATTTTCAAAAAGAAATGGCTCAACAACAACAAGCAAATATTTTACAATCACTAAGAGGTGCGGCTGGTACTAGTGGTATAGCTGGCTTAGCACAAGCTATGGCAAATCAAGGCATGTTGCAAGCTAGGCAAATATCAACTGATGTAGCAAGACAAGAAAGACAAAATCAAATGGCATCAAGACAAGCCGCTATGACTTTGCAACAATTAGAAAGACAGGGTGCTGGTCAAGCCGATATGACAATGAGAGGTGGTGAGGCTATGGTTCAACAAGCTGAAATGGCTAGGCAAGCTACATTATTAGGTGTAGAATATGGTGGTATGGCGGGTGCTAATGCGGGTGTACAAGCAGCTTATGCAAATCAAATGTCTGCATTTGGTGCTCAGCAACAAGCGTTAGGAGCACAGATTTCCGGAACACAAAGTATGATAAGCACTGGTATAAGCGCTAAAATACAATTTGCATGTATACCTAAAGGAGAAAAGATTGATATTGTAGATGGTCAAATGAATATTGAAGATGTTAAACCAGGTGATATTGTTATTGGTTATAATGGTATTCCTGTGAAGGTACTTCAAAAACATGAATATTTAGAAGATCCTAAACCAGAAAGATTCTATAAAATAGAATTTAGCAATGGTTCTATAGTTAATACGTGTGATATGCACAAAATAAATGGTATAGCTGCAAAAGATATAAGTAAAAATGTTGTAAGTAAAGAAGTCTATTCTGGTGTTGAATATACTTATGATTTACTTACTGAAGATTTAGGTTACCAAATAAATGGTATACCAGTAAACAGCATGGTTGAAGAAATGGCTGAATTAATTACAAAATTAAATAATAAATAGTATGGCACAAGGAAGTTTAGTTGGAACTGCAGATTCTACAATAGTACAAGCGGCTTATGCGGCGGGCATGGCTAATGTACCTAGAGATTTAAGTGGTGTTTACCAAAATATTGCGACATCCTATCAACAACAAATGACTAATGTTGGTAACTCTTGGGGTAACGCAATTAAAGAAATAGCTAAAAAAGCAGGTGAAGCAATAACAACATTTAAAGCGGGTAGAAAGCTAGAAGATCAATCTTTAGCAATTGTAAATAAAGAAGGTGTAAGTTTTCTTTATAATGAATTAATGAGAAATAGAGAAGATTTAAAGGGTACTTATAAACGACCAGATGCAGAAACGTTAGCAGAATATGAAGAACAAGGTATAGATTGGAGAGTTGAAAATAGAAAAAATAGACAAGAATTATTTAATGAAAAAGCAAGATTAGAATCTGAAATAACAACTTTAAATGAAGGTTGGAATGATCTTGCTACTAAATTAGAAAATGGAGAAATCGATGAATTAGCTACTGGAGGAAATTGGGATTTAATAAATGCAATTGGTGCTTATAAATCTGTTACTGGTAAAACAGAAGAAGGTTATTATGTAAAACCTGATAAAAACGAAAATAACGAAATAGTTCTTAAACTTTATAATGATAATCCAGAATTAGGAACTGGAGAAAGCGGAGCCGTCATGAGACATGGTAAACATCAAACTGTAAAGTCTAAGGATGTTCATAAATTGGGTACGCCTAAAGACAATCAATTAGGTCTAGATATTTCTAAAATTATTAATAGTGTTGAAACCAATGGAACAAAAGTATTAGATAATACAGAAGCAACCAAAAATCATGAATTAAAAAGAGCTAGAGGACAAATTTCTAAAACAATAGGAACAAATGATGAAAAGCTAGCTATAGCTATGAATAATCAAGATTTATATTTAGATGGTAGAAGTTTTCAAAATGAACTTACTAATAGTGATGGACAAGGAGGAAGTATTACATCTGCTGAGATTTGGAATTATTTACAAGGTAGAATACCTACAGATGAACAAGGTGTTCCATTGTTAAGTCAAGAAGAGTTAGATGCTACTGGTGAAAAAGGATTTGACGAAAAAGATATTGAAGAACATTATAGTAAATTTGCAAATACTTTACTTGATAGAAGAGATCCTTATTATGATCAAGCCGTTACTAAAAATGCTTTTTTAAATTGGGTAGATCAAAAGTCAAGCGATGCCTTTGATTATGGATGGAAAAGAAATAGTAACAATCCTGATAATAAGAAAGAAGGGGTAATCGACTATAAACAAGCTTTAGAAAAAGCAAAATACGAAAGGTTTATGCGAAATGATCCTAATAACCCTAAAAAAACAGATGATGCTCCAATTTACAAAGGTACTCAACCAAAATATACAGGTGGTATAACTGGTGATCAAATGCAGTTTCATTATGATAGATTTAAAAATGGAGAAATGAAATTTACAGCGGAAATAGATGGCGAAGAGGTAGAGCAAACGTGGAATAGAGATGAAAAAACTAATGTTTGGACCAACAAAGAAACTGGCGAAACTATGTCTGGTGATGAAATGCTAGAACTTTATCAATCTGGATTGCCAGAAAAGGATGGTAAAACATATTCGCTAATAACAGATCCTAATTTTGCACAATATGGAGGTGGTATACCAGAAGAGTATACTGTTGAAGACTATTTAAAAGGGGAGTACAAAGGAACGCCCCCTGGCGCATTAAAAATTAAAAATGAAAAAATTAGTTTTGGTTCTGGTGAGGGATATCAAACTATAAGATCAAACAAATTATATGAAGCTTTATTAAGTTTTAAAAGTGAAAACTACCAATATAAAGCTCCAAAAGACGCAGATGATTTGTTAGCCCTTAAAAAGCAAATCGAAAAAGATGTAAAAAATCAAGCAGGCGCTGTGCAGTATTCTGGATTTATAAAAGAGCTAGCAGACCATATCAACAAACATGGTTATAAAAAACAAAATATACACATTTCGAGTTTACACAAGTATATTGATTCTTTAATTGATCTAATAGACACAGATCAAGAAGAAACTACCACTGAAGAATAAAATTTAAAATACAAACTTAAATTAAAGTATGGAAGAACTAGAGAATATTGTTCAAGTCATGATAGATAGAAAAGAAAATCCTAAGAAGATTAGGGAGGTTGTGCGTATTTGGAAAGAAAGAAATCCAGATAAAGTAAAAGCTTCTGAGGCTACTAAGACTATTGACATGGATCCAGGACCTAAAAAAATATTTACAGGTGAAACTGTAATGTCTGAAGATGGCTCTGAAATTGATCAATACGATTTTAGTTATAAGCATATGGATAAAGATTTATTTGAAGATCCGGATGATGATAAATGGACTACGGGTTATGAAAAAGAATTAGCTAATGAATTAAGAAAAATTTATGGTAAGCATTTTAAATTTACTGAAGCTCAACCTGGAAGAAATGCAATAACAATAACACCTATAAATCAAGAAGGAGAAGCTAGAGGTGAAGCCCAAACTTTTGGAGTACATTCAAGAGTAGATTCTGACGTTAGAGGAGTTATTACACATAATATAAGATTAAAAGATGAATATGATAATATAATAAACTATATAGAAGCTAATAAACCAAAATTAAAAGACGAACAAGCAGTTAGAATATTTAATGATTCTGGATTAACTCCTGATAGTTATCCTGAAATACAAGTAGGAACTGAAAAAAAGAAATCAACATCAATGTATGGTGTTGAACAAGAGTTTAGTTATCCTATGTTTGATAAGGCTAATGCTGAAAAAACAGAAGAAATTATTGACCAAACATCTTCAAAATATAGAAAGTTACTTAGAGAAAGAGCAGATGAAAATTTAGATCAAGATATATTACAGCAATTACAAAGTGATTATGCAGCTGGTAGAGAAAAAGAAATTAAAAAACTAAGTGATCAAGTTCGTGGTGATTTAGAAGAAAAAGGAATCGTATTTGCTGATGATAGAGAGTGGGCAAGATTTGCTGGTTTAGGTGGAGAAGCTTACGGAACAGGTTTACTTGGTAATATATTAGCTGAAGAAGCAGATAGAGAATCTAGACAAACGTTAGCGGCTAACATGCTAGAGACGATGGATCCAGATGCAGTAACACCTGACATGCAACAAGAAATTGAAGATTTTATAATTAAAACATACTCACCTGCTGAAGTACAAAAACTTAATCTTGAAAAACAAAAAAGAAGTATTTTTAATGAAATACAAGAGTTAGCAAAAGGTGAAATTAATGAAGATGTAAAATCTCAAATCAAAACTAAACAAAATAAATTAAAAAATTTAGATACTAAAATTATTCAATTAGGAAATAAAATTGGTGGAGAAGAAGGAGACAAAATAATGAGTAAAGCTTTTGTAAATAAAACGTCTAAATGGAGGCATGATCAAATGCAAAACTATAAAATGTCTGCGCAAGATTATTTGAACGAAGATAAAAGAAGAGAAAAAAACAAAAATCCAGAAATATCTGATTGGGAAGCTTGGCAAAGAGTATATAAGGCTAAATCATTACAATATCAAAAATTAGGCGCTTATGGAGAAACTGAAACTATAGATGTAGTTTTAGATAAAAAACTTTTTAATCAAGCAAAAAATGTTGGTACAGGTCAACTTCCAGATTTTTATTTTGGTAGTGTTGAGGATGTGCAGTTATATAGAATGATGCTTAGAAAAGGATATTTACCAGATGAATTTGAAGAAGGAGCGGTTGTTAAAGTACCTTTAAAAGATACATTTGATGAAAAAATTTGGGGTGGTGATTATGAAGGAATTTGGGATGCTATTCTTGGTCGTCAAGATATAAGTGAAGAAGATGCAGAAAAAATGCGTCAATACGAAAACTCAGTATTTAGAGTAAAAGGAGAATTAGCAGCAGTACACGAACTTGTTTATTTAAATAATAGTCCTGAAGCTTATGAACGTGGTAGCTTTATGGGGTTAGGTCATGGTTTAAATGTAGCTGCA
>CEQA01141532.1_pt1 | contig 10157 bp, 5 predicted proteins | sample 530501 | NCBI WGS metagenome assembly CEQA01 (sample SAMEA2620227, study PRJEB7988) | marine metagenome | isolation source: saline water (ENVO:00002010), including
TATGAGAACTCAGACAATACCCAAGGTAAGGCTGAGTATGCTTGTGCTGGCGACAAGTGTGAAATTTAAGGAGAATAAATGGCAAATTACGCAGTAGATGATTTTACAGAAAGTGCAGGCTCAATGGCTGACTTACTTGCTCTAATAGAAACTAAGTTAGAAACTATAGATAATACTAAAACTATACGTTTATTAGAAGTATATAAGGACGCAACCAATGGCGGATATAGTTACGCCTTGATTGTAGACGCATAAATATGCCTGCTGAAAAAGATATTACAGGATACGGCCGTAAGATGGGTCGTGATGCAGGTCTTAACGAAAACGGTATGATGATGTCTGTCCACAGACTCGAAGGTGAAAGAATGGTGCAAGGAAGTATCGCAGCTAGAACTATTAATCCTTCAAATTCAGAATCAAACGGCGGTCAAGGAAACATAGGAGACTATGCACCTACCTCTGCTCGTGGTCTACCATATGGTGACGGAGCTACTGGAAACCCAAGAGCTAACAATACTTCTTAGTTATCTCTACTAGATATATACTCAGCTAAAGTAGGTGGTTTTTTATTGATAGATAATCCTATACTAAAACCATTAGGTCCTAAATTAATTTTTTTACCTATTACTCTATAGTTTCCACTATAATCTTTATTATCAGTAACTATACGTATAACATCGTTTTCTAAAAGATATCCACCTTCAGTAACTTTCATACCATATTCATATTGATTTTTTAAATTGGCTTCAAAAAGCTTTATAGCAAAATCTCTACATTCAGCAGGTGATGTAAGGTTTTCATTTGTTACTTCTAAATAATTTCTATCAAATGCTGTTATAGCAGTATCATGTGTAAATGTACCTTGCACACCTTGTAACCCATTCACTACTATGACAGTAGGAACCTTTCTCTCTGTTATATCTAAAGCTTGTATATTATAATCATCAGAAAAATTCATTGTTATTTCAGTTGTATCTAAATCAGCCTCAAGCTCTATTACGAGTTGACTATTTGTGCCATCATCAATTAACCTTACAATATTAGGCCGAGGGAGGGTACCAGAGGTATTAATAGCTTTGGATAATAGAGTTTTGATTACATCGAGCACAGTAGTAGTACCTCTAATAGGGGGTGAAACACTTTTTGTGGTGGGCGAAGTATCGCCTATAAAATCTGTTTTAATCTTACCATCTAATTTAGCTTTTTTTAATAACACAGGAATAGCAGCTCCTAAAGTAAGTCCGTCTATATTATCGTCCTCATCTAAAACAATCTTAGCTTTTTCTGCTTCCCCTCCTTTAATCATATAACCAAAACCATCTTCGGCTATAATATTGAGAGCTTCAAAACTAGGGTTAGTTCTTTTTATCCATCCTCTAAAGATAGGAGTAGAATCATCTTCATGAAGATATAACGTTACTTCTTCATTCCAGAATCTACGATTACCTTCAGTAACGGCAGGTATTTCAAAACTTAAAGTAGCTGCACCCATACCGCCGGGTTGTGCATAAGAAGCTTTAGTATAATCTACAGTACGTCCAGCTATTTGAATTTTAGGTAATATATCCATACTCCCCATTTAATCACCTAACCAAACTGTCCTGAATGTCCTCTTAATGTACCCTCTGCACCTAATGGGTAAGGGTCTGTCATTAGTCTTTTGACATTATCTAAGAGTGCTACTTCATCTACTATCATATTAAAACTATAACGATTAACTGCTTTGGGACCATCAGCCCCATATGTAGCTTGAAGATTATCTATAACACCCCAGAATCTTATATATGTAGAATCTTTCTGTTGTATATCATAATAAACGCGTCTGCTATTTTCTTGTAATCTACGTGCCATACGATAATACCAATGTAATGTTCCTCTATCTTTTAACCCAGCTCCACCAGTTTTACCGAAAGAAGAGCCAGAGCCTGATACATTATATTGTCCTAAATCGACGCTTTGGAATCCTATGCTTTGTATAGGGGTTCCTGTTCTTTGTAAATGTACTTTACCTTTTCTTGAAACAGCTTGATAATATGTACCAGCCATTGTAAAAGATATATCAGTAGTTATAGGATGTGTACTCATTCCATAAGCTGAATTATCTATTTCTTTTATAACTACACAATTACTTTGATTAGCGTCAAATATATTTTTTATAGCAGGGAAAAACCCATCATCGTTGTTTACAGCACCACCAGATATTACCATACGTAAAGGATAATATTCAGTGCTTTGCCAATCGTTTTCTAAAGCTTGTCCTACACCTGCATCGGTATTTGTTTGAGTTACGTTATAAAGATTAGGATACGGCCTTACAGAACCATCTACTGGAACTAATTCTATATCAGCGGTAGCATTTGAAGTACCTTGATTATATACTTTAGTATATCCACTAATCATTTCATACAAATTAATACGCCTAATACTTCCAGTTATACAGTTTGCTGTAGTAGCTGATAATGGTGGACACTCAGTAGCATCACCATATTGACAATATATAGTATCATCCCCATCCCAACCATCTTCTGCACCACTAGCTAACCAATACATTGCATTCATTGTATCAGTTGTAGTACTATCAATCTTAGGAAAGAATGCGTATTTATAAGAACCAATATCCGATGTTTCTGTAAAGTCATTAGCTTTTAATACATCACTGATACCACTACCACTAAATGCAAACGTAAGACCATAACCACTAACTGCTGTACTATCCTTAAAGGCGCCACTAACATTCATCTGTACTACGTCTGAAGTGCTTGTTGTTAAAGTATTTTCAACCCTGTTAAAGGTACCAGCACTTGCACCACTTAAACTCATTTTTACCCAATCAGCTGGTATATCAAAACTAACTGGACCAGATTTAGATAACATAGAAGAATTCATAAAATAACGATTTCCTGACGTATTAAGTTGTGTAGGATTAGACATAGTCATTGTAAATTCTCTAGCTACTGTAGTAGTATCTCTAATTTCTAAAGGTTTCCATTCTAGTTCTTGATGTATAGTTCCCATCCTTCTTCCAGATAAATACTGCATTTCAAATTTCCACGGAGCTTGTGCTCCATCTGAACTTCCATACTCTGTATACGTTCCTGTCTGTGATGTCTTCTGGCCTAACTGAGGGGCAAAATTAGCTATATCAAAAAATAGTGTATTAGTCTGATTAGGTAAAAGCATTAATAATTTTTCTTGACGGTCTTCACCACCCCACGAAGTAGTATCAAAAGTACCAAAAGTTGATTCATTTAAATTATATAAACTTACACTGGAATTGGCTATTGGCCATGTACCCAAACCACTCGCCCCATCTCCATGGTCTTGTAAACTGTCACCGGGTGTGTTTGTCCAAGCATTCTTAGTAAAATCTACGGTGTAATAATTTGCCAGAAGGTCTGTACTTACTGGTGTTCCACTACCTACATCTCTCCAATCTGAATAATTAAGTTTAGTAGAAGCTATCTCATGGTTTATATCACCACTATCTTTACCTACCCTTCCTCCAGCTATTCTATATATCTTCATTCTATTACCACTTAGACTACTAACATTAGCTCCAGATAAATTTGCAGCTGAAGCAGGTTGCGTTGACATGCGAGCTAAGTAATATTGGTCAGCAAAACTAAAGAAATCATTTAAGAAAAATTGGTCTACTTGGTATTTAGTAGCATCGTCTGCTGTCCATCTTGTACCCGAACCATTATTAACATATGATGCACCAGTAATATTCATAGCACCACCTGATACTATAGATTGAGAATCACCACCATTATTTAAACCCAATGGGTCAGTTCTATATGTATATTGTGCTTTGTAAGTGCTACCAGTTGTCATAGTTTCGTCAGTAAAATAACTACCAGTACCTAAAAATCTATCTCCATCGTTTAATTGCCAGCAGTTCCATATTTTATAATAAGAACATCCATCATCAAATCTATAATTAGTTAAAGAACCATTAGAAGCTTTAGCTCTACTTTGTGAAAAATCAAAAGTTACATTTCTTGCAGGGTCATCACTGTATTTAACAGGGTCTCCTGCCGATATATAACATATAGGAGTAAAAGCTTGTTGTATTCCGCTACCATTTGTCCTTGCTCCTAAGTTTTCCCATGTACTAGACCTACCACATATAAATACTCTAAATTTATTCCATGCATCCGATATAGCTATATCTCTAGTATCTAAAGGACCTTGAGTACCATAACCATCTTTTGTGCCTCCACATTTAATCATCTTAACCCAATTAACTCTAACAACTTGACTTCTTTTTAAAACAGGTTGACCAGTAAGACGCGCAAGTATATCATCAAACCCTCTATTATTAGTAAAATCTGAACCACTTATCTGATATGCAAGAGTTCTAACTATATCAGAAGAACCTAAATCCCCCCATGTACTACCTGTACTATATGAACTTACTCTAAGAGTACAATTAATATGAATTTCTATACCCTTATCTTCAGGGTCATCAATGTATTGTAGTTCAGCTTCTGTACAAGTAGGAGCAATAAAGGCCCACAATCCACCGGGCCCTTCAGTTTCAAAAAGGGTATTGTCTATACCAGACTTAACTACTCTTTTATCTGCTTTTAATATACCAGTAGCCTGACCATCTTCTATCACACAACCTGAAACAGTTGTTTCTTGTACATATGGTAAAGGATAATCAGCAGCTAATGAACCAGCTGATTCAGCTCCATAATATGCTGAAGCAAACCCAGCATTATTTATTACTTGAATAATAGGTTTAAATGTTCCACTAGCAGTATAAGTGTGCTTAACGTTAACAGAGTCTTTAGGGTCAGTTAATTGAACCCATTGATAATTAGCGTATCTTTTATCATTAGTAAATGTTCCATCAGGAGTTTGTCCATCTCCCCAGTCTATATAAACTGCTGCCATATCATTATCAGTACCACTCACTGTGGCACTATACTCTGTAAAAACTGTTCCTGTTCCTGAAATACCACTACTAGTACTTCCTGTCACGTCTGTAAAATCAAAACTCATACTGAAGTCACCTTCCATCCTACCTGTTTTGAAGAACCAACTTCTTGAACTGTGGTTCCTCTAATATTTGTATAATCATAAGCGAATAACTTAGCACTGTGTACTAAGAATTCTTGTGTACCTATTTTTTTATCAATTGAATTTCCTTTAGTACTATCTACATTTGAGGCTTTAAATATATATTCTCCAGATTTATCTGGTATATCATAAGATTTATTATATAATATAATTTCTTCTATCTTTCCTCTGTAACAACTTGCAGCAGCAGGGGTAGTTTTACCACCTATCGTAGTAACATTATTAGTTTCAATAGTTGCTGCATGTGTGCTTGTATCTTCTAAAACACCATCAATATATAATTTAATATACTTACCATCCGTAGCAGTATTATTATATGTGATTATTACGGACATAGGAGTTTCTCCGTCATATGCTACTTTAGTAAGACTTTGTAATCGAGTATCACCACCCATATTGAATTTAATAGAACCATCATCTCCTTCTATATACATTTCTATATCAGTTCCATGTGTTAAAAAATAAGCATCATGTCCAGAATCATCTGAAGATGGAATTAAATGGGTCACAAATGTCCATTCTTGTAAATCATCCCACCCACTATTTGTAGCATAAGGTATAGCTATGACACCGTCCGCAGCAGTAGAACTGCTTGCTGTTTGAATAGTATAACCCTGTAATCCAGTAATAGGTGCTCTTACATCATCACCTACTGTAGTACCAGATTCGGTTGCAGGAGTAACAGAATAATCATAAACTTTTGTCACTGGCTTTGCGGCTGGAGTTAAAGGAGCTTCATTACCCTTGACAACCATAGAAGCATTATGATATTTGTTTTTAATAGTATTACCAGATACGTCTATCATTAACATTCTATACCATATATCTTCAGAGTCTTCTTCCCATGTAAATTTAACAGCTCTTAAATCTTGGTTTGTTGATTCATATAAGTTAGTTCCTTCTTCTAACATATTAAATAAAGGAGATACACTTAAATTCCTAATAGTAGGAACCTTAACTTTATACCCCCATAAGAAGTGTGGTCTTAAGATAGCTTTATCTATAGCAGTTATGGATGGTGTTGCAGTAGGACCACTATCAGGGCTTGTTATTTCTACCTTTTGTTGTGCCATAGGGTTTTTTAATCCTAATACCAATTTAAAATCATTACCATCTTCTTCCCCATTATCTACTAGACCTTTAATGTCCATGTGTAACATTTCACCTACATAAGCAGTCTTGACATCTAACTGGCCCCCTTTACGCTCTTCCTCATCATAAGCACCATGACCATAATCAATCTCAAGCTCTAAATTGCCTTCAGGGTCTGCATCTAAATTCCATTTTTTACCATATGTAGCAGAACGTCCACCTGTAGCTTCTAAAGCGCTATTATAGTAATAGGTAGATTCGTTCCATGTAGAACCAGTCATAGTTTCAGCAGGTGTTGTAGTAGAGCCACTTAAGGTGCCCAATATAGCAATGTTATCATAAGCTTTATCTCCTGATTTTGTACCAGAGACATAAGTCTGATAAGAGCCTGCACTAGCAGCGCTACTCGTAGGTCCATTAAATATCTGCATAGTTATCCAGTGCTTAACAGGGCCTATAAATAATCGTGGTAAATTTTCATCAGTAGCTATAGCAGGTAAAGGTTCATTAAAGGTAATTAAAGAATCTTCTACAGATTTAATTGTAAGATGGGCAGAACGTTTACCCGCAACGGCAGCAGCACTTGTCATTTCTGCATCACTTGCGCCAGCAGTTCCATATAACCACATCATATAGTATGGTCCCGCAGCAGCATCTCCTACTTCAAAAAGACTTGGGTTAGAAACTACTACACTATTAACAGGTAAATCCCAGTTTTCATTGTTGTAATCATGAGTTTTGTTGGATTTAGGTGTTATGGAAGGTACATCCAAAACCCTACCAGAAACAAATATATTTTCTCTTGCCTTCCAATCGGCGGTCTTAATAGACATATAGGAAGTACCTTTCTGTGATAAACCATCATTAGATAAAACTGCGTTATCACCCGTTTCAAAGTATAACTTATCTACTTCAGAACCGTCGCCAGTAGCAGCAGTAGAATCTATCTTTACCTCTAGACCTTGTTTTGTAGCAGGAACTTGATATCCTGCGGTCACAGCAGCGGCAGCTGAAGTTTCTCCATACCATAATTGACCTACAGATTTACATTGTCCTCCATAATAATTAACAAATTTAGCTTCAGCAGCAGTAACACCACTTGAGCCAGAAACCATGGATTTCCAAGCTTGAAGTGTTGATAATTGATTTTGCATATTAGGTTGGAAATTATTTTGAGAAAAACCATTCCACATTAACCAACCATATCGAGTACCAGCACTACCATTAGTATTCGGTATAGTAGCTACGTCATCGAATCCCATTGTAACATAGGTGGGTCCTATGCGTTGAAACCAAGCATCTCCTCTTTCATTAGGTGGTCCCATACTTCCGGAAGTTCTATCACCCATTGGAGTTCTTACAGGTACATTCTTTATACCCATAGGCATTGTGAATATACCTTGATTACTTGAATTATTAAAAACCTCAGGTCCGAAGTTATTTAGTTCTATTCTATCAAGCCATACTTCTGTTTTTTTACCATTACCTGAAACAGCAGGGGCTATAGGGAAATCTCCTCTTAAACCATATCCTGCTACACTTACATTAGTAAAGGTACCATCTCCATCTGGTGCTGCCACAGTTCCAGTTGTTAATCCCGAACCAGCCCCTCCTGTGTCACCAGTCCAATTACTACCGGATGCAAAAAGAGTTTCTTCTACACTACTAAATCTGTAATTAGTTGTCCAGACTGTTAATATTCTTGGCCATCTTTCTGGATTTTGTTCCCAATTCCATACTTTTGCAGAACCTGATTGAGCTGGGAAGTATATAGGTATAGAAGGAACTTTATCTACATATACTGAAGGGTCACCAGTAGCAGTCATATTACCACTAGTAGTAGGTGTAACAAAGAAAGCTTTACACATACCAACATCAGATGTTCTTCCCGCTTGGTTGTAATCAAAGAATTCATCACCATCAGTATCAAAACCCCAACCATTTCGAGCAGTTGTATCAAACATTATTTTAACATCTATAAAATCATCCATTGGGAGTTCTACAGAAGATTCATAAAATTCAGCAGGATTACCGTCCTCAGGTCCTGACTGTGTATATCCTACCTTAAAAGCTCCATTAATAAATAAATTAGCACTTTCACCTGTTGCACCAGATGTAGCAAAGAAAGGTAAACCTCTAGTAAGTTGTCCATTATCCCAACCAGTTCCTGAATTACCAGAAGCTATCCAATGTGAAGGTCTCGTTAATAAAGGCACTGCGGTTAGTTTAGGACCCTCATATTCATCTGTATCAGTGGCATTGTTAATAGTTCTAAAAACTGTAAAACCTCCAACTACAGAATTATTAGTACCAGAATAAAAACTATCCAAACCTGTATTTAAGAAATCATCCAAACTCTGACCCTTTGTAGGTGCATAATTGGATAATGTAACTGTAAAATTTCGAAGTAATGTATGATAACCTGCACCAGCCAAACGTGGGTCATATTGGTCAATAAGAGCAGGTTTAATCTCACCGTTCAACCACCCATGGTCATTAAAAGCAAATTCTTTATTATAACCACCAGTACCACTCGGACCTACTCCAGCAGCACAGTAACTCTTAAATTTCATAAAGTTGGGAACATTAGATAAAGTCCAACTTGAACCAGATTTCGTATCTGACTGAGACATAGAATTATGCCATTTTAATCTTGTATCCATTTGAGTAATAGCAAAAGTTAAATTAATTTCAGGTTTAACCTGACTTATATGAGTTTGACCAGAAGCAGCTGTACACAGGTCATAATCTGAACTATATGTGTGGTCTATTGGAACAGGGAAAGGAATAGCCTCAGTATATGCACAAGTAACTTGTGAATTAGCCCCTCCAGCAGTACCAAATAATTTATCAGATTCTTGGTTATCTTTAGAGAAATTCCACATATGGTACATTCTTAAAGAAGAGCCACCTGTCTTAGATTTAGAAGAAGATATTTTTAAATCTGAAACTGCCCATGCGCTGTTTTCATCTTTACCTGACTCAGCTGCATCTGAATTATTAGGGGTTCTATACATTTCCCTAAATATTGTATTATTTGGGGTGGGGTCTGTTTCAGCCCCTCCTTCGTCATCAGGTGGTTTAGGTGCACTTGCTACTCTTCCATATTGTACTAATGATTTAATATGGTCCCACCTCCAGAATGGAGGATATGTAGAATACATTTCAGCACCTTCACGTAAATCTAATTTATTTTTCCACAGACCTTCCTTTTTTGATTTATTTTTAGGTCTAATTGGTAATCTCCACGAACCATCTGTTTGTTGTTGTGTAGAAAAGAACCTTCGTAAAATTTGACTGGAAGTCATATCACCAACTTCTGAATCACCAGCAAAATATGAAGCAGTTCCTCCTAAAAATAAAGCCTTAACAACGTCATCATCCTCAGGGTTTAGATAAGGTTCAGCTTGAGTTAGTAAAGTAGAACCATCACTAGCTCCTATCACATCATCTCCTAAAGTTCTACCACTAAAATCTTCACTAAGGTAAGGTACCATATTTCCTACATAAGTAGTGTACAATCGAACTTGACCCGGTGTAGCAGGTTTATCATCAGTTTCTGCATTATCTCCCGTTGAAGCTAATGTCATACCTCCTTCTTTCATAGTAATATCGTTATCTTTGATTTTATAAAGAGATAACTGTGGTAAAGTAGTGGTAGATGATACATCTGTACCACTAACATATAAATTTAAAAAACCAGCGGTTAATTCTGCTGAACCTTGAGGGGGTGGAGCTGAAACTTGTCCAGATACTACATATCTATTAGCGTTAGCTTTACCTTGTATTTTAAAATTAGCATCAGTATTATAAATAGGTACATCTTTATATAATGCATGAAGTTCAATTAAACCATCGGTTGTTATATCGTATTTCCTGTAAAAAGTATTCTTAGCTATATTCATTATACCACTCCTGCAAATGTATCTACAGACATTTTAGTTTTATTCATTTGTGCATCCTTTACTTCTAGACGT
>CEQA01010607.1_pt1 | contig 10153 bp, 15 predicted proteins | sample 530501 | NCBI WGS metagenome assembly CEQA01 (sample SAMEA2620227, study PRJEB7988) | marine metagenome | isolation source: saline water (ENVO:00002010), including
TAGCAGTAAATCCTTTCCATGATGCCGCTGACTGCGTGCCACGCAATCCACGCGATGCAAGCCATGCAGGCGAGGCGTATTACGTTGTCCATAAACGGGTCTTTCGCCGGGTCTGTCTCCATCCAGCACGTCAAGATTGTCTTAATCATGTTCACCCCCGTTGCCTCGTCCGAGTCCGCCAAAGTATTGTGGTCTGCGTCTAGCCGTCTCAAAAACACCTAGCGTAATAAAGATGCCAGCCAACAAGATAGCGTGAATCAGTGCGCTAATCCCGAACACCAGTATTGATCCCATCCACGATGAAAATATAATACACCACATCCACGCCAGAACCTGCATAATCATGTGTCGTGTGTTTGTGTCGGGAATATTCGACAGCGGATTCTTTGTGCTGTCCATAATAAGACTGTAGATTTTTTTCATCACTCGTCTCCCTCAAGTTCAACATTAGCCATACAGGTATACAATACAGCCTGTCAACAAAAAAACGGGGCCAGTCGATAAGACCAGCCCCGCCCACTGTTTCAGCACCAACAACAAAGCGCCTACATCATATCTTTTCAGTGCGACCAGCAGATATAAACTGGCGGAGACGGCAATGACACCGAGCCGCGCACTTGTCCCCTTACGCAGTGAAGGAAACTTCGTAAGGGATGCACAGTTTTAACACCACTCTTTCGTATCGGTCAAGCCACTTTTTACATTCGGACTCACTTCTCCCAACATAAATCGCAACCCATCTGGCATAGTCCACACACTGTTTTGATTTTACAGCGTTTCTATCTGTCTCACCTATACGGACAGAAGATACAGGAGCCACAACTTCGTGGCGTCCATCTTTTGACAAAACATAGGGCACAAGATCGTTCCCCTTTCTGTCACGGAATAGCTTAATCTTCTTCATCTATATCCTCGTCAAGAACTTCAATGTAAATATCTATTGCGTCCCTAATAAGATCGGCCACGGCAACCTGTCCACGATTTGTCTTCTGTAGTCTTTCGGAGTGCATGGCTAATCTGTCATACTGATTTGTAGTCATCAAAAGATTATAGGTTTTTGTGTCCTCGTGTATCTTGGCTGGTCTTGGCATCTCGTAACTCCTTTTTGGCTTCGCGTTCAGATTTGTCACGACGTTTGTCTGGCACTACTCTTTTCCCAAACTTAGGTAACTCCCTAGCTATAGGGTTGATTTTATTTATCTTTTTCATAAATATATTTCCCCTACAGGTTACTGTCTCTATTTGGGTAAACGATTTGTCAACCATCGTCAAGCGATATTTGTGTTTGACAGATATTTTTTACGTTGATAGTTTGTCGTTCTGTCTTTGACAAAGAACATGGAGAATACGATGAACTCACCAAGCTGGCTACCCAGCCATGTAGAGTCCCTTGACATACCTGCGTGTACTACTGCCCGCTACGATTGTCCAGCGTGCGGGGCAAAGAATACATTCAGTGTCACGGATGACGGACATCAGCGTAAGTGGTACTGCTTTCATGCGGACTGTAACGTCAAGGGTTACACTGGTATCACTCTGACAAAAGAGTATGCCAAGCGGGCTTTCAAAGCTCCCACCAAGCAGTCAGCCTCTGATCCACCTAAATTTTCAGACTTTGTAATGCCTGACACCTTTGTTTCGGTAGGTAGAAGTCTGGATGCAGAGTTGTATCTTCGCAGGCATGGAGTACACGACGCATACTTGTCGGGTGCTGTGGACTTGCGGTGGGACTTCAAGCGTGGTCGAGTTGTCTTTCTGGTAAAGAATAGGGGTAAAATTGTAGATGCAGCGGGGAGGTTAGTGCATGGAGTTGGACCTAAGTGGTATCGGTACGGTAATAGCCGACATCCTTTTTATTGCGGCACATATGATAGTGCCTTTGTTGTGGAAGATTGCGTTTCTGCTTGCGCTGTTAATCCAGTGGCGACGGGGGTAGCTCTGTTGGGTACAAACTTACTACAGGAACATGTAGATTTTCTGTCCCAGTTCAAGCGCGTGTATGTGGCTCTTGACAAGGACGCCACTGACAAGGCAATTGACATGGTTCGCGTCTTGATGCCTGTGGTGCCGACAAAGCTGACTGTGTTACACACTGACATCAAGAACATTCAAAAGGAGGAACGACATGACTTCTTACGATCCCAACTCAATCGATAAACATATACTTGGGTTTTGTCTCAGCACAGAGTTTTTCTCTGCGGCGTCGGGTATTGTGCATCGTGACATGTTTACCCGCGAGATGCGGGATGTGTTTGACTCGATTTCTTTTTCCCACACAAAGTATGGAAAAGATCTGACCGTCGGAGAACTGTCGATACTGTTCAATGATCGTAATCCTGCCATGCCTGACTCTAGTCGAGAGAGAGCGCAGGAGTTGATCAGTCAGCTTGAACCCGGGAATCCAGAGAACAGCGAACTTCACATGGATATGGTTCGTAACTTCTGGCTTCGTGATCGGGCACGACAGATTGGCGAGAAAGCGATTGAGATTTTTACGGGGGAGAGCGAGGAGTTTGGCGAACTCCGGAAGATGATCGACTCTGTTGAGGATGGTCGCATTTCTGATAAGACCACATACAGTGAGGTAAAGGATGATCTTATCGAACTCCTCGACAAGCACGGCGGAGACAAAGACTTCCCTTTCGAATTCGACCTGATCCACGAAAAGATTGACGGGCTGGATCGGGGGAATCTCGGGATCATCTTCGCTCGTCCGGAGGTAGGAAAGACTACCTTCTGCTGTTTTCTTGCGGCGTCATATGTGCGGCAAGGGTTCAAGGTTGTGTACTGGGCTAATGAGGAGCCAGCCGAAAAGATCAAGTTGCGCCTCATTCAGAGTTACTTTGCCGTCACTCGACAAGAACTTGAGGATCAAAAGCACGAACTTACGCAGAGATACGTAAGAGAGATAGCACCATACTTTCGTATCATGTCCGCTGTCGGCACATCGATGGAAGAGGCTGACGAGTTTATCAAGCTGAATAAACCAGACATCATCTTCATGGACCAGCTTGATAAGTTCCGCATCAATGGTGAGTACAATCGCGGTGATGAGCGTTTGAAGGAGACATATGTCCTTGCACGGGAGATCGCGAAACGAAACAGTGCCCTTGTGTGGGCTGTCAGTCAGGCGTCAAACGATGCACATGATCGTCAATTTATTGACTACTCTATGATGGACAATTCCAAGACTGGTAAGGCCGGTGAGGCGGATATCATTGTGGGTATTGCAAAGACTGGTGGCAGCGATGTCGAGAACACCATGCGATTTCTTTGTATCTCAAAGAATAAGTTGAATGGTTGGCACGGTGCTATCAATACGCAGATCGATGTCCAGAAGGGGGTGTACTACTGATGTTAAAGGTTTTGACATTTGACGTCGAAACTACCCATGTCGAGAAGCCGGGGGGAGGCACGACGCCTTTGCCGTACTTTGGAAACTATCTTGTGTCGATAGGCTACAAGTGGCTAAATAGTGCGGTGGACTACGACTGTTACTATCACTCTACTCAGCCAGCGGATGACGGTGCCTTCTTCCGGTTCCAGTCTGCGCTACATCACGCTGACATTGTGATAGGTCACAATCTGAAGTTTGACATTAACTGGATTCGCGAGTGCGGATTTGTTTACGATGGAGCGTTATATGATACGATGGTTGCGGAATATATACTCGCCAAGTCCCAAAGTTGGCCTCTTAACCTTGCTTCTATTGCAGGGAAGTATGGTGGCACCCAAAAGGAAAAAGACCTTGTTGCGGACTATCTTAAGAATGGTTACACGTTCTACGACATCCCGTGGGAGATCGTTCGAGAATACGGAATAGCTGATGTCATGGCTACTGAAGAGATAGCTATAGAACAGCTAAAAGTATTTGACACTACGTTTGAGGAGATAATCAGTGAGCCTAGTTCCGACACTGAAGCTGTCGCTTGAGATGACAGACACACTCGCCCGCATTGAGCGGGAGGGTATGTGTGTTAATCTTCACACGTTGAGCGAGATTGAGGAGCAGTACAAGCAGGAGCTTGTCGAGGTTGAAGAGGAGTTGAACCTCATGGCCCGTGAGGCTGTGGGTGACTGGCCCATCAGTCTGACGAGTCCGGATCATCGTTCCATGCTGATGTATTCTCGTGTGGTCAAAGATAAGAATCAGTGGAAGGCACTGTTCAATCTTGGCAGTGAGTTGCGTGGTGCCACCATGAAGCCAAAGCAGCGGACCCGCATGTCGGGTAAACAGTTCCGTAAAGCAGTGAGTGATAACACCAAGATATTTTACAAAGCCCGTGGCGAGCAGTGTCCTGACTGTAAGGGTCAAGGCCGCTATAATCCGTTGAAAAAAGACGGCACGGTCGGCAAGGCAGTGCGCGTTTGTAAGACTTGCAGTGGCACGGGTGTAATCTATCGCAGCACGGGTGAAGTGGCGGGCTTCAAGATGGTTCCACGAAATGTGCGTGACACTGCTGCTGCTGGCTTCAAGACAGATCGCGACACACTTGAAGAACGTGCGCTCGAACTCTCAGGGGACGCAAAGTTATTTGCTGAAAAGTACATTCGATACAATGCGTTACGGACTTACCTAAACACGTTTGTGGAGGGTATAAAAAACAATGTTGACGACAACGGCTTCATTCATCCGGAGTTCACTCAGTGCGTTACGGCGACGGGCAGGCTTTCGTCTCGCAATCCTAACTTCCAAAATATGCCTCGCGGCAGCACTTTCGAAATCCGCAAAGTGGTCGAGAGTCGTTTTATGGGTGGAAAGATTATTGAGGGGGACTACTCACAGCTAGAGTTTCGTGTGGCTGGCTTTCTTGCCAAAGATGCACAGGCGTATATTGATGTGCGGGAGGGCACGGACGTCCACAGCTTCACTGCTTCTGTCATAGGTTGCAGTCGCCAAGAGGCAAAAGCTCACACGTTCAAGCCCCTGTATGGCGGTACTAGCGGCACACCGGCCCAGCAGGAATACTATCGTACATTCAAGGAAAAGTACGAACAGGTCGCTGAATGGCACGAGGAGCTACAGAGACAGGCTGTAGAGAATAGGGTTATCACCCTACCCTCTGGTCGTCAGTACGCCTTCCCAGACGCTCGCTGGACGAACTACGGCACAGCCACGCACAGGACATCAATCTGTAATTATCCCGTGCAAGGGTTTGCCACTGCCGACCTTTTGCCCGCCGCGTTAGTGTCGCTACAAAAGATGGTCATAGACGCAGAGATACGCAGTGTGATCTGTAACACGGTGCATGATTCGATTGTTATGGACGCACACCCTGATGAATTTGATACATGTGTCGAGCTAATGAAGACGGCGATGTTGTCACTGCCTTTTGAAACTATGCGTCGTTACGGCGTAGCTTATGACATGCCTGTTGGCATAGAAATCAAGGCAGGAAAAAATTGGCTTGACTTAGAACATGTATTTGGATAATATCATTCTACCACCTGACGAAAAGGAGTTTAGGATCATGGATGGGACAGAAGTAATGGATGTCGAAGATTTCGGTGCGATGGCTAAGGCTTTTCGTAATGATGATGTAGATGCACTGATGCAAATGACTGGACAGGGTGCTGTCCAAAAAGAGAAAGTCGGTTTACCACGACTGAATATAAACTACGAAGCAGAGACGGACGAGGGTAAGCCTCTTGTTCGTGGAACGTGGAAGATGTATCACGAGGGTCGATTTATCTATGCGAGTGATGTGTCTGTTCGACCACTGTTGCGGACTTATGAGTATAGCCTGTGGGATGCAGAGCTTAATGAGGGCCGTGGTGGTTTTGCCGCAAAGTCAGTGCAAAAGACCTCATTCGGCGGGACATTTCCAGATAGCTCTGGCGGAAACAAGTGCGGGCGGTTGACGCGTGAGGAGGAGAATTCGATGGATAAAGATGATCCAGCGTATCTCACGTCTCGTGCTGTTGTCTGCAATCAAGTAATCTATGGACGTATCACTGGAGAATTCACTGATGCGGACGGGGTTGCGGTTCCGGTGATAGACGAGCCAATGATCGCTTACTTCAAGCGTTCAGGTTTCAAGCCTATCGCAGACTTCATCGACGGTCTGACCAAAAAGAACAAGCTAATGGCACAAGTTGTCATGAACTTGTCTACTGCCAAGAACAAAAAGGGCAGTGTTACTTACTGGACTCCCGTTGCCACGATGGGAGATACTGTCGCTATCTCCGATAACGATAAAGACCTGTTTTCTCTCTTTGCAGAGACAGTAAAGGGTCATAACGACAGCGTAATGGCTGATCACCGTGAAGCTTTGAAGTCGATGTCCTCTGATGAAGACGTCGATCTTGCAGCGGAGTTCGGTGATGCTGACGCTGCTTAAAATCCAAGACTTTATGTCGAGGGCACTGCGGGGGGACACTGATGTTCCCCCGTCAGTTCTTGAAGAGTTTTCTGAGGACTGCAAGGCGGCTACTGCCTCTCAACTTACACGAGAGAGGCGGGAGTGGCGACCGCGCATGTCCGGACTCGGACGTCCTATCTGTCAGCAGATATTAGACAGAGATGGCGTAGAGGAGTCTATGGCATACAATACTCTCTTCCGCTTTCTGTTTGGTGATATTACAGAAAGCATAATCATGCTGATCATGAAAGAGGCGGGCGTTGAAGTCGTAGACTATCAGAGGGAAGTTGAGCTTGATCTGAGCGGTGTGCGCGTAAGGGGCACTCTCGACGTGATCCTTCGCGACGAGACCGGGCAGGAGAAGGTGTGGGATATCAAGTCCGCAAGCGACTATGCCTTCAAACAGAAGTTCACTGGCTTTGAGGGATACGAGGGGATTAAAAACGATGATCCGTTCGGGTATGTCATGCAGGGCTTTTTGTACTCCGAGGCGTGCGGTTTACCTTTTGGCGGCTGGATTGTAGTTAATAAGTCGAGCGGGGAAGTCGCCGTTGTTGAGGTTCCGGACTGGTCACAGAGCGACAAGGAAGAGTACCTCAAAGAAGCCAATCGCCGTGTCAAAATGTTGACAGACCCTGCTGTCAAACCTATGAAGCCTTATCCTGACACGTTTGAAACGTACAAGCGTCAGGGCGAAGTCATTCGCACCGGTAATAAAGTATTGGCAAAAGAGTGCAACTTGTGTGGCTACCGCCATCACTGTTGGCCAAACGCACAGCTTTATCCGAAGGTCACGTCTGCGGCAAAGAATCCGCCGAAGGTGTGGTACACTCGTCTAAAGAAGAAGGAACTGTAGGACAATGCCCTACATTTTTGTAAGAGATTATTCCCAAGAACTTTTTGATCTCAATGACACTATGCACCACGTAATTATTGAGTCTCACAAAAAGATTGGGGGAGAGAGAAAGGTGAAGCGGATACGGCAGAGTGATCGCTGTTTGCCGCTAACATTGCGTGAAGACTTTTCTGAACTTGGTAATTTATCTGCAGAGACAGAGGCAAGGGATATACGACTGATAGAAGAAGAAATCAGTAAGATAAGTTCTGTGTCACAGTCAGGAGCTAATGTATGCGTACCACTGAGTCCTTTGACAAACGAATTGGACATCCTCGGAAGACTGTCCCCGAAGGTCGCGGGGTACGTTCTAAGAAGGCTCGGATCGGTAGGAATGGCTCTATGAAAGCTTCTTCAGCCCGTAAGGCAGGCTTTCGTTCTAACATAGAATTATCAGTAGCACGGGCCTTGAAGTCTCTTGGTGTGACTTATGAATACGAAACTAAAAAATTAACTTACGTACCGAAGCCTAAAACGTATACACCCGATTTCTTTTTACCCGATCAACAAATTTACGTTGAAGTAAAAGGGTATTTTGACAAGGGTGATCGTGTAAAGATGCAGCTTATAAAAGAACAATTTCCTGATCACGACATACGTATAGTGTTTCAAAATGCTAGAAATAAGATATATAAAGGCAGTAAGACTACCTATGCTGCTTGGGCCGAACGTCACGGTTTCAAGTGGGCTGAAGGATCTGTGCCAGAGGAGTGGTTAAAATGAGTATGGATGAAGAAAGACGAATAGAACAAGCCTCACTGCTTCCCGGCAGATACTACATTGTATTGAGGTCTGACGAAGAAGATAACTTTTATATCACGGCGTATGACACCACTGAGGAAAAGGAGGATGACAGAGAATATTTGGAAACTGGTGAAGTAATTCTCAGCGGACTTATGGAGCTTATTGAGAATGACTTTGAAAGAGTCGGTCATGCAGGACTAGCTCGCATGAATTTTCACGATGCAAAAGAGTACATCATGGAATCTGTGATTGATGAAGATGAAGACACAGCAGTAGTAGAACGGTTTCCAAATACCAACATCATCAGGGTGAACTTCGGGAGAAAACAGTGATTAAAAACAACTGGAATTTGAATAACTATCAAATGAAGGCCCGCAAGTTCTCCATATACCCTGAGCGTATGAAGATCATGTATCCTGCTCTTGGTCTTGCTGGCGAGGCTGGAGAAGTAGCGGATAAGGTAAAAAAGATTTACCGAGATGGACGCGACGACGCTCGGTTTAAGGGGGACATTGCACGAGAGATAGGAGATGTCCTGTGGTACTGTTCTGCTTTGGCAGACGATTTGGGATTTTCTCTACAACAGATTGCAGAGATGAACATCTACAAGTTGAGTTGTCGTATGAATAAGGGTACAATTGTCGGTGATGGGGATGATCGATGAGACATGAGGAGTATATGAAGAAGATGGCAGAACAAGAAAGTATGGCTAGTATGCAGAGCGCTGCAAATTTGGCATGGGCTAACGGACAGACAGACATGGTCAACAGTCCCCCACACTACAATCAGGCAGGGATTGAGTGCATAGATGCAATTCGTGCAGCCACAGACACTGGCTACGAACACTACCTGCAGGGAAACATAATCAAGTATCTGTGGCGCTATCGCTACAAGAATGGTGTACAAGATTTAGAGAAAGCACGCTGGTACTTAGATAAACTTATCAAGGAGATAGATAATGAATAATATGCTGCCGACACCATACCAGCAGTTTATACACAAGTCTCGCTACGCACGCTGGCTTGACAGCGAACAACGTCGTGAGAATTGGGATGAGACAGTGTCCCGGTACACTGATTTTATGCGTAATCAGCTTTTGGGAAAACATCAATATGAGATCTCAAATGATGACATGTATGATATCCGGCAGGCTATTCTCGGTCAGGAGATCATGCCGTCGATGCGTGCGTTGATGACAGCAGGACCGGCTCTCGCTCGTGATAACATTTGTGGTTACAACTGTAGTTACATTCCGGTAGACAGCCCGCGCTCATTCGATGAGTGCATGTATATTTTGATGTGCGGCACAGGTGTGGGCTTTTCTGTAGAGCGTGAGAATGTAGACAAGCTGCCTGTTATTAGTGACGCAATGCACGACACGGATACCGTGATCAAGGTGGGTGACTCCAAGCCCGGATGGGCTAAGTCCCTTCGTGAGCTTATCGCACTACTTTATGCTGGACAGATTCCTATGTGGGACTTGTCAGATGTGCGCCCATCAGGTGCCCGTCTCAAGACGATGGGTGGTCGGGCGTCTGGTCCCGGACCCCTCAACGATCTGTTTGTGTTTACTGTTGAGATGTTCAGGAAAGCACAGGGTCGTCGCCTCTTCCCGATTGAGTGTCACGACTTGATGTGTAAGATCGGCGAGATTGTTGTGGTCGGCGGTGTGCGTCGTTCTGCCTTGATTTCTTTGTCCAATCTAAACGACGATCAAATGTCACATGCCAAGTCTGGCGCGTGGTGGGAGAATGAGGGACAGCGTGCGCTGGCGAACAATTCAGTAGCCTACAAGGGTAAGCCGGAGATGGGCACGTTCATGCGTGAGTGGCTGGCTCTGTATGACTCCAAGTCAGGCGAGCGTGGCATCTTCAATCGTGAGGCTGCAGACGTACAGGTAGGTCGCAACAACCGCCGTGAACAGGGGCACATGTGGGGCACTAACCCCTGCTCTGAAATAATTCTTCGCCCGTATCAATTCTGCAATTTATCAGAAGTCGTGGTGCGTGAGGCGGATGGGCTTGAGGACTTGAAACGTAAAGTTCGTCTCGCTACGATCTTGGGCACACTGCAGTCTACGCTCACTGACTTCAAATATCTGAGGAAGGTATGGAAGACAAACACAGAAGAAGAACGCTTGTTGGGCGTATCC
>CEQA01031830.1_pt1 | contig 10135 bp, 8 predicted proteins | sample 530501 | NCBI WGS metagenome assembly CEQA01 (sample SAMEA2620227, study PRJEB7988) | marine metagenome | isolation source: saline water (ENVO:00002010), including
AAGTTTTCAGCCCTTTTCAAACCGTCCGTGGAAATGGGGTAGAACCCCAAGCGAACTGTTGAGGCCAGGGAGCTTGTCGCTCACGGGATCGATCCGAAGGAACAGCGCAATGCTGATCGGCAGGCGAAAAAAGCCGCGACCGAACACACCTTTCAGAACATCGCGACAGCTTGGTATGAACTTAAAAAGGATTCGGTCACGCAGGCGTACGCCGAGGACATCTGGCGCTCACTGACGCTGCACGTTTTCCCGGACTTAGGTACGACCCCGATCTCAGCCATCAATGCACCACAGGTCATCAACCTGCTTCGGCCACTCGAAACCAAGGGCAGCCTTGAGACCGTTAAACGGCTGACGCAACGGCTCAACGAGATCATGACCTACGGGGTCAACTCAGGGCTGATTCACGCTAACCCGCTCAGCGGTATTCGCTCTGTCTTCAAAAAACCAAAAAAGAAAAACATGGCAGCACTGCCCCCCGATGAGCTGAGCGAGCTCATGGTGGCGATCGCAAATGCCAGCATCAAACGAACGACTCGTTGCCTGATCGAATGGCAGCTTCACACCATGACCCGGCCAGCGGAGGCAGCAACCACTCGCTGGGCAGACATCGACTTCGTAAAGAAAATCTGGACGATCCCAGCTGAGCGGATGAAGAAACGCCGCACGCACATCATTCCGCTAACAGAGCAGGCTCTCGCGTTACTGGAGGCAATCAAACCCGTCTGTCTTGCGAAAAAGGTAAAAGGCCTGGCAGTCGCGCAATGTCCTCGCTGTTTCACCAAGCTCACGGATGACGAGGGCAACTATCGGACCGTCGAGCAGATCCAGCTCGATGAGCGCCGGCAGAGCTGTCCTCATTGCGGCGAGCGGCTATGGACGCTGATGCGTCCAGGCAAGCCGGAAGGGAGCAGCCGGCGTTCCGTGATTCTCAAGTCCATGTGTCGCATACCAACGATCGGCCCCGTCAAGGCTGAGCAGCTGGTAGGCCAGTTCGGAGAGGAGTTTCTCGCCTCAATGCTGGCTGACAACGTCCATGAGTTCATCAATCTGATGGATCGCGACGGCAACTTCGTCTTCAGCGACAAACAGGCGAAGCGCATGGAGCGGGCAATGGCAAACATCGAGTTCGGCCTGGGCGAGGGCGGTTACCAACCGACCGAGTTCATCAAGCGGTATCTGCCGGACCACACGTTTGATCTGTTGATCGTGGATGAGGGCCATGAGTACAAGAATGCTGGCACTGCACAAGGCCAAGCGATGGGTGTTCTGGCAGCAAAAGCGCGCAAGACGTTGCTGCTGACGGGCACCTTGATGGGAGGCTATGCCGATGATCTGTTCTACCTGCTGTTCAGGATCCTTTCGAGGCGAATGATTGAGGACGGGTATCGGCCCAATGAGCGGGGAAGTCTGGCGCCGGCCGCGATGGCGTTCATGCGAGAGCATGGGGTGCTAAAGGACATCTATACCGAGAAGGACTCGCGGTCGCACAAAACTGCTCGTGGGAAAGCTGTGAGTGTGAGGTCTGTAAAAGCGCCAGGGTTTGGACCGAAAGGGATTTTGAGGTACGTGCTGCCATTCACCGTTTTCCTGAAACTCAAGGACATCGGTGGAAACGTGCTGCCACCCTACGATGAGGAGTTCGTCGAGGTGGACACCCTTCTCGGTAACCAAGACGATAGCAAAAGTGGAACAGCCGTCTTCGGAAGCACCGGTTCAGGCCAGTTCGCTTCATCCACCGTAACCGGTAACCAGGCGATGCAGCAGATCCTCAGCAGCGGCGTGAGCGATATCTCGGACTGGGTTAACAAGCTCTATGGAGAAGCCTTCGCAGCCATCTACGTGCAGCCCAACGCCAAGGTCGCTATCCACATCGATCAAGAATTGCAGATCGATTATGAAATCAAGGGCCGTAAGGTCCGGTATGCAATGGGGGCTACTCATGCTTCGACGCTCGATTGAGATGGCAGCGGTGATCGCTGTGATAGCTGCGGCACTACAAGGCTGCACGACTACCAAGGACGAGATGCTGCCTCATGGGGAAGAGACGATGATGGACGTCTGGCTGCAAAGCACTGGAGGAGGCGCAGGGGGCATAGGCGAGCGAAAGCTGCTAGACGCGAGACAGGATCTTCGTCGGACGATTTCGACATCCGATTCGGTCCAGGAGGAAAACGCCAGATATACGCGAACGGCTCAGAATGAGATTTATAGCCAGTTCAAGCGCCTGCCCAACCCTGACCTGGTTATGTATGTGTATCCGCACCTTGCCGGGACCGATCCAGCTCCGATCCCAGGTTACAGCACGGTGTTCCCGTTGTATCAGCGGGTTCAATACGCAATGCCCGGTGAGCGGACCGAGGACTACTGACCATGACGAGCCAAGCAAAATTTTCGTTGGGTAAGCTGTTTGCACTGGGGCAGGGGCGCGCTCAACGGGGAGCGGAGCGGCCGGATGCTTGGGAGGCACATCTCGCGAAGCTACGTGAGCGTGGCATCCCTGAGCCAGGCGAAGCAGTTGATGGCGATCGGAACGCTGTGTCGGAGGCGGACTATCGCCGAGCATACGACGTGCCGCCTTCGTTCGTTCGCATGCTGCCATGGGCTGAGTACTTGCCTGACGGCGAATGCATGCTTCTGGAAGATGCTGTCTCGGTAGCAGCGTTCTTTGAGCTCTCTGCAGTCGGAACAGAGGGGCGGGAGCCCGATTGGCTCCGAGCAGTGCGGGACGGACTCGAGAATGCCTTGCAGGACAGCTTTGACGAACACGATGACCAGAATTGGGTATGCCAGTTCTACGCGCGCGAGGATACGAACTGGGACCCCTTTACGGAGCGCCTTGCGGGATACATCCAGCCCCGTGCGAAGGGGACGAAGTTCACCGAGAGTTACTTGCGTGACTTCTCGCACCACCTCAAGGGGGTTTCCCGACCGGGCGGGTTGTTCGAGGACACGGCTGTCTCCCGGTTACCGTGGCGCGGGCAGATGCGCCAAGTGCGGATGGTGATATACCGCCGAGCGAACGGTAGTACTGCCCGGCGTGGTCAGTCTCCTGAGGACGAGCTCAACACAATCTGCGATCGACTGGTGGGCGGTCTGGCCAACTCCAACGTACGTGCCACTCGCATGAACGAAGCGAAAATTCATGACTGGCTGCTGCGTTGGTTCAACCCAAACCCCAAACTGATGGATGACAAGGACGAGTTTTATCGTCTGACCGCATACCCTGAGACTCCAGAACCTGGAGAGCTTGAGCTGGCAACAGGCCGGGACTTCTCAGATCGGCTGTTCTTCAATCAGCCCATCTCCGACGTCGAGAATGGGGTTTGGTACTTCGACGACATGCCGCATCGTGTCGTGATGGTCGACAGGCTCCGCAACGCACCCAAAATAGGACACCTCACCGGGGAGACCAAGAAAGGCGGAGACGCGATCAATGCCCTCTTCGACCAGATGCCTGAGGACACCACACTGTGCATCACCATGGTTGTGACCCCGCAAGACATCCTTGAGGACAAGCTTAATTACCTGGGCAAAAAGTCCGTAGGTGACACCCTCGCGTCATCTCAGGCCCGGGAAGACATCGATCGTGCCCGAACGATTCTCGGAAGCTCCCACAAGCTCTACCAATGCAGCATCGGCTTCTACATCCGTGGCGATGATCTCCAGCAGCTGGACGACCGAACGCTGCAGCTGCACAACGTGCTGCTGAACAACGGCCTCCTGCCTGTCCGTGAGCATGATGAGGTGGCGCCCCTTAATAGCTATCTAAGGTGGCTACCTGCCTGCTTTGATCCATCGGTTAAAAACGCCGAATGGTACACCCGCCTTATGTTCGTCCAGCACGTCGCCAATCTCTGTCCCATCTGGGGGCGGAGTGAGGGCACCGGGCATCCAGGCTTTACCGTGTTCAATCGTGGCGGCGGACCGGTCACATTCGATCCGCTCAACCCACTTGATCGGCAGATGAATGCACACCTGTTCCTGTTCGGCCCGACGGGGGCTGGTAAATCAGCAACGCTCAATTCCTTGATCCACCAGGTGCTGGCGATCTATCGACCACGAATCTTTATCGTCGAGGCTGGTAATTCCTTTGGTCTGACAGGCGACTATGCCGCCCGGATGGGCCTCACCGTGAACCGAGTAAAGCTTGCCCCTGGATCCGGAGTCAGCTTGGCCCCGTTTGCGGATGCGACGAAGCTGCTTTCGCCAGAACAGCAAGACCGGCTCAACGTAGAGGAAGAGGACCTGGAGGACGATCTCCAAAGCCGTGGCAAAAACACCCCGGCGCGAAGTGCGGATGATGATGATGAGCGAGACATCCTGGGCGAGCTGGAAATCACTGCTCGGCTAATGATCACCGGGGGCGAAGCCAAAGAAGATGCACGCATGTCCCGAGCTGATCGAAGTGCGATCCGTCAGTGCATTTTGAAAGCGGCAGAACGCTGCCAACGTGAAGGCCGGCCTGTACTGACGCAGGATGTGCGGAATGCGCTCCATGACGCAGGGCGTGACGAGTCGATGCCTGAGTCCAGGCGGCACCGTATGCTTGAAATGGGTGACGCAATGGACATGTTCTGCCAAGGCGCTGACGGCGCCATGTTCAACCGGGAGGGCACTCCTTGGCCCGAGGCAGATATCACGATTGTTGACCTTGCCACGTACGCGCGGGAGGGCTATGGCGCTCAGCTCTCCATCGCGTACATCTCTCTCATCAACACCGTGAACAACATTGCCGAGCGCGATCAGTACCTTGGGCGTCCGATCATCAACGTAACGGACGAGGGGCATATCATCACCAAGAACCCTCTCCTCTCTCCCTACGTTGTGAAGATCACGAAGATGTGGCGGAAACTGGGCGCATGGTTCTGGCTCGCAACCCAGAATGTCGATGACTTGCCCCCCGAAGCAGCGCCGATGTTGAACATGATCGAGTGGTGGATCTGCCTGAGCATGCCACCAGATGAGGTGGCCAAGATCGCCCGCTTCCGTGAGCTGAACGAATCACAGAAAGCGTTGATGCTCTCGGCCCGCAAGGAAAAGCACAAATACGCGGAGGGCGTTGTGCTGAGTAAGTCGATGGAGCTGCTGTTCCGTACAGTTCCGCCGAGCCTGTATCTGGCTCTCGCGATGACGGAGCCGGATGAAAAGAACGAGCGTTATCGGATCATGAATGAGCATGGCTGCGACGAGGTGGACGCGGCGATCATCATGGCGGAACGCATTGATAAGGCTCGCGGCCTTGAGATCATCAAGCGGGAAAATGCGGGGGATCAGTATGAGTAGTCGGGCCATGGACACCGTAACGCAAGAACTGATCGACACCTTGACTGCGCTACTTCGCGAGCATCCGGCCGCAGCCTTGCAATCGCTGCAAGTTGGTGCCCCGGCCTTGATTGACTCGCTACAGATCGTGCGGAGTTTCGCCGTCGATCGCCGTGAGATCAGCGCTTCACTTGTTGAAAAACTGAATGACTGGCTTGCCCGATATCCCCAGCCTGATGATGCCTCACATGAGCTGCTTTCTATCCGAGCCACTCTGAAGCTTCCCGAAATCCACTTGCCGGATGGGGCGAATATGTATCGGTAGCAACCACTGTTTTAAGGGGCCTCTGGCCCCTTTTTTTTGCCCAAGAATTCGCTCGGAAAGCAGCCTTCTCGCGAGCCTGCGAATGCAAAGAACCGGCGTTCCCGCCGGCAAAGAGCATACGATGGCAAGCGTTGATCACTATGTCATCCAAGGGCTAGCCACCTCGGAGCAGTTCGATCCGAAGTAAAGGGCCGTGGACCATTCCGCCGGAAGTGGTCAAGCGGCCCCTGGACACCCCGCCCCTACATCGTGCCGTTGCCTGTGCAGGCCATCGAGATCGTCCGCTACCTGCTTGAAGAAGTGAAGCTGGCAGCGCTATCTGCTCTCTCACCACAGCGGCCTGAAAAAGCGCATCAGTGAAGCTACCCGGCTATTGAGACGGTTTCAGTCGCCAACCTGCACGAAATCATCGAATTACTGTGCATTCAGCTCGGTGGATATGCTCAACTGGTAAAAGAGAAACGGCATAGCCGCCGCCCCCCGGTAGAAGGCCGTCGTCAGGACACGCTGAAGCAAGCGACAACGACAGCGGGCACAGGAGCGTTTGGCAATACCAGATGGGGATGATGCGGTGAATACCATTGGCCACAGGGGACTTTCAGCCTTTCAGCAAGATGGAGTTCAAGCGCAAATCAGAAGACTAGGACGCGCTTGCCGCGCGTATGACCCTCCAGCACTGCGGCGAAGCCTTCCCGGGCGTCAGCGAACGGGTAGGTCTGGCTGACTTCCCACATGATCCGGCCGTCGGCAACCCGGTCGACGACATATTGGAGGTTGGCCGAGCTGGGCTTGTAGCCAGTCCCACGGACCCGTTGCGACGGGGCCGGGATGCCGGTGGTTGACGCGATGTCCCCGTCGGGCTTCACCGTGGCGAGCGACGCGTGCGTGGCCGCCTCGGTGCCGGCCAGGATAATCGCCGCATCGAGCGGGGCGGGATGGACCGCCCTAATACGTTCAACGACGCTGGCGCCATAGACGACCGGGGTCGCGCCCAGTGCCCGAAGATAGTCTTGGTTGGCCTCCGAGCCGGTCGCCAACACGTCGATGCCCTTCTCGCGCGCGAGCTGTATCAGCACCGAGCCGACACCACCCGCGCCGCCGTGGATCAGCAGCGAACCAATCTCGCCGAGCTCTTGAAGAACCGACATCGCAGTCTGGCTCGTCCCGGCCAGCGAGCCAGCCACGGCCCAATCGACCGAAGGTGGCCGCTTGATGAGGTTGTCGACCGGTACGTCGATGACCGTGGCGTGGGTATAGGCACCGCCGGAGCCAAGCACCGCGTCGCCGACGGCCCATTGCCCGTCGCCGGACGACAGTTCGACGATGTGACCAGCGAACTCGGTGCCGAACCGCAGCGGCAAGGGGCCGAACCGGATCTCGCCCGTCATCCTGCGCGCATCGAGCGGATTGACGCCTGCGGCCCTGACCTTGATGCGGGCGTGGCCCGGCGCCAGGAAGGGAAGCTCCTCGTCGATGAATTCGAGCACGTCGGGTTGACCGTATCGGTCGGCGATCAGGACTTTGCTATTCATACCTACAATCCTCATGGGTGGTGTTATGACTAGGCTGCCCTTGCTGTTCCGGCAGTCATGGGGAAACGGTCAGACCTGAACCGAAATGCCGGTCTTGGCAGTCGCGCCGCCGTCCACCGTCAGATTGGTGCCGGTGATGTAGGCGGCTTCGTCCGAAGCGAGGAACAGGCCGGCATAGGCGACGTCAATCGGGCGGCCGGAGCGCTTGAGCAGCGGCATACCCTCGAACAGCTTACGGAACTCCGGGCTGGCGGCGACGACCGCCTCCGAGGCGGGCGTCACGATCGGCCCCGGCGAGATCGCGTTGACCCGAATCCCATGAACGCCCCCCTCGGTGGCGAGCTGGCGCGTGAAGCTGATCACGCCGCCCTTGCCGGTGGCGTGGGCCGACGAGCCGGCGCTGCCGATGACCTCGCCGCCGAGCATGCCCGCGATCGATGCGATGTTGATGATCGATCCGCCGCCCCGGGCGATCAGGTGCGGCCACGCCGCCTTCGACGGCAGGAACACCGTGTCCAGTTCCATGAGCAGGGTGTCGCGCCATTGCGCGAGCGTCATCTCGGCGAACGGCACGAAATGGGCTCCGGCACCGTTGTTGTACAGGACGTCGATCCCGCCATGCCGCTGTGCCACCCCGTCCACCCACGTAACCACCTTCGCCTCGTCGGAGGCATCGACAAGGGCGAGATCGAGCGTTACGCCTCGCTCGGCGGCAAGTGCCTCGGTGCCCTTGAGCCCGTCAGGGTTGATGTCGCAGCCTGCGACGGTAGCGCCGGCTTCGGCGAATAGGAGTGCGACCTCCCGGCCCTGGCCGCTGCCCACGCCGGTTACCAGCGCGACTTTACCGGCCAGGCGACCCAGCACCGGACCACGACTCAATAGATCAGTTTTCGACATGATGGCTCCAATATGTTCGATGGTTGATTTATGGCTTAAGCTGAAACCTTGTTGGCCAGGTTGATGATCTTGGCCTGCGTGAACTCCTTCATGCTCTCAAGGCCCCCAGTGCGCGAACCCTCTCGATGGCATGAACCCCAGAGGGTCACCTGTAGTGAAAAGCCCCAGCCCACTCGCTGGATATTGGCGCCGGAGAACAGGCCGGACGTGAGCCTCCTGCAGCTCACTGTGCCAGGTACGGATCAGGTGACGGGACTGCACGGAATCCCCCAATGAGCCTTTCTAAAGCCCCTCGGATCGGACGTAATCGTGAACAGTCTGAGGGCTGATGTGCGGGTACTGCGAGTTGGCTATTGCATTGAGCTTGCCCTTGCCCGACAACATGCCGCGCCAGTACATCAGCGGCAGCCAGGCATACCGATTCTCCGGCTCGGCCTGTCTGCGTTGTTCGATCTCTCTATCGAGATCGGACAGGCTGCCTTTCACGACGACTTCGATCGCCTTGCCGGAGGCTTCTTCGTAGGCCTTGACCAGTTCGTAGAACGTCAGCGTATCGCCCGCGACCTCGAACACGCCCGGCAACGGATCCTCGTCGGTGGCGACCTCGGCCGTGAACCGCGCCGTGTCCTCGTAAGTCGTGAAGTCCATCGGCGTCTGGCCATCGCCCCACACGAAAGCCTGTCCCGTCTCCAAATCGAACGCACCGAGGAAACCGAACAGCGTCCGGCGGTCCAGGAAAGCTCCGATGAGTATGTGGACGACCTCGACCTCGCCCTGCGCGGCGGCTGCCACGCGGGCAAACTCGCGCCTGTCGTCCGTATTGATGTTGTCTCCGTCGGCAAGGCCGAAGATGTTGTATGAGAACGTCGACGGAATAAAGCGTCGAACCTTGGCCTTGCGAGCCGCCTCCAGCAGCCGCGTCTGCGTGCCGACGATCACATCGGGGCCGCCGTTCAGAGCGGAGACAACCGCAAAAGCGCCATCCATCGCCTCGACGAGCTTCTCGCGCTGCCCCGCGTCGTTTGGATCAACTTCCACGATCTCGGCCCCTTGTTCGCGCAGCGGGGTGACTTTATCAACACTTCCGGGGCGCACGAGGGCGCGCAGTCGAACCCCCGGTTTACTCAGCAAGGCGTGGGCGATGACTGACCCCAGGCCTCCCGTCGCACCTGCCAGGACCACGACCTTGTTATGTTGGCTCATGACGATTCCTCCAATTTTGAAATAGACGCACGTCTATACAACGCATTGAATGCTGCGGCGCTGCATGGGTTGACGGTGCAGTAGCGTCGCGCTAAAAAGAAAAACAACACCTGTCGGTTTTGATTGTAAGTCATGCACAGTTGCGCCACAAGTTCACGAGAGAGATACATGAGGAAACAAGATGACGATCGGCAGTGAAGACGTCCGGATCGAACGCACCCGTGCCAGGCTGGCTGAGGCGGTACTTGGGCTGGCTGCTGAACGCGACATCACCACCGCGTCGGTCAGCGAATTGACGCGCCGCGCGGGGGTCAACCGCAGCACCTTCTACGCGCATGCTCAGACGCCGGTGGAGCTGTTGACTCGCGTGTTGTCTGCCGAACTGGACGAGGTGCGCAGACGCGGAATGGCCCAACTCGAGCGCGATGGATTGCTGCTTCGCGACCTGACCCGCAGCACCCTTCTCGAAATTGTCGAGCACGTCCTGAGGCACGAGGCCGTCTATGCCGGCGCCGGCCGTGCTTCCTCCAAGTTCGCCTTGCGCGTGGTGCTTGCCGAGCACATCGAGCAATCGATGCTGACCATCCTGCGCGAGGGCTACGTCAGTCCGCCGATGCCGGGCGCAGAGGCGGCTGCGCTCTACGCGGCCTACCTTGCGCACGGCGCCACAGGCGCCGTTGAGGCCTGGCTTAGCCTTCCTGCGCCGCGCGATGAGCGGATGCTGCTGGCAATCATCGAAGCGATGTATCCGCCATGGCTGGCACCGGAACTGAGCTTACAGGCTGCGATGGGCCACGCTGGCGAGATGAGGTAATGCAGTCAGTGCGCCGTGATCAAGCGGCTTGGCGCTTAAGTTGGAAGCATTGCGCTAGAGAGAGTGCGCAAGGGCCTCAGAAAGGAGCTGAAACCGTCC
>CEQA01032419.1_pt1 | contig 10130 bp, 15 predicted proteins | sample 530501 | NCBI WGS metagenome assembly CEQA01 (sample SAMEA2620227, study PRJEB7988) | marine metagenome | isolation source: saline water (ENVO:00002010), including
CTAAACCAGTAGGTGAATAATATGTGGGAAGATGTTTTACTTAAGAAAAAGAAAAAGCGTAAGACAAGTGATTGTTGTTATAGAAAGGTAAGTGCTAGATACAAAGGTGGAAATTCTGCATATAGAAGTGGTGCTTTTGGAACTTGTGATAAAGTAGGTTGTGAAAATTGGGGAGAATCTACAAAAAAATCTGAACTTGAAAAGGGTGTAAAAGATACTCTTTACCAATGGTTTAAGAGAAGAGGGGGAAAAGAATCTAAAGGTGAAAAAACAAAACCCGGTTGGATTTCATGTTCTTCATGTGATAATAAAAATGGACCTCAACCTTGTGGTAGAGAAGATGCATCTAAAGGAACTAAAAGAAGATGTAGACCTACTTGTTCTGAATGTAAAGATTATCCAAGAAGAAAAGGAAAAAGTAAAGGAAGGGGGTTTACAGCATGAAATGGGAAGGAATTTTAAAAAGAGTTTTACCTGCTATAAGAAATGCAAAGTATTACCAATATGTTAAATTTATTAAACATGTTTTAAAAGAAGAAGGTGGTGCAGTAGATATGCAAGGTTTCATTGATGCAGGTAATAAATTAGATGGCTTTGAAGAAAAATATTTAGAATATGTTATTAGTGATATATTAGACCATGATAATTGGATGGCTCAACATGAACATGGGGATTATTATCTAAAGGAGAATTAACTATGAGTTGGGAAGATACATTAGTTAAAGCAGGTTGTAAAAGAAGAACAAAGAAAACAAGTTCTGACCGTAAAGGAAAGAAATGGATGGCTTGTGTTCCAGCAGGTAAAAAAGGTAAATACAAAAAAGTTCATTGGGGTCAAAGAGGAGTTTCAGTTACAGGAAAGCGTGGTAATACTAAAAGAAAGAAATCATTTAGAGCAAGACATAATTGTAAATCATGTGGTAGAGGAGATTACTCAGCAAGATGTATGGCTTGTAGAGATTGGTAATTACATTAATATAGTAAATTCAAATTAAATTAAATTAAGGGTGATGGTATGGTATCATTAGGGTATACACAAGATGGAGGCAATACCCAATTTATTCAGCAGTTAAAACCACACCCTGAAGGAATGGAAAATTGTTGTAAAATTGCTAGAGATGTATTTAATGAAAAAGTTAAATCTTCTATAATGGCTAATGGTACAGGTAGACAAAAAGAAATTTTACCTGATTTAATTAATATTAATCATTTATCTTGTGAAGATTTTAAAAGAATGTTAGAAGGTTTATCACAAATTACTTCTGCTAGTGGTGATTTAATTACTGCTACTACATCCACAGTTAATAAATATATAAGATTAGATAAAATACCTACATCTATGTTTACTATGGTTGCTAATGTAATAAAACAAGCAGGAGCATTAGCGTATGAAGAATGGGTAAAATGCCAAAAAGAAAGTGTAATGAATATTACTGACCCTGATTGGCAATCAACATTAGAAAGGTCTGAAGATAATAAGTTTAATACATGGGATAATATCTTATTAGCAGCGTATAAACCGCTAACTAAAAAACAGAAAGGTGAAAAACAATGACTTGGGAAAAATATTTGAAAGCGATTTCTGATGAAGATATTACTGATTGGGAAACAGCATTAAAGGCTTTCACAAAGAAAGGAAAGGAATTAGGAATTCCTTTAGGTGTTATTGAATTATTAAAAAAGGCAGTTGATGAGAGTGAATAAATATGTCTTGGGATTCATTGATTAAAGTACAAGGTGCTCAACCTAAAACAATAACAGATACTGCGACAATGGATTTAGATATTAAACCTACACCTAAGAGAAAACCTAAGAAAACTTGTGTAGAATTATTTAATAATATTGTAGATTATATTCTACAAGAAGTAAATAGAATTGAAGCAGGTTCAGGTGAACTGTGGAATACAGGTAAAGGAGAAGGACCACATACTATGGATGGCGATTGGTTTAATATATGGACTTATTATTTTATGAGAGAAGAACTTTATAGAAAACAAGATTATTATGAACACGCTTTAATTGAATCAGAACATGACTGTGGTTATGCTGAAAATGAAGAAGATGCTTGTTATCATCTTAAAAGTATAACAAAAATGAATATAAGCCCAAGAAGAGAATTAAGAATGACGGCACAAGACGCATTACCACAATTAGAATATTTTATACATCTAAATACATTTCATGCTGATGATACAGCATGGGAACCACAAACAATACATAGTGATGGTAAAGTTACAGGTGGACCTAGAAGTGGTGCAATACAATTATCCGTGGGTGTAATGGATATTAATGAACATTCTTATATTAAAAATATGACTGAAGAAGAACAAAGAATTTATATTCCTCTTATTACTAGAGTAATAAAAGAACATGATAATATGTTTAATAGAGTTATACAAATGGCTAAAGATGCAGTAGCCGAATTAGGACTATAAAGTTAAATAGGGGTGTAAGTATGGACAATACAATGAGTAGTTGGTCTAGTGTATTAAAACAGCAAATTATCAAGAATGATGATTTTACAGAAGACTTTGGTTTCTTCAATGATGCTGATATTGCTAATTGGTTTAAAACATTAGAATCAACATTTGAACAAATGTTAGATAAAATAGGAGTTGGTTCTAATCCTAATAGTTTAGAAGAATTAACAGATTTACTTGAAGGTGGGTATAAACCTAAAGCAAATAAAAAATTATCAAATAATCAAAGACAAATTAAAAGAATAGGTACGGATATTGCTACATTACTTTTACAAGAATGTATGGAAAAGTTTATGACAGAATATTCTAAAACTATGGAAGATGATAATGAAAGAAGTATTAGGAGAATGTTAGGTTCTCAAGCATATAGCGATACTTTAGAAGCAGTATTTGATTTTACTGAAAGTTTATTATCTTCTATTTTTGATGCTTGTTATGAAGTAGTTAGGTATAATGCAGATAGAATGGCTATGAAAAATATTACACCTGATGACCCTTCAAGAACTATTGTTCCAATAGACCCTGATGAACCATTAACTCCTGAAGTTAAAGAAATAGTTACACAGATTTTAACAGAAGAATTAGAAGAGTCTGTACCTGATGCAATTCAAAGAGCAACAACACAAATTACACAAAATCTCACAGGAGATAAAGCGATGATTGGTGAAGCAGTAAAAGATACTTTAGAAGAAATAATGTTTGGTCCTGAAATGGGGCAATTGTTAGAAGATTTTGGTGCATATGTATATCAATCATTTTTCTTAAAATTACCACTACAACAAATGGCTATGAGTAGAAATGAATTGGTAGCAGACCAAACAACAGAAGAAGAAGCCAATAGACCTGAAATAAAATATGGTGAAGAGTATGGACAAGCGAGAAAGAAATTTGAAGAAGAATATAAATCTAACGACAGATATAGATATGAACACGACTGGTTTTCTATACTATCAAAAGAAACAGGAGTAGGTATGACTACTAGTGCAGGTTTTACACCCGCTATTCATAATTTAAAATATGGTGAAAAACCTTGTGAAAGATGTAATGATAAAACAACGCCTTGTGGATGTGATGACTAATGGGAGTAATAGACGGAACAGATGTTATTGATGTAGAACAAAGAGGTAAGTGGCGACAAGTAAAAGCAAGATATGATGCTTGGAAAAAGAAATGGGAACAAGGTACAGAATGGGGAATTGTCGGTGGTTCTCCATTAAAGAATTTACCTGATACAGTATTAGACCAAGCATTAGAACACGGTAATGCTACTTATGCTAGAGATAGGGCTAGAACTATTGAAGGTTTAGGAGATTTAATCGAGGCAGTAAGTGAAATTATTGACGGTGATGCTATTTTAACAAAACATAGAGAAGATTTAGAAGATTCTATTAATCAAATGATGGCAGTATTAAAAGTTAAGAAATGGAATCCTAGAAATATTCCTTTCCATACAGTTATTGAATTTACTGAAGGTGGAGAAGGAGAAGAACCTACTGTTAAAAGAGGGAAAGTTTACGGACATTATAGAACAGAAGCATATAATCAATATGTAGAATGGGCTATGGAAAACAAAGAAAATTTTAAAGGTAAATTAGCAAATACAGATACATCTTGGTATAATAAAAAAACGGGTACTGCTAAACCTCCTTTATGGTTAGCAATTACAGGTGAAGAATCAGATGGTATGTTATCAATTGCTAGAGCAGCGTTAGAGGCTTGTAAGAAAATTAAAATTAAAGGTCCTGTACAATTTGGTATTTTTAATAATAGAGGACCTGAAATATTAGCACAAATTCCTAGTGTTCAAGAACATGTAAGAACAGTAGTTCAAATGCCTGAAATATACCCAAGAGGTAAAAGTAGAGCACCTGTAAAAGACAGATTAAATGCTGCTTTTGTTAATCATATTTTTGATATAGAAAATGAAGACCAAGCAAGATTATTTAGTCAATTTATTAAAGGATGGGATACTGTTGAAGGTTTAGAAAAAGTTAAACAAGTAAGACTTAGATTCCCTAAAAATAATTTAGCATTAAATAAATTAATTAGAATTGTAATGGGTGATGATATGGACACATTCCAAAAGCCGGGTTCTTCTAATAATAAAGATGATGCTAATTATGCACCTGCTGGTTTAATGTTAAAATCACAAGATTGGAAAAATGTATTAAAATCAGATGATGTAAATAAATTTTTTAGAAGAAAGGAACAACCTGCTCAATTTACAGCAGATGGATTAAAATTTTCTGACCAAAATACTTTAAATAAATTTAATGAATATAAAAATGCGTTAGGTCGTGCTTATGGTATTGGTTTTACTAGAGCCTTAAAAGAATATGGTGATGTATTTTTAGGTATAAATCAAATTAATAGTGAATATCAAAAGAGAGCACAAATGAAAAGACAGGGCGACCAAGAAGCAGAATTAAGTAGACAAAGAATGAATCAACAAAGTTCTACACATAGATTTGACCCAACAGACCCATTAAGACGACCTGATGGTGGGAGATGGAGAGGATAATTATGAGTTGGGAAAATATATTAAAAGTAGATGAAGAACGCTGGAAAAGATATAGAGAGCAACGCTCTAAGGAAATTAAAGAAGGTAAAAAATATAGAAGTGCTAGAAAACCTACACAACCTAAACATAAATGTGCTATGTGTGGATTGAAGTTAAGTAAAAGAGGAGATACTGCTTTTGAAACATCTACTAACACAGGGTTAAGATATTGTAGAAGGTGTGCTAAATATAGAGATAGTAGGCGTTAATTATGAATTGGGAAAGCGTATTAAAATTTGGACCAAGACAAGTTCCTAAACAATCTTTAGGTTCTAAAAGACCTACAATAGATGTAGATATTAAACCAACACCTAAAAAACCAAAACCTAAATTTGTAGTAAGTCTTACTCAACAATATAGAGGAAGTCTACATGGAAGATGGGCTACATTATGGGAAAGTGATATTCAAAGATTTGATACAAGAGATGAGGCTAAAGATTGGCTAACAAAAACTATGTTTGAAAAAGGAAATCCTCGACCTTGGACTGTTGAAGGAAATAATGTTAGTGGGCATTGTGTAGTTTATGATGGAATTATGCTAATGATAAATGCACCTTCTTATTATTATTTAATACATAAAGAAGGTGGAGAATTACCTGATGCTGCTTCATTTAATCCTAGAGTAGATTGGACAAGTAGAGAAGCAGTATTAGATAGATTAGAAGGTAGACCTCACGGAACAACAAAAAGAGGGGATTTAGATGACTAGAAAAATTAGAAAATCTTGTAAGTTTTGTCAGCACCCTGATTATGAAGGGTTAGAACAAGATATATTATCAGGTAATATTTCATGTGATGATGTAGATAAACAGAATGGTTGGTTTAGCGGAACTGCTAAAAAACATATGCAAAACCATTTAGGTTCATACCATGATAATTCTAACCCATCTTGCCCATTATGTACTAATCCAAATAGAGCAGAATTAGAAGTTAGAATTGCGGAAGGAGAATTAAAACCTTCAGAAGCGGCTGAATTACTTGGTTGTTCAGTAGACCAAATTCAATTACATATGACTAAACATTTGAAGCCTATTGTGCAGCAACACGCAGCGATGGATATAGCAAGAATTGAGTTAAATGAAATAGATTTATTATCAGGTAATGTAGATGTTCTACAAAATAAAGTACAAGAACTTTTAAATAATACAGAACTATCCACCAAACAGATAGACTCACTTACTAAGTTGGCTAAGGAAATTAGAGAATCCTTAAAATACTTATTAGAGTTTAAAGGACAATTGGTGCATAAGCGAGAGGAAACTGTTATTGTTCAACAAGTAGAAATTATACAAAAGGTACTTATAGAAAAATACCCTGAGATATGGACAGAAATAAGAGATGATGTAGCGGAGATGTTAACATGAATTGGAAAACGATACTAAAGATAGACCTTGAGGAGGCTAAAAGGTTAGGTCGTAAATATGCACCTGAAGATAATCCTACAAAAGAAGAAATGCTTAGAGATTTATGGCGACAATGGAGAGATGAACTCGCAGTATATTTAGAATATAATTTTGAAAATTGGATGTATGCTGGTGATATACATGGTACAGACCATTACAAATCTTTTAATGCTATTACAGATAGGTTATTATCAGCAGATATTGTAAATAATAGAACTATTATTAATAGAATGTTGGATAAGTTACAAGACCACCCACAAATGGCTATGGAAACATTAGATTACCCTTTAACTATGGATGATTCTGAAGAAGATATTAGAATAGCATGGTTAGAATTACAAGAAGAAAATGGTGAATAAAATGAGAAACGGAGACAGAAGTTTTAACGACAGATTGGTATCAAGAACAGTTTTGCCTGTAATTTATTTATGGATGTTGGCTAGTGGTGCAGTAGTATATACAGGCATTATGAAGCCCGATGTTGTTTTAGATAACTTAGATGGTTTTATTGCTCTTATTGCTATTATTGGGGGTGTCGCAGCACCAGCATTTAATACACTTTTAAGAACATGGGAAGCCGAACAAGCAAACGAAGTTGCAGATATGCCTGAGCAATTTGCTGCAAATAGAATTGAAGATGCTAGAGAACATGAACATGTAATGCATCTACAAAAGCAGGATAATGACCACAAGGTAGATATGCAACGCAATCCTCCCGAACAATGTAAAGACGATTGTGTATGGGAAGTTGATGACGACTCAGGAGAGTGAAATAAATGGTAAAAGAAAAAGAACTAAAAGACAAAGTAGAGAAAGCAGATGATGTTGTAGAAGACATTGTAGAAGAATTAGAAGACTTAGGTTTAATTGATGAAAAGATGGCGGATAAGATTCTTGCTAAGGTTAAACTATATAAGAAATATATTCTTATTGCTATCCCTGTTTTAGTAGCAGTAGTAGTCGCAGTACAATCACTATAAGGGTGATTTAATTTGTGGTTTTCTATTCTTAAGGCTGAAGGTATTGGTAATTGGTCTAATATTTATTTAGGCAAAGAACCATACCCTTCAGATGAAATCATCAATTCTTTAGATGATAGAGAACAACAACAACAAGCAAAAAGATTAGACACTACTATTAATAGAATTGAAACGGGTTTACAAAATATACCTGAAGAAAATCCTGATTTAGAAGATAGAAATATCGCTACTATGAGAGTGTTTGGTGCAGGTAAAGAAGGTAGAAGAAGTTATGTTGAACCTTTAGGTGTTCAAGGTGCTACTGAAGAATTAGAAAAACTAAAATCGTTTAGAAGTAAATTTGATATTAAGACTACATCTCAATCAGAAGTTAAAGAACAATTACAACCTTTAATTGATAAGGTTCAACAAAGTAAATCTTTTGACGATATTATGGAAGTTTGGAAATATATTAACGATATTACTAACGGACAATGGATGCGCTCAACACAAAGATGGATGCGTAATTTATCAGATTATGTTGATACATCAGATGAATTTGCTAAGGTAATTAACAATACATTAACAGACCGTAATAATTATGGTTATGTAGAACAGGTTGCTAAAATATTAGGTTGGGGATTAAAGGGAGAAAGAGAAACAATTGAAGTTAGAGGCGGTAAAGATAGTAAAAGAATTGATGAACAAGACCCACTATCACAACCAAAACAACAAAAGTATATTTCTACTTTTACTAACAATGAAACAGGTAAAAATATTAAAATTATACACGAAGGTAAATCTAAAAAGGCTATTAAAGAAGCCGAAAAAAGAGCCTTAAAACAAGTAGGTAAAGAGCAAAACATTACATATGTAGGTACTGAAAAAGGTACTAGAACAGAAGGAACTCAAACTAAAAAGAAAAGAAGAAGAACAAAACCCGGAACTTTAGAAGCAACAAGAAGTACAGAATTATTTGTTGAGGCAGTTCCTGTTCCTACTATTGAATCTAAAATACAACAAATGAAATCAGTAACTCAATTCCGTAGATTTATGGATATTCTACATACATCAGGTGCTACTAACAATACAAATATAGAACCTTTCAAAGTACAAGGTGCTGAATTATTACATGATATTGCTATTGTAGCACAAAGAAAATTAGATATGACAGTAAAATTAATTGATTTTGGTAGAAAAGGATTATCATTTAGATATAGACAATCTTCATACAGAACAGAATTTGCTGAACTATATCTAAAAAGTCAAATTAATAAAGCAGCAACATCAGTTGAAATTGGACCACATACTATTCAAGTTGATTTAGCAGATTTATCTGAAGATGAATTATTAGACAATAAAAAGAATGAAGATAAGGCTTTGGCTTGGATTAAACAACAAATAGATGAAAAGAAGGGTACTATATTTGATGAGTATAAAAAATATGTTAACTCTTCTTCTAGGGCTAGAGTTCAGGCTAGAAATTTACTAAGAGAAACACAAAGAGCAAAAAGTGGAAAAATATCCCAAGAAAAATTAGAAGAAATAAAAAGAATATACAGGGAAAATGATATTAGTATAGGACCGGGAACTCTTGAATTTTATTTAGGTAGAGGAGATGGTTCTATAAATTATAATGATGCTATTAGTTCCTTTGATATAGACCTATCAAAAATATTTTTATCTAATATGTGGGCATGGTTATTTTTACAATATAGTAAATCAGATAGTTCAGCCGAGTTCCAAGAGAAGGTAAATGTTTTATCTACATCAAAAGGATTTACAAATTATATTCCAGCAGGAAGAACATTCCAAACATTAGGTGAAGAGTCATTCGTTGATACAATGAGAGTTATTTTAACTATGGTTAGAATATTCTATGATGATTCTTTCTTAGATAGTTATAACCAAGCAATTGATAAAATAGGAAAGCGATTCTATATTAATATGGAAAAGGCTAAAGATATTTTAGAAGAAGAAGAAGGTTTTGATGATGAAGATGAACAATTAGAATTAATCATTGAAGGTTTCTTAGATGATATAGACCAAACATCTTTCAAGGAAAATTTGATGGGTTGTAGAGATAGTTTTGAAACTATAATTACAGAATTAAATAGATTGTTATTAAATTTAGACGATAAAGTTCACACAGAATTACATGAAATATGCCGTGATATTGGTAGTGATACAGAAGGTAAATATACTACAAATAAAGTAGACTTAGATGGACAACCTGCTACTGCTAAGGAACATTTAATTCGTATGGGCTTATTACAAGAACTCAAGGGAGATGAAGAAGAATGACTGAACAAATATTTAACAAGGCTGGTAAAGCCCTAACTGCTAGATTAAGAAGGGCTATTAATACCAAACTTAATGATAATGAACCCCAAGAAAAAGTAATAAATAATATTTTAGCAGGGTTAGAAGAAATAGATGAAGCCTTGACTCCTAAAGAATTAGATTCATTTTTAAATGACCAAGCAGGAGTTCTTGAAGAAAGAGATGCTATATTTCACCCTGAAAATGGTATGGCTAAATATTTTGCTATCAATAATCAACCATTATCAGGTATAGTTACAACAAGTAATAGGAATAAGGCTATTAATGAAACTATTGCAGCAATACAAGCAAGAGGTGTAACTCAATTAAATTTTACTTTGGATTTATTAGAAGATAAAAAAGATGTTTTAACAACATTAAAAGGTGGATTAAAAAATACTAATCT
>CEQA01141531.1_pt1 | contig 10114 bp, 2 predicted proteins | sample 530501 | NCBI WGS metagenome assembly CEQA01 (sample SAMEA2620227, study PRJEB7988) | marine metagenome | isolation source: saline water (ENVO:00002010), including
CAGTGCAGTCCGGCCCTAATTAAAGAACCTCTCCCTCTCTTCTCGACCCCCTCGCCTATTCGGGCGGGGGGGTCTTTTTGTATACAACCTGAAAGCCCTGGGTGGGGTCTGACTTGTATATGACGGGAGCGCCCTCTTCGGGTGGCATGTCGCCAGAAAAGACCATGTCCCGGTCTTCTTCATCAAGCATGGTCCAGGCGTCAACCAGGCGCTGGACTACATCTACGTTCTTTACGCCATAGTGGTTGGCTATTTCCACTATTTCGGCGTAGTCGTCTTCTCGAATACGAACGCTGACTGTCTCTGGCTTGCTTTGGCCTTTGCTCACGTTGCGATTCCCAAATTTTCGAGGTAAGCCCTGTAGGCGTCCTGGACCTTCTTGGACCTTTGCATTGCGTTTCGGGTGTTTGTCTCGAGGTTCTTGGCCTCTTCCTTGTTGCCAATTCGCCTCTTCAGGTCCTTGATGCTCAACGGCATTGTTGGGTAGGCCCCGTTATGCCTCATGAGGACATCCACTGCGCTGACGTAATCCCCATCCGCGACCATGGTGGCCGCCCTGTTTGCAGCGTTGTCGATGATCTTCTGCATCTCCATCATGAGGTCGAATTCCATGGCCATGAGTTCCTTGTCCACAGTTCTGAAGCTGCCGGCAAGCTCAAGGAAGCTGTTGCGCCACATATCTTCGTTCCTGTACCTGAGTCGGCCCTGGACATCGTATTCGTCCTCAAACCCTGACAAGACCTCGACAATCCTGGCCACCCACTTGAATGCAGGCGAGGTATCTCGGAATGACCTGTAAGCCTTGGTTGCCAGGGAGACATCTGTGACCTCCTCCTTCTGGAGATCCTTGATGAACCTCCCGATATTGCCAAAGGAGGGGCCTGAGATCTGGGCCATGACCTGTTCTGGGAAGGTTTCACCGTGAACCGGATGGAACAACCCAAGACTGCTGGAGATGGTGCCGCCAAGGTAGGCCGGAAGGCCAAGGGTGATGGCGTTTGCGTGGCTTTCGCCAACCGCGCGAACCAACTCGTTGCGCATCTTGAGCATATCCGACTGGGCAGACTCGTATTCGTCGCACAGGCCAAGCATCTCGCAGCCCTTCATGATCATCCAATAGGCAGGCAGGACAGACATCAAGATGCCCTTTACCCCACCGGCCAAGGCGTTCACGGCAAGCCATCTGCCAAGTCCAGAAAGGTTCTTGGTTGCAATCAGATCGGAAAGGTGTCCAACCATGTTGAGCTGGAACCTGCGGAACTGGAAAAGGGTGCTTGCAATGGGTCCATTCAAGATGGGGGGCATGTTGGCCCTTGAGAAGATGAACTGACTTCCGTAATAGCCTTGAGTCCTGCCGTATTCGACCGCATCTGCCTCAGACATCCCCTGGTCAATGCCGTGAAGGTAAAAGGCGTAGGCAGAGAAGTTCATGTTCCTCTGCTCTGACTGGGTGGAAACCAAGCCCCTGGCAACATGCTTGTCGGCCAGCTTCTGGGCCTTGGTCACCAAGTCGATCATCCTTTGGCCTGTAGACCCTGCCGTTCCGTCAATGTACTGACCGGCAGTAGTGTCCATGCGGCCATACTTGTCGAGCCACGCCTTTCCTTCTGCTCCGTTGTATCCCTTCACAGCCTTGAGGAACATTCGCTCACCAATAATCGGATACACGGTTTGTAGCGGCTGGATGGAGTTGACTGCCCACTGCTTGGGTGTCTTGAGCATTCTCAGATACGTGAACGACCTGACAGCCGAAAGCGTCCTGCGCGTGGGCATGGGCCCAAGGCGGTTACCGATATACGGGAGGCTTTGCAAGATTCCGTCGGTCATCAATTCGGCCTTGGTGGGCTGGATGAACAACGCTCGGTTCAGGGTCTCTTCCAGGTAGACCCCCCATGGTGACCCAGCCTTCTTCATGCGGTCGATTTCGGGCTGCATCTTCCTGTTTATCTCGCCGCCGAACTTCCATCTGTTGTGTCGGTCTGTGTAATGCTCCCAGACCTTGCCGAAGTTCATGCTGTAGCCCTGGGCATCACTCTTTCTTTCAAGATGAGCGCCGAAAGTGGGCCTCGTGTTCTTCTTGAGAACAACATTGGCACCCCTCAGGCCCTCGTTGATCTGTTCGTTTGTCAGATCCGTCTGCCTTTGCAGCGATCTCACCAGTCGCTGGCGCTCGGGGCCAGAGATCTTGAGGAACTCGTCTGTATTTTCGTATTCAATCTTCGCTTCGTACCTAACAGCCTGGTCGCCTTGCGGAGAATCCCTGAAAATTGCAAGCTTCTGGTAAGCCTCTGCCTCGGAGTTTGCGTCACCAATGACCTCGCTTGTCCCGTCTGCGAAGTGGACCTTGAGCTTGTACTGTCCAAACCAATGGTGGTGGAAGTGGGCAAACTGCTTGCCCCAATCGCTGGGAATACTGTCCAAGACCATCTCTTCGATAAGCTCGCTCTTTTCAAGGAACTGTTTGGCGACAGGGTCATAGAACATGAGTTCTTCGGGGCCCAGGGGTCCCTTTTTACTCACCTGGAGTTCAGGCCTTATAGTGCCCCTGGCTTGCTTCCTGAGACGGGCCAGGCCCATGCCATCGTAGACCTCTGTAAGCGAATCGCGCTTGATATCAATGGCCTCAAGGCGCATCTCTTCTGCTCTGCGCTTGAAGTGGGTGACTGCATCCTGGACTGACTGGGGAAGCTCGTCAAACCTCTTCTTCTTGGAGACAGTGTCTCCCTCGTTCTGCATGTACTCGATCTCGGTAGCCCCGTCGATGGTGAGGTTGCCTTCCGCGTCCTCTTGCATCGGGACATAGGTGTCCATGATTTGGGCGAGCCTGTGATTGTTCTTGCCCTTCCAGTCCTTGGGCATCTTGTTCATTACTTCAGCGTCAGCAGCTTTCTCCCTCTGGGAGGTCATCATCCACTGCGACTCTATGTGAAGCATCTTGATAATGGACTTGTAGATCGCAGAGTTCTTGCCAGCCTTTACCGACGCGTAGAACAGGGGGACCATGACCTTGGAGCCGAAGCCCAAGGTCTTTTTCTTCTTTTCGACATCAATCTCGGCTTCTCCAGATACCTCTGGGATGGCCTGCTCTACGAGGTCGCCCAATTCCCCCATGTTTGCGCGGTCTGGGTCAGTGAACGAGCTTGAATCTGCTGCGTCCATGTCCTCATCAACTTGCGCGTCAAAATCTTCCAGAACATATGGGTTTTGTGCGACGGCCTGGCTTCGGTCAACATCTTTGCTAAGGAAGTCTGCGTCAGACAAAGTGGCACCCGTAATAGACCTAGCGCCAATGTCATATGGTGCAGACATCAGCCTGTCCTGATGGTACAGCAAGGCGTCCAACATGCTCGCTTCATCGGTATTGGGGTCAATCCCCGCAATGCTCTTTACAAGGTCAATCAACTTGCTGAGAAGTGACTGCTGGGTGCCCTTGTATTTGGTGTTTGCAAGGAACTCTCTAACTTTGTTGGTTCCCTTCCCCCTGTGATCGCTAAAAGTAAGAGCCTCTGCCAAAAACTCATCAATGTTTTCAAGTGCGTAGGGGCCCTCTCGCTTTAACAAAGAACTTCTACCCAAAGTGTTATATTTAGCAAAAGCTGGGTCTTCAACTACCTGGATAAACAAGTCAACAATTGCTGCAACATCTGCGTCTTGCTCTGCTTCAGGAAGCGCAAGGTATTTCTTCAGGACATCAAGATGTGGTTTCCCCTTTTTACGTCTGTCTGTTTTTGTGCGCACCCCCCCAGCTTTCTCAAGCTCCAAGTGTATTCTTTTCTGTGTTGATGAGTGAACAATTTCGTGCAACACAGTTGAAGTAGATGCGGTGCCAGCCGGAACGTGCATAAGTGAGTCAGAAGCATGTGTTCCTGCCTTCTTGTTTCCCTTCGGCCCGTGAGCTTGCCGCAGATATTTTTGATGCGGGGCACCCTGTTTTTCAAAAAATCCGACATAGTTTCCACTAACAATTCCAAGCGCACCAGGAATTTTGCTAGGGAAAAAAGAGACTCTTTGATTAAGGGTGTACTGAGGCAAGCTTTGCAGGAGGTGGTACGCCAACTTTCTAGCTGCGGGAGTAGTCGCAGCAACATAAAGAAGAGCGTCTTTTACGTTCTTCGGGTCCAGGCCCTGCGACCGCAATTGTTCAAAATCAGACACTGACATTTTGTCATCGAAGCCGCGATCAACTCTGACATTCCTGCCACCAGACGACAATTTCACTCTTGTGTCACTAAGCCCCGCATACCTGTACTTGTTGCGTACTGGGTGTTCTTCTGTAATTTCGGGGTCAGTCTCTGCTTCCGGCTCCGCTTCAGTTTCTGCTTCCGGCTCTGCCTCAACTTCAACTGGCGTTTCAGCGCGAGCCAAACTAAATTGCAACTCCCCCCAGGCGTCTGTCATGTCGTATTCGATGTCTTCGCCAGGCTTTCTTTCGCGCTTGGCCTCGTCCATGAACTCTTTGCGAATCCGCATCACTTCTGCGTGTTGCTCTTTTGTGATGTACCCCTTTTTAAGGGCCCTGTCTGCCCAGGCTTTTAGCCGCTTGGGGTTATCAAATTCAGCGGTAGCAAGTTCGTCTACGGAGTCAATGAACTTTTGTTTTTTGGGGTCAGCTTCAGTCTCAGCTTCTGGTTCGGTTTCTGGTTCGGTTTCGACTTCTGTCTCGGTTTCGACTTCGGCCTCTGCCTCTGCCTCTGCCTCTGCCTCTGCCTCTGCCTCTCTTTTTTCGCGTTCTTCGCGTTGCCTCTTTTCGTATGGCGTTTCTTCGCCTCGCCTGCCCCTCTCTGCTCTTGCCTCGGCCTCTTCACGCGCCCTTATTTCTGCTGGAGTTTCTTTAGCTTCTCCACGACCCTCCCTGGCCTCGAAATCTTCAATAGCCTGCTTGTCTTCCTGCCTTTCCTCGAGCTCTCTGCCAAGAGCTTCTTCCTCTCTGACCTTGGCCGCTTGCTGCTGGAGGTCCACCGTTTCGTCGGTTGCAGCTTCTACCCCGGTTTCCGGGTCCACAAGTCCACGACTAACGGCCCCTCTAAGGTCTGCGGCTCTTTGGCCTTCATCCAGCCTGCTATCGGTCTCGCTGGCGCGACTATTAGTGATGGCATTCTGGATGCCCGACCTGTTGCGAAGCTCTCTGACCCTGGCCAACCTCTTTGCGAAGGGGATGAACCTGGGCAACATCCTGGCGATGTCTCTGTTGCTCTTTGATTTGTCCTGGAGGATGTTTTCTTCGCTGACCGCATCAATAGAGCTGTCGATCAGGTTTCTTTCTTGGGCAGTGAGTTCAACAGGCTCATCGGTAAGCCTCTCTTGCTCATCCAGGCGTGCGTGAAAGTCTCTTTCCCTTTGGGTAGTTTCAGGGACCTTTGTAAACCTGCCTCTAGCTCCCCTTCCTCTTGGCCTGGGTGCCTCCATGCCCCTGCCAGGACCCCATTCACGGGTCACACCTTGGCGAGCGCCAGCCTCTTCAGTAATGCTTTCTCGTCTGGCTTCCAGCTTTTTATAAATCACCTCTCTAACCTTTGCGCTACTTCTTCCCTTCCTGGGATCTTGTGAGATCCGCCGGGGGTCACCCGTAAGCCGTGTCATAATCTTGCTGAACTGATTTCGGCTCAGAGTCCCTGTTTCCAGGGCCTGGAGGGCTACATCTGGGGCAGCAACGATAATCGCTTCTATTGCCTCATCAGACGGGTTCCCTGTCCCAAGCTCTTTTTCGAAATGGGCAGCCTGGGTTCGGTTCCAGAGGCGGGGGCGACCGTCAGCGGGTTCTCCGGCCTTCTTCCTCCTGGCTATCTCCTTGCGGGCATAGGAGGCCGGGAGGAGCGTCCTGCGCCCGTCCTGGGCCTCGTAGTAGATCTGACGGTCACCGTCCACAGCGGCCCTCAGATCGGCTCTGGACAGCTCTCCGATGGCCCTGGGGCCGTCAAGGATGTCCCTGGCAAAGGCCTCGTCGATATTGCCGCTCTCAATGCCCCTCTTCTGAAGCTCCATTTGGGCGATTACGGGGGTTACCCGGAATCTGCCTTCGTTCTTGCCGGCAAAGATCATGGTCCCGTCTTCGACGGTGAGGCCATTGAAAAGGGCGTACATCAGGTCCGAATCGCTGATTTTTGACAGATCTTCGCCGCGAGTCTCTGCCAGCACCTTTTGCCGGGCCATCTCTTGGTCCATGGCCTGTTGCTGGGACTTGGACAGGTTGGTCAGATATTCAGCCCTTTCCTCGCCCGTGATGCTTTCTTCACTTCTCTTGATGCCAGCCCTAGTAGCCATGCCTGCGGGGCCGCCAAGAAACGCTCCAGCAAGGCCGGCAGTAATCAACTTGCCCAGGTAGCCTTCTCGGAGGAACCCGACTTGAGCAAGCTTCTTCTCGTCGCCCCGGATAGAGGCAATAGATGCCAGGGCGGCGTCCGTCAGGAACTGGTCAGCAGTTTCCTGCATACCCTCACTCATGGCACCGACCATGTAGTTCTGCATTGCCCTGGTCACCCAGGTCTTGGCCAAATACTGCTGTGCCTCACTGGCAAACATGAACTCAGAGCTGACCCGCATCGTTACCGCAGTGGCCAGGCCAGCAGCCAAAGATTCGCCAATGATCAGGCCTCCCGCCACCGATGGGTCCATACCCTCCTGTGCCAGGTAGTAGTCCATGCTCTGCGACATCTGGTTGCTGAACGATTGTGCGCCGCCGTATGCCGTAAAGGCCCTTTTCTTTCTTCTGGCGACCGCCTTTCGTATCTGGGACCTCGCGTAAGCAGTTGCGCCTTCTTTGGCGGCTGTTCCTGCGCCGCCAGATCCAACTGCCATAGCAATGTCAAAAGCGAACTGGGGCGCTGACTCGAGCGCGGCGTAGTAGAAGTTGTGGGGGATTTCCCCGTGACTTGCGCCGGTGGTTGGGTCAATGTTTTGGCCAGCCTTGGCAGCACCAAGCATTGCGTTGATGCGCATTGCTTCTTGCCACATGGCATCGGAAAACGAGTTTTTACCGGCTACAAGCTCACCGCTCCATGCAAGAACACCCCTAGATGCCAGGGCGGGATTCGCAATAAGCGAATAAGTTCCCCTGGCCAGAGCGTCCCAGGATTTCTCCATTACTCCGCGATCAATTTTTTCGGCGTACTTGTAGGGCTTGAGTCCGAGCGTTTTTCGGAACTCGTTGTTAGCCATCATCCCGGTTGGTTTTTCGCCCCGTACCGAAGCTTCCACCATCCTCTGCGTAGCTAAATCGTACTCCAGGTCCGACATCTTTGCGTCTTCGTCAATTGTCGGGATGCCAAACTCTTGTCTCAACTCTCTCCGCGACACCATCTCCTCGGGAGCAGTTGGCGCAATTCCCCGGAAACCTTTTTCTCGAAGCCAGGCACTGGGGTCCGATTGCTTTTGGGCTTCAGCCAAAACCTCTCTTGTTGCTTCGGGGCGAGCCTGTAGTCTTGCAATCTCTCCTGCGGGGTGACCCTCAGCTTCAAGGCGAGCAATTTCGTCAGGGTCAGCAGCAAAATCACCGAGTCTCTCTTGCTTGTTGTACTTCTCAAGTTCTTCCTCGTACTGACGGAGTTTCCAGGCGTGCCTGGGGTCTTTGACCATTTCTGCCTGCTGTTCGACGGTCTCGCCTATCTGGGATAAAAGCCTCGCAGACTTTGATGCATTGGAAAATCGACGCTCATCGTCAATTGGAGAAACGTAGTCCGGGCTTATTTCAGAGAACCCCTCTTCGCTTTCGCTGAAAGCGTTCTTGAAAGCTTCAATAAGATCGGGGTTCGTGAAAGCGTTGGTCATCTCAATATCCCATGATTTCTGTGTTTGACCGATATCCAAGTCGCCGCATCATTCGTGACGTTGCATTGAATAGATCTTCTTGGGTGTAGTCGCCCTCATCTCCCGGATCCACCTGCATCCGGCCAGGGAACTGGGCGTCAAGGTTGAGTGAAATCTCAACGAAAACTTGATTGAACCTCTCTGGGTCACGCTCGTAAAGATCGCCCCTCAACTCGTGCCTATAGCTTTCAAGGCCAGGGAGAGTCTTGCCTTGAGATATCACAGGGCCACCTGAAAGCATTGTTGGCATCACATCGCCATCCGGGCCAATAACATTCAGCGGTGCGTCGAAGCCAACATCAGGCATCTGGGTTATGGAGTTAATTGTCGGCATTCTCGACCCACCCCTCCCTGTGGGGAGTGCCGGGATCGGGTTTGCCTTAAACCAACCAGGAACCGCCTGAACTTGGAAAGCGTGAGCCCCATTTAGGATTCTGGCCTGGTATGCCTTGTTGATTTCGTGGCTGAAATCCTGATTCTTCTGACGCCAGAATTCAAGACGACTTGCCTGTAGGCGCTCGTGTTCTTTATTGGCCCTCGCCATCAATTCGGGGCGCTGGGTTCTTTCCAGGTAATTTTGGAGTTCTTCCCTTGTCAAGGGGCGCTTTTTGGAATTCTCAATTTCAACAGCAAGGTGTGGGAACGCAAAGTCAATGTTCTCGATGTTGTGGCCGTCGGCTTGGAGTCTTTCCAGATTGTCTTGTGCCTGTCGATCCAGTTCTCTGTTCCGGTCTTCGAGGGCGGCTTTGTAAAGGCCGTGTCTTTCTGGCGCCCTCCCCGGGGCTTCTACAGGCTCTGTTTCACTGGCCAGTCGATCTGCCGTAGACATCTTGGAGAATCTTTCGTACTCCTTCTTTTTGTCCTCAAAAGCAGAGCTTTCTTTGTGAATTTTATCTGCCATACCCTCGATTATAGAAGTGACTTCCTTGTAGGTTTTGTCGAAGTCAAGCTCCTCATATTCGTAGGTCGGCCTTTCCTCTGGAAGTTTGTTACCAGGCCAGTGGACATTGTTCCTCTTGTTAAGAGTTACATAGGGAACGCCCATGTTGTCCAAGACTGCGCTCTGGCCTTCGTTTGTCGTGACCGCAACAGGTATTCCTGTGGCGTAGTCAATCTGAGCTGGCAATCTGGTGCCCGCTTGATCATTAAGCGCAATTTGCAAATCGCCCTGTTGGCCCATTGTGACGGAGTAGGGCAGGTTGCTGTATGTTGACCTGATCCGGTTGTCCAGAGCGATAACATCTTCTTCCGAGAAAGTGGGGGATTGCGGTGCTTGCCCCATCGGGCCGGGCATCCCTCTTCCTGGAAGTGCCCCTTTCGTGCGCCTGTCCCAGCCAAGGTCCAACACCCCCCTGGTTGCGTCTGAAAGTTTGAGGTCCTGGTTCAGGTCTCCCCTCAACAGGTCCCTCAGTGCCATTGTCTCCCTGGCCTTGATTACTGCACCCTGGAGAATGTAAGGCATGTCATATTCGCCTGGGACGTTGTATTCACTTCTGTCGTGGGCAGCCATGGCTTTTTGCATGTTTGACTCAACCATGTTGATAAAGTCTGCCTGGTCTTTTTCGCTTGCTTTTTGCTCTTGCGCCCTTTGCGAAGAAATGGCCTTTGTAAACTCAGGGGTTCGATCAACGAGCCTCTTGGTCAGAGCGCCAATGTCGGTGTCAATCTGACCAAGTGCCTGTTGTTGCTGCGCGGCGCTTCCAATTGCGCCAGGCCCCCCAGAGGTTGCCTGTGTTCTGGCACCCATAGCCTTTTCAAGGCGGTCAATTTCCTGGGTTTGAATGCCAGAGTCTCTGGCGGTCTGCAAGAGACTATTGATCATCTGCTGGCCACCGGGGGTACTGGCCATGTTTGCAAAGTCTTCTGGCGTTCCGCTGCCAGGGGCGGGCATGTAGGAGCCAGGTGTGTTCGGATCTTCAACAACACGGATTCGCTGCGAGCCACCCCCAGCGGTTGGCACTGTTACAGTTGCTTGGCCTGTGTCGGGGTCAAAGCTTGGCCTGTCAAAGGTTCCCTCGCCGGCGGGACCCATGTGGCCAGGTCGTTCTGGGTATGGGGCCCCAGTTGACTCGGCAAATTTCCTGTCTCGTTCAAACTCAAATTCCTCTCGAGCCCACCTTTTTCTTTCACTTGGGGGAATTTGCCTAGATCTATCTTCTTTCCCGCGCTTCCTTTCCCGCCATTTATTAAATTTTTCCCACTCTGCGTCTGACTCGGGGGTCTCTACAATTTCAAAAAGTTCTTCGCTTTCACCATAAAATTGAGACGGATCTCGGCCTCCCTGTTTTACGTACTCGGCGAGATCGCTTTC
>CEQA01141528.1_pt1 | contig 10036 bp, 15 predicted proteins | sample 530501 | NCBI WGS metagenome assembly CEQA01 (sample SAMEA2620227, study PRJEB7988) | marine metagenome | isolation source: saline water (ENVO:00002010), including
AAAAATGGTAATGTAGTAAAAATCCATGATTAATTTAACACACAGGAGGTGTGCTTATGGAAATAGCTAATATACACATACAAGTATCTGTTAATGCAGAAGAAGTTGTGTGCAGAGAAGATGACTTTACAATTTTAAGTCAAGTTACTAAATATTGTTTAGCTTGGAAAAGTGATGTGCTAGACGAAAAAGATCTTGAGGCTCAACTTGTAGATGTTATACGTACTTACAGAGAACACAATCAATTATCTAATGATGTTCCACTACTAGTAGGAGTATGGTTTGAAACTCCATTTCCAGAACCCCAAATTGAATGGAAACCTTTATTAAATACTAAACCCAATTTACGAGTCATACAAGGAGGTAAAAATGAATAAAAAACCTGTAAAACAAATTAATTTGATGCAAAAGTGGCGTGCTACTTTTAACTACTACAGTCAACAAATAACTATTGAATTTGAAGCACCTATTTATAACAAAAACATAAATTACTCACACCTAGCGCGAGTAGAATTTGTACGTATGCTTAGAAATTATGCATCAGATATAAAAGTAACCAATGTTGAGCCTGTTGAACAATAGGCTTATAAAAATCTATAGGAGGATTTATGAACAACATTAACCCAAACGATCTTAAACAAGAGATCAAAGATAACATCCGTACAGGACTTAACACCATGATATGGGGTGGGCCAGGTATTGGTAAATCAGACATACCACAACAGGTAGCTGATGAACTAGATATACCCTTGCTTGACTTTCGTGCCAACTTATTCGACCCAGTCGATGTGCGTGGCATACCTCACATTATGCAAGAACAGGAGACAGGGAAGCGTTTTACACGTTGGGCAGTGCCTGATGTGTTTCCTATTGCATCACGTGATGGCGAAACGGGGATTCTCTTTATTGATGAATTGCCAACTGCACCACCAGCTACGCAGAACGCTTTCCTGCAACTCTTATTAACCCGACAAATTGGCGATTATGAAATGCCAGTTGGCTGGTCAATTGTTGCCGCAGGTAACAGACTAACTGACTCAGCTGCTGTATTCCAAATGCCAACACCAGTACGTAATCGTTTATTGCATTACGAACTTGAAGCTAGCATTGATGACTGGGTTGAGTGGGCTTTCAAAAATGGTATTAACTCAGAAGTTATTGGCTTCTTGCGTTACAGACCTGGTTTACTTAACAGTTTTAAAGCTGACGAATATGCATTCCCAACACCACGTTCGTGGGCATTCGTTGACAAAAAGCTAACCAATCGACCGTCAACCGCCAACGACGATACATTGTTCTTTGGTGTCGCAGCGACAGTCGGCGACGGCCCAGCTGGCGAATTTGTTGCTTACAAACAAATTGCTGACAAATTACAAGATATTGATGAACTCATCAAAGATCCTGGTAAATACAAAAAAGATGACAATCCAGCTGTTTTGTATGCACTTTCAACATCTATCGCCACCCGAGCGAGTGATGACACTATCGAAAATATTATTAAGGTATGCAACAAACTTCCATCAGAGTTCCAAGTAATACTGATGAAAGGTATTTTTGCAATCAACAAAAACTTTATCAAGAATCAATTTTGTACTAAATGGATTCAAGATAATCACGGCTTATTATCATAGGAGGTAAACATGCCAAAAACACAATCTATATCTATTGCACAAGCAATAGAAAACATTACAACATCACGCGACTTTCAAGAAACAACTGCTATTTTGTTATTAAAACAAAACTTAAAAGCTATCGCTAGTTCTTTAGAATCTTTATCAATAGCTCCATTTAATAGTTTAAATCAAGTTGGTTGTAGAACAAAAGAAAGTAATGAATTAGCAAAAGTATTAATGCGTCAATTAGATAAAAAAATACTTAAACAATTAAGGAGTTTAACATGAGCACAGTAAGAATGTCTGCTAACTTGCAATACGATATTGCAAGCAACGCAAGAGATACGTATAACGTAGCAAACCCAAAACGAGAAATTCCTTCTGACATGGGTAACAAAATCTACGATAAATATCTAAAAGAAAGATTTGAAACTATACAAACGTTTTTACTTTCTGAAGAAAACAAAGCGGTATTGCACAAAAAATGCACAAAAATAAAACCTATTGGGAGTCTTAGGTTAGAAATTAAATACTGTGATACTGAGGAGCAAACCGACTATAACGGCGTTGCTAAAATGGTAGAAGTTGACCGTAAAATAAACTTTGATTTGCCTATTACTAATAGAGAAATTACAGCTTTATTATCAACTGATCCAGCTAATGATTATCACGATCATGTAGTAGTTTTACTTCAAATAGATATTACTGGTTATGGTGATGATTCAGTTCCTTCTAGAGATTTTATTGATCTTAGTTGTCCTTTATTTTCTGAACTAGTTTCTATTAGAGAACATAACGATAAAGTCTACAACGGTGGTAGAGAGTACAAACAAAAAGTACAAGAAACCATTGCGTCTTTTACAACGTTAAATCAAGCACTTAAAGCTTGGCCTGCACTTAAAGATTTTGTACCTCAAGACAAAATAGATAAAGTCTACGAAAAAGTAGAACGCAAAGCTAAGCAACAGCAACAGCGAGAAGCTATTGAAGTGCAAGAGCAGGAACTTAATTCAGTTATCTTAACTGCATCATTATTAGGAGATTAATTATGCTAGAAATAGGCCCACCTAAATATAATCAAGGCGACTATGTGCGCATAGACTTTGGCTCTGGTCATTGCAAAGCCATGATTAACAAAGTCAAGCGTAATCGTAGGCATGACAAAGACATGCGCGAAGGACGCGTACATCAATTCTATGCAAGGCATAACCCAAACGGTTGGTTTTACGAAGTAGCTAAACATTATGGTACTGGTATAGAAGATGTACCTGATCTACGTAACGCTCACTGGTCTATAAACTTAAAACTAGTTATTAGTGAAGCTGAAATTTTTAAACTTATACCCGCTACTAAAGATTTTAAACTTGAATATCTTAGTGGAGGTATGACTGCTGAAACTGAACAATTAGTAATAAGTAATTAGGAGTAACTTATGAGTCAAAATTTTACAAATGCACGCACACAGCTTGTGCTCAACCAGCCATTCTTTGGCACCCTTTGTCTTCGCCTCAAACCCGTTGAATGTGATGACATGGATACGGGTGCCACAGATGGTGTGCATCTTTTCTATAACCCCAAATGGTTTGACAAATTGCAACCATTAGAACGTATTGGTTTCCTTGCACACGAAGTTATGCATGTGGTGCTTATGCACGTCTTTCGTAGAGAAGAACGTCAACCACAAAAGTGGAACGTTGCGTGCGACTATGCAGAAAATTATCTACTTAAAGAAGCTAACTTTATATTACCTAAAGGCGCCTTGCTTGATGAGCAATACAATGACATGAAGGCCGAAGAAATATATAACTTGCTCCCTGAACCCGAAGGTGGCTGGGAATCGTTGGCCGTTGACTTCGGTAATTGTGGCGCTGTGCTGGATCATCCTGGCACTGACGACGGTAGCATTGGTAAAGCCAAAGCAGAACTTACTGTTGCAATCAATCAAGCAGCAGAAAGTGCACACAAAGCCGGCAAACTACCTGGCTCACTAGAATCTATACTTGATGAAATTAAAGAACCTAAAGTGTGTTGGAAACAAGTACTTGCTAGGTTCTTGCGTTCTAACAATTCAGATGACTTTAGTTGGCAAAAACCAAATCGTCGTTTTATTGGCCAAGGCTTGTATCTACCTTCTATGTACAACCCATCAATCGATGAGATTGCAGTTGTGTCTGACACATCAGGTTCTAGATCTGACGAAGAATTAAATCAAGACCTTGCAGAAATCTCTTCTATTATTCTTGATGCCAATCCTACTAAAGTTCATTTTGTAGAAGTTGATACTGAAGTACAAAATTATACTGAATACACACGCGAATCTCTTCCAATTAAAACTACTATGGTAGGTAGGGGTGGAACTTGTTTCTCACCTGGTATTGAATACATAAACGAAAATTATCCAAATGTCTCTGCTCTAATTTATCTTACTGATTTAGATTCTGATGACTTTGGAGAACGACCAAATTATCCGGTCTTGTGGATAACAACTCATAAAGGAGAAGCCCCTTATGGCGAAATCATCAAAATTTGAACAAAAATTTAAAGATTATGGAATTTCTGTTCTAACTGGCAGTGTTGTGCTGCTTGCTTTACTAGCTATTGCAAGTACCACTCACTATTTTATTACCCTAACCTCCATTGCATTTTTACTTGGGGTTAGTATTTACACTATTTGGAGAAACATATGAATAGTCTTGTATCGGGTGTAACCACTGCATTGTGGATACTTATCGAATTAATTCAATTTGCCTATATGGCATATATAACATGGAGGTCTAGAAATGCTAACAATAGGCATCGTCAGCGCGTTAGGGCTGCTTTTACTCACGCTTAAAGCGGGCGGACGTAAAACAATAGGTAATGACATTTTTGTCGACGTACTAATTACCCTCACTTTAATGGTGTGTTTTTACGGTACATTTAGCGGCATGGCTGCTGCTATGGTAGGTGGTTTAACAGCTTCTGTTGTGTTATTTGTTATGAAAAAAACAATGGTACACGAAAAATTAACAGTGGTTAAAAAACCACGTAAATTTTATAAACTAGACTACTCTACCCCAAAACTCAAATGGGTAGAAGTCAAGCCAGATTGGAGGAAATAATTATGGCAAGTGTAAGAATGAGTGGTGAGTTGCGAGATAAAATTTTTAATAATTTTGAACAGCAACTTTATAAAGTATATGAAGACAACAGTGGTCTGCAAGACTATCTTAAGTCTGTTTTAGAATCTTTTTTTTCAGTTGAAGAACGTGAATTAATGAAAGATTATTTAGATGTTCATGAACGTTTGTTTAGAATGAAATATCCTAAGAAAAATCATGAAAAATTTTCACCAAAAAAATATTTTGGATCATATGGTGGAAATTCAGATTTTAATTGGGTAAGAGAAGTACATTTTATTATTAATCCAAACCGTCCAGCTGAAGAATCTTTAACTTTTATGACTGGCAATGATTGGCATGAAAACTACACTAATCAATATAATGACAAAGAAACACCACCGAGTGACAACTATGTAGAAGGCGATGTACCTTTAACATTAAAGTTAGAAGAACCTATTCAGCTTGTACAACAACATGATTCTTCTCAAATATGGGCGGCTGAGGGAAAAGTAAAATCTTTAACAAACCCTATAATTATTTCATCTGATGTAGATATAGATAATATAAAAAAGTTTGCAGAAGGCACTATGAAAATTAACGAGTCTAAAACTCAAATAAAACATTTGTTAGACAGTTGTACAACACTTAAACGTTTTTTAGATGCTTGGCCTGCAGGTAAAGAGTCTGTACCACAAGAATATTTAGATAAGATGTTTGAAACAGCTAAACCTTCTGTTCCTTCTACCACACCTAAATTTGATCCTGATTCTATTTTACCTGACGAAGTTAAAGAACAAATGAATAGTGCTGTGTTAACTAGTAAATTAATGGAGAATTAATTATGGGAGCTATGAAGCGTTGGATGCATGATGTATATGACGATTGTTTATCTATGGGTGTTCGTAACACTGCTAAAAAGTATGACATCTCTGCTGATGATGTTAAAACTACAACCATGAATCATGCAGGTTGGAATAGAAGTTGGTCTGAGTTTGTTATAGAAAATGATATAAAACAAATAATGGCTAATGCAAACCAAGCAGCAAAAAAAAGGGGCCTATAAAGACCCCTTTAAGATTTGCTTAACTTACGATACGTAAATCCACATCTCAAATGTGCCAGTTGCAACATCACTACCTGGAGCTACTTGACAGAGGATATCAATAGTATCATCTGAAGAATAAGTAACAGGTGCCATGTTTGCATCTTGATGGTCTTCACCACCGGCTTGGCCGATTGTAGAACCATCGATATACTTATCAGTATCAGAGCCGTCACCGACGTCTAATACTAAACCAGAGCCACCATCTAAATCCGAAGATTTAATTTTGATGTCATGTAAAGTTTCACCAGCAAAAATATCTACCATTTGGTACACATCATTAGCATTAGGTGCAGCAGTTACACTGTATTTAGCATATCTTACGCCAATCGCACCACTAGGAAATGGTTTGAATGACTGGTTACCTGAAACGGAGTCACTTGTAAAAGTTGCCATATTTTCACCTTTATTGTTATATAACACATAAGTGTGTCATACTTAAAAAACATAAAGCATTTAAGATAAATGTCAACTGTAAATTATGGATAATCGAGTCTACGTAAAACGTAATCCCTTAGCCTATTATCGGTACAACACTCCTGAACATCTTCCCTACATACAGTGGAAGTTGGTCAGCAAAGGTGTCGCCTACAATATGGTCCACAGTAAACAAATTGGATGGGAGCGTGCAAAGAAGGGGGAGTATGAGGACTGGTGTGTTCGCATGGAAAAACTAAGAAAGGAAAAATTATTATGAATTTATTATATTTAGACTTTGAAACTTATTACGACGTACAATTGAGCCTCAGTAAAATGACGACTGTACAATATGTTAACCACCCTGATTTTAAAATATGGGGAGTAGGTTTAAAATTTAATGATGGTGAAACAGGTTGGTATTCAGAAGATGAATATGAAGAAGCTCTTTCACAAATACCTTGGAGTGAGACCGCAGTTGTATGTCACAACACTTTGTTTGATGCTTACATACTTACACAGTATCTGGGCTTTTACCCAGCGTACTACTACGACACCGCCTCTCTGAGTCGGGGCGTGTACCCAAATCAATCTGCACGACTGAAAGATGTAGCTATTCGTTGTTTTCCAAATGATGAAAGATTACGTAAAGGGGAAGAACTTATTAATGCTAAAGGCATACGCGACTTAGATCCTGAGCTTGATGCACAAATTGGTGGATATTGTATCCAAGATGTAGATATAACTTATCAGATATATCACAAAATGATGGAAGGCTACCCACAAACTGAATTAGATGTCATCGATATGACTGTGCGTATGTTTGTAGAACCCAAACTTATCTTAGATAAAGAAATGCTTATTGCACACAAAGAAAAAATTAAACAAGAAACAGCACAAGCAATTGAAAATTCTGGTACAACCCGCGAAATTATGGCTTCACAACAAAAATTTGCACAATATTTAGAAGAACTTGGCATAACTGTACCAACAAAAAAAAGCCCTACAACTGGCAAACAAATACCCGCTTTTAGTAAAACTGACTCCGCATATATACAAATGCAAAACATGTATCCTCAATATAAACATCTTTGGGATGGTAGAGAGGCAGTAAAATCGCGTATTGAAGAAACCCGTGCACAAAGATTCTTAGAAAGCACCAACCCTGATGGTACTTTTTCTGTACCTTTGCGTTATTATGCAGCACACACCGGCCGTTTTGGTGGTACAGAAAGTATTAACTTACAAAACTTGCCCAGAGGATCTGCGTTACGTAAAGCAGTTATGGCCCCTGAAGGACAACATCTTTATATTGTAGATTTATCTAACATTGAAGCGCGCATGCTTGCATGGCTGGCCAAAGAGGCCGACTTACTTGATGCATTCGCAGCCGGGCGTGATGTGTACAGCGAATTTGCTTCTCAAATATATGGTAGACCCATAACAAAAGCTGACAAACTTGAACGTTATGTAGGTAAAACAGCTATTTTAGGATTAGGTTATGGTATGGGCCCTGATAAATTTAGAGATACTCTTAAAAATGGATCTCCGTCTGTTGATGTAGGAGAAAGCACAGCTATATCAATTGTTGCGCAGTATCGTGCTATGTACCCAAACATACCCCGGCTTTGGAATGCATGTAAGCAAGCACTTTTTACAATGAACCATAGTGGAAACCCAGAAGGAAGGCCGTATGGGCCCCTGATTATTAAACCCGGTTGCATACAACTACCTAATGAAATGTTCCTTAAATACCCAGACTTAGATTTTGTTGATGGTAATTTTATGTACAACTCAGGTAAAACAATGGTAAAAACGTACGGTGCACGACTAACAGAAAACATCGTACAAGCCCTGGCCCGTATTGTTATTGTAGACCAAATGTTAGATGTACAATCTTTACCTGAAATTCAAGTTGTTTTACAAGTACATGATGAAATTATATCAATTGGCTCTAATATAGATTCTGACAAGACACTAGATAAAATACTAGCTATAATGAAAACACCTCCTTCTTGGTGTTCAGATTTACCACTAGATGCTGAAGGGGGCTACAGCCAACGATATGACAAATGAGCAATCTAGTACTAACAAGACGTAAACATGACTCAGTAGTTTTACACCAGGATGGTGAAAAATTATGTGTTATTACTATTACTACATTAGGCCCTAAACAAGTTAAGTTAGGTTTTAATGCAGATGAATCTGTTAAAATAGATAGAAAAGAAGTATACGAAGCTAAACAAGCTAACAATTAATCGGAGAATTATATGGAATTAGTTTTCTTAAAAGCAAAGCAACGCCTTGCAAAAGAAATATCAAACAAAGGTACTACACCTTACCCACTTACTAAAAACTTTACATCTGAACATGTACAAGTATCTAAAACTAAGAAAGGTTTACAAGAATTTTTAAAAACTCTACAAACACAAGCAGCATCTGGTGCTTGTTTGCACAAAGGTTTATTAAAACGCCCACTTAAAAACGAATCACGAGCTATGATGGCTGACCGTGTAGCATCAACAGAGTTATTAATCCTTGATATAGATGGTATACAAATGCCCACCAGCTCATCCCCTGATGTACGTACTATTTCAGAAAAAATAATTGCACAACTACCAGAGTGTTTTCAAGATGTAAGTTACATAGCCCAAGCAAGTGCATCTTTAGGGTTTAAAAAAGACAAAGTATCTATGCATTTTTTCTTCTTATTAGATCAACCCACTCAACCTAAAATATTAAAAGAATGGTTTAAATTATTAAATTATGAAACAGACATCTTGTCATCTCAGTTGTCTTTGTCTGCAAATGGACAAAGTTTATCTTACAAATTAGATCCTAGTGTTGCTGAAAATTCTAAAATAATTTACATAGCACCACCTACTTTTAAAGATGACATACAAGACCCCATCTCATCGGATAGGTTTGTACTAATCGAACGCGGTTCGGTAACCCTAGATCCTAGACCATTATTAATTCATGTTAACCCAGAACGCGTACATAACTTAGGAATCCAAGTTAAAGATGGACTGCGTAAAAAACTTAACTTACCTAAAAAAACAAGTAAATTAAGCACTGTAAGCATAGGGGGAGAAACACAAGAAGTATTACAAAACCCAGATAAAATGACTATTGAAATATCAAGAGTTAATGAACCCTATGTTAACTGCAATGTTAATGGGGGCGATAGCAATGGATACTACTTTGTATTAACTAACCCTCACTATATGTACAACTTTAAAGGCGAACCTGTATGGGAGATACAAAAAGCCGACCCAGATTTTTATCGAAATATATTTGAAATTTTTGCAGATAAAATTGATAAAGATAAAAAAATAAAACCGATCGCATTACGCGACTTTTACACTGACACTTACTATAACGGAATATACGATGAAACAACTAAACAATTTACCAACGATTACCCCCTCACGCCCACCAATAAGCAGTCTATTGATGACTTTATGCGCTCTCATAATCGCCCTTCCTTGGATTACATTCCTGATGCTAGGGTCGTATTTGATCCAAGCAATAACAAAGGTATTGAGTTAGATGAAGCTCCCTACTATGTAAACTTATATAGAAAAACTGAGTACATGTTAAATCAGGAAGAGCATGTATCTGAGTTAACATACGGGGGAGCTGAAAAATTACACACAATAACACCACACATAGCGCAGCTTCTGATGCATGTATTAGGTAATGGTAAAACTGAGTTTGAACATTTTATTAATTGGTTAGCTTATATTTATCAAAATAAAAACAAAGCTATGACTGCTTGGATCTTTACGGGCGTACCTGGG
>CEQA01022872.1_pt1 | contig 10010 bp, 11 predicted proteins | sample 530501 | NCBI WGS metagenome assembly CEQA01 (sample SAMEA2620227, study PRJEB7988) | marine metagenome | isolation source: saline water (ENVO:00002010), including
TGACCTGTTCATCGAAGTCGCCGACTTCTACGAGCAGGAGGTGGATTACGACCTCAAGCAGCTGGCCGACGCCATCGAGCCGATTCTTATCGTCGCCATGGGCGTGATGGTGCTGGTTCTCGCGCTGGGCGTGTTTTTGCCGATGTGGGAGCTGGGTAGCGCGGCGCAGGGGAGGGGTTGATGGGCATACGAATCGCGACATTCCACAGGAGCCACGGAGGCACGATGCAACGACACAAGGGTTTCACCATGATCGAGTTGGTCGTGGTCATCGCCATCCTCGGCATCCTGGCCGCGGTGGCCTTGCCGCACTTCATCGACTCGGCCAAGGACGCTCACCGCGCCAGCGTACGCAGCGCCGGTGGTGCGCTCACATCCGCCGTCTCGCTTGTGCGCGGCCAGTACGAGCTGAATCGCGGCGGCGGCAGCAATGCCTGCCTGGCCGGCAACTGCCAGATCAACGTACAGGGCTACGGCAACGGCGCGATGGACGTGAATGCGGCTGGCTGGCCCATCGGCACCGAACGCAGCGGCACTCCGCTCGCCAACACCAGCATGTCCGCCGATGAATGCCGCAACCTCTGGAGCAACCTGCTACAGGCGTCCTCGCAGAGCCTGATCGGCACCAATCCAGCATTCACCGCCACGGCCAACGGCACGCGCTGCCTGTTCACCTACAACCTCGATGGCGGCGACGACGTCATCGAATACAACGCCAATACCGGCGAAGTCTTCGTCAACTTTCAATGATTCATAAACAAGGAGCGACAACTATGAAGAAGCAGCAGAGCGGTTTCACCATGATTGAGTTGATTATGGTGATTGTTATTTTGGGGATTTTGGCGGCGTTCGCATTGCCGAAGTTTGCGGATTTTAGTGGGGATGCGCGTTATTCTTCCATAGCTGCAGCGCAAGGTGCCGTTCGTTCGGCAAGCGGTATCGTACATGCCGCAGCTCTTGCTAAAAATCAGACTGGGGCGACTGGTGAAGTCGAACTCGAAGGGCAGAAGATTAGTTTGATATACGGTTATGCTGACCAAAGTTCGATTCTGACTGCTGCCCAATTGAGCAGTGAGTTCGACACCTCAACTGCAGGCACTATCAAGCTCGGGGCATGCTCCTTTACATATTCCAATGCTGTTGCGCCTGTAGCGCCGGCCACATCTCCCACGCCCGCGTCGATCGGAAATATTACTGGAAACGTTAATAAAACATGTGCTGCTCAGTGATTATCGATGACTGGAGATGTCAGGGCTTGAAGTCAATCGAAAGCATAGCCATGTAGGGCGGGTGCAACCCGCCGCTGGCAGCGACTTCGCCTTGGTTCGGCGGAGTGCAGTCATACGCTGCTATACCGCAACCCGGCTCTGGCCGGGTTGCGCAGTTCCCAGAGGGTGGTTGATTCCAGACTGCCACCGCTTTGATGAAAGAGTCGGCCAATGATTAAACAACTTGGTTTTACGATCGTCGAGTTGATCATGGTAATCGTGATACTCGGAATCATCTCCGCCGTGGCTCTTCCGCGCTTTTTTGATCGAAAGAATTTCGATGAACGCTTTTATTTTGAGGAGGCACTCTCGACTGTTCGCTATGGGCAGAAATTGGCTGTGGCGAGTGGTTGCCCGATTGCCTTTCAAATCGATGCTTCTGGATATTCATTAAGTTATAGCGGCGGTGATTGCGGTGTCATGTCTGTCGGGATCGACTACGTTAAGTCGCTGCCGATTGGCGTTGCTGTCACTAAAACACTCGCCATAAATTTCAACTCCCTCGGTAGCGTAAACGAAGCCTGCCCAGGCGGGCGTTGTGTGGCCACGATTGGCAGCCATACCTTCACCGTTCACTCCGCCACCGGCTTTATCGAGGTGGGCCAGTGACTCGGTTTCGGACCGTAGATTGGGCTGAGCCTGCGAAGCCCAACGAGCAGAGTATCGGTACGCTCCGGTCATTGCTTCGATGCGCATTAAACGTCGCCGCCATTTGCCTCCACAGCCTAGCGGGCCTCAACGTAGGGTGGATGACGCTTCACCCATCCACGAGCGTGCCTTATGCCACCGGTCATAATCTGAATCCGCGGTGGAAAACGCTGCGCGGTTTTCCACCCTACGGCCGCGTCACGGGGCCGAGGTACCAGCCGTGATCCGACCTCAACGCGGAATGACTCTGGTCGAGCTGATCATCACCATCGTCATCATCGGCATCGCCGCAGCGGCATTGTTTTCCGCCATGGCCAGCATCACCGCGCGCTCGGCCGATCCGCTGCTGCGCCAGCAGAGCGTGATGATCGCCGAAAGCTATCTGTCGACGGCGCTGGCGTTGCCCTACGCGCAGTTGAGCAGCGCGGCGCAATCGCCCGCTGCCCCGCGGGATCTTGCTGGCGAACCGGTTAACGAACTGGCCGGCTACTCGGTCGCGCTGTCGGTCGATGGTGCTGCCAAGCTGAACGGTGTTGACGCCACCCGCATCGAGGTGACGGTGACCGATCCGCAGAACCAGTCGTTACAGCTCTCCGGTTGGCGCACCTGCTACGGCGAGTACGATGCGGCGGGGAATGACCTATGCCTCTGATGCGAGCGCCGGGGCGCCAGCACAGTCGGCGAGAAGCGCCCTTTGCGGGCGCTGGCTTGGCATTCTCCCGCAAGGGCTTCAGGCAAACCGTCGGCAGTACCAATGGGTTCACGCTGGTCGAGCTGATCATGGTGATCGCGCTGGCCGGACTCGTTGCGGTGATGGTCGGTACGGTCATGTCGCGGCCGTTGCTAGGCTTCGCCGACAATAGTCAGCGGGCCGAACTGACCGATCGGGCGGCGATCGCGCTCAACCGGATGGCGCGCGACATTCGGCTAGCCGTACCAAACTCCGTCCTTGTAGCCAACACGGGCGATGAAATCAGGCTCGTTCCGATTGCGGCCGCAGGACGCTATCGGGCCAATCTGCCTGTGTCCGATGGGCCACGTCAGGATCCTCCGGCCTGTACGCAGACATCCGGCCGCTGCGTGATCGATATCCTCAGCCCGATAGCGCCGGCAGATAGCGGAGAAAACAAGCATTGGCTGATTATCTATAACACCGGTTCGCTCGTCGGGCACCCCGGGCCCGTCGATGGGGCGGTTTCGCCGATTTCACCCAAGTCCTTCACCTGGAAGAACGGCGTGCTTGAGGCTGACCTCTCGGCTTTCCGCTTCGAGTTCGCCTCTCCGCAACATCGGTTTTTTCTGGCCGACCGGGTCGTCGGCTATCGATGCCGAAATGGTTCGCTGGTGCGCGCTGAATTTGGCGAACTGGCCGCGTCTGATTATTCCGGTGCCGCCACCTTGGTCGATCGTGTCGATTGCGGCCAGAGCGAGTTCAGCTACGACCCCGGCAACAACACGCGCAACGGCCTTGTGACGCTCAAACTGGTACTGACTGGCGCTGGCGGAACCATCACCCTCTTGCAGCAGGTCCAGGTCGATAATGCGCCCTAATTCTTCCTTCCTACAGGGTCGCCAGGGCGGCTTCGGGCTAGTCGCCGCGATGTTCGTCATTATCGTCATCGCCGGCGCGGTCGCGGCCATGGCGCGGATGTCCTCAACCCAGAGCGCCACCAGCAGCATGGCGATCCAGCAGGCGCGGGCCTATCAGGCAGCGCGGGCCGGGATTGAGTGGGGGATCCATAGGGCAATGGCCGATCTTTCTTGTGAAGATCAGTTCATGCTGGAGGGCTTCAAGGTAGAGGTGAAGTGCGACAAGTCCGCTACTACCGTTTCCCTGCCTGAGGAAGACCGTAGCCTGCGCTTCATCTCGCTGCAGGCCAGCGCACAATACGCCTCGCCGGGCAGCCCGGATTATGTGTATCGGCAGTTGAGTGCCGTCGTGGAAAAGGATGACTGACATGCCCGAGAGAACACGGGGCAGCTGGCGGAGACTGGCGGGCTGGGTGCGGGTGAAAACATCGTCGCTCGCGGTGCTCTGCTTGCTCGCTATTGCCTGTCTGGGCAGCCCAACCGCGTCGGCGGCGCTCTGTTCAAATGTCTTTCCCCAGGACGCAACGCCCGACACAGGTTCGACACTAGACCTTGCCGTAATGGATCGCCAGGCCTACGGTCCCTTTCCCTCCCGCGGCGCGGCGTACGCCACGGCTGGGGATTATTTCTACAACGCTGGCAAGCTGGACAATGGCAAGACCATCTCGGTAACGGCCGGCCGGCCTGTGCGGATGTTCGTCGATGGCGATCTCGAGCTCGCGCCGCATAGCAGAATCAACCCGAACGGCTCGGCGTCCGACTTGCTGATTGTCGTGCGCGGCAATCTGAGCATCGGCACCAAGAACGATATCAATGCCTTGGTGTATGTGACCGGCGATGTCACCGCCAATCCCAGCGCCCACATAGAGGGCGCCCTAACAGCCGAAGGCAGCATCGATACCAAGGTCAAGGACACCATTACCTACGACGAGGTGGCCGCCTCAGCCTTTGCTCAAGGCGATCTTTGCCAGGATTCGGAGAACATCCCGCTCTACCTGCGCTTCGACGAGGCGAACTGGGGCATACCGGCGAACACTGGGCGGGGGGCATTCGACATCCAGGTACTTGGCGGGGCGGTTACCGCCGGGGCTGATCCAGCCTGGCCGGTGGATCGTCTGGGCGAAGGTACGTGTCGATATGGGCGATTCGATGCGCCCGCAAGCGCGGTATGGGTACGAGATCACGACTCACTTGATCTCAAGCGTGAATTGAGTGCGAGTTTCTGGCTCAAGGTGGAGGCAACGCCGAGCGGTAACGTCGCCGTATTTACGAAGGGAGCTACATACAGGCTTGAGTTAGATAACCAACGGCGGTTGTTACTAACTTCGCGAGCACCTACCTGGTTCGGCGGAAGGGCTTTGACGGTTGAATCTGGTCCACTCCCGATTGGTAAGTGGGTCCATGTAGGCTTTCACCTCAAACTAACGGTCGTCTTCTTAGGCATAGACAGGCTAGAAGGGGCACTCTATTTGGATGGAACTGCCGAGTCGGTATCCAGTGAGACATTCTTGTTTGGTTCAACTCCGAACGACACTGCGCCTCTTATCATCGCAGGTAATCCAAGTGGTCTGGTCGGATCGATCGACGAGGTTCGGTTACAGCAAGGGCTTTGGACAATAGATGACTACAAGAGGCAGATGGCAGCGCGCCATTGGTGTGGCACGCCAGCAAGCATTGATCACTTCGAGTTCACCACCAGTGCCTTGGCGCATACCTGCAGCCCCCAAACGGTCACGCTCATGGCCTGTACCAACGCCCCGCCCGGCACCTGCCAGCCCTACCAGGGCGACGTGCCGGTAATCCTCAGGGGGGAGGGCTGGTTCGGTGGCAACCAGCAGACGCTCAGAGTTGGCGTCGGGACCTTTAAGCTGCAGGGGCTGCAGCTGCAGATGCCCTTGGCCGTCGACGCTTCAGAGCCCGATGCTCTTAGATCGACACTTTGCCGCATTGGCGATGCGCCGCTTTCTTCCGACTGCCTGCTGAACTTCGCGCAGAGCGGCTTCATCTTCGATGTTCCGGATATGCAGGCCGGTCGCGGGCAGTCAATTGTGCCCATGCGTGCGGTCATCGACGTCGGTGACGAAGGAAGCCCACGCTGCGAGCCGGCGTTCACCGACAGCACGCGTGAGGTGCGTTTCTGGAGCAGCTTCGTCACTCCGTCAGTCAGCGAGCTGTCGGACAGCTCGAAACCAGTTCAGGTGAATGCCGAATCGGTCGGGCAGAACTTTGCAGAGGCTCGGCCGTTCGCGCTTCGTTTCGATCAGAACGGCGCCACCTCGCTCGACGTGAACTACGCCGAAGCCGGCCGAATGCTGCTCAACGCCTACTATCCGGGCAGCGCGGAGGAGGGTGACAGCGGGCCGATGAGCGGCAGCGATGACTTCGTTTCTACGCCGGCGGGGTTCTGCATCGAGCCATCGCAGACCTGCTCGGCGGGAGACAGCAGCTGCGATGTGTTCCGAAAGGTTGGGCAGGCGTTTTCAACAACGATCAGACCGGTAACCTGGCGTGCCGATGGCGAAATCTGTAAGGCGAGCACGACAAGAAACTATCGACAGGATCAGCTGCAGCTACGCCCGGTGGTGTTAGCCCCCTCTCCGCTTATCGGTGGGGTGGTTGGACGGGTACTCGCACCGGTAGACGGGCACTACGATCATCTGCCATCCGGATCGCCAGCGAACTGGGATGGAACGGTTGTCCAGGATGTTGCGCTCTCGGAGGTTGGCGTTTTTCGCCTGCGCGTCGAGCCGCCTCCCTATCTCGGCGTGGCAGTGCCAGCCAGCGATTCGGCTCCGATCGGGCGGTTCATCCCGCGATACCTGAAGGCAAGAATCGAGGGCGCGCTGAAGGCGGGGTGCGGCGTGTTCAGCTATCAGGATCAGCCAGTCGCCGTGACTACGCCTCCTGCGCTGACGATCACCGGCTACGGCGTTGCCGACGGGGCGGAGTACCGCACCGAGAACTACGATTTCGATGGCTTCTGGGGCTTCGCTAGCAGCCCAGCCCCGAGTTGGTTGGCGGCTGGCGGGAATCTGGACCTCACCCCTCGACTGGACCAGGGAAAGGGCATGCCGGAGGCGCTGACCTGGCAGTCCATCAAAGGCCTCGCTCCTAACGAGAGCGGGAAGAACGACGGTGATGGGCAGCGGACTTATACCTGGGGTGCGGATTGGCTACGCTACGGTCGCGCTACGCAACCGGATGCCGCTGATCATCCGCTTCAGATTCTTCTTCGCTTCACTGCGCAACAGCTAACCGATGGGGATGATGTTTGCAACGGCAGCACTTGCCAGCATGCCGAGGCTGTCCTGGACCATAGCGAGTTTCGCCTGGGCCGGCTACGCATCGGCAACGGCCACGGCTCCGAGCTGCAGGATCTGAGCCTGCCCTGGGTTATCGAGAGCTGGCAGGCGTCGAGCATCTTTCGTCCTGAAGAGGGTGATACCTGCAGCGCTCCAGTCTGGGGGGAGGCGCAGGCATTTGAGCGGGTTGGCGAGCTGGCGGGTGTGGATCTACAGGTCAACGGCGGACAGATCGGGTACGAAGGCAGCCTGATCATTACCAAGCCGGAAGCCACCGGCGAGGCACGCATCGGGTTTGCGGATGTGCCGCAATGGCTCTGGTATGACTGGCGGGGCAAGGGGCTCGAGGCGAGTCGGGGGCTTGCCAGCTTTGGTATCTACCTTGGCCCGAGACCTTTGATCTTCCGTCGCGAGATCTACCGCGGTATGTGAGCAGCTCAGTGAGCGGCCGTCGGGCGTTACGAATAAAAGAGGGGATTCCCGGCCTGCCTGTACCGAGGTCCCCGAAACTGGTCGCTAGAGTCTATGCACTGCGTGTGCCAGTTTCGTTTCAGTCTCGGTGGCCGGCCAAGGGCGCGATCTGCCTGGCGGCGGTCGCGCTGTTGCGATTGGTCGGCGGGTCGAGGTAACGGTCTGCGTTCGGATTCGGTGCAGCGCTGGCTGCTGTGCCCGATTGTGGCGCGTCAGTTCTGGTCGGGCCAGAAGCGGATCGGCGCGCCCTCTGCTGGCCACAGGCGCAACTGGTCGATGTTCGATACGTCCCAGCGCTCGACTCGGCTGAGCAGATCGAGGAAGCGTTGCTCCTGCTCCATGAGCTCTGGCATGCACATCTTGCGCGTGCTGCCGATGTTCTCGAAGCGCAGGGTTTGACCTTCCAGGTGATAGCTGGCGAACCAGTGGTTGCAGCCGGCATTGCCGTAGGCGCGCTCGGCCGAGAGGGTCAGCGAAACCGGCGTGCGGCCGACCACCGCATCATCACCGATCCACTCGGCGACATAGGTGACATCGTTCTGCAGTGTCAGCGGTTCCACGGCGCAGCCGGAGGCGGCCAGCGTGATGGCGAGCAACGGGAGGGTGTAGCGGTGCATCATCGAGCTCCCTTGCAAGTAGGGCAGAAATGCTGACCGTCCCGGCTGGCCCAGCCAAGTTCGGCGATCCGGGCTTCGGCTGCCGGGGCCTGTGCGGTTGCACCGAGTGCCGCGTCGACGGCGAACTCGAAGTCCAGCTGTTTGCCGCAGCCATTGCAGTCGACCTGCCAGTTATGGATTGCCAGCTCGCGAAATACCGGCCCGCTGGCCACGGCCATCCATTGCCCGGGCGGGTTGATCAGGTGACGGACCTTTTCAACGGTCAGCCGCTGGGAAAGGTCGCGGCTGCCTTTGAGTGTTACCAGCAGGGTGTCGCCGCTGCGAATCGAACCGCCATTACCGGTGACCTGATAGCGGCCCGGCGCCAGTGCGCGGCATTCGGTGAGCGTGTGGGCGGGGTTGAGCAGGGTGTAGCGGAAGTCGTGTTCGGCCATGACTCGTGTTCGACGCTGAGTTGTGCGTGCAATGCTAGCACGAGCCCCGGCGGCAGGCGCGCCGCCGGGACGAATCGAGCGTGAGGGATCGAAGGTCACTGTGCCGGAGCGGGGTTGGACTTGCCGAAGGTGTCCTCGAAGAAGCGCTGCATGTCGCGCCAGGAGCGTTCGTCCGCGGCTTTCTGATAGGCCACGTCGAGGCCGTTCTTCTGATGGGCATCGGCACCGGGGTTAGTGAAACCGTGCTTGGCCCCCGGCAGGCTGACGAACTGGTAGTCGGCGCCAGCCTTGACCATCTCGACGTTCAGCGCGGCGATGTCATCGCTGCTGATCATGCTGTCTTCGGCACCATGCTCAACCAGCACGCGCGCCTTGACGCTGCCCGGCGCGGCGCGGGTTTCGGTGGCTAGCGCGCCATGGAAGCTGACCACGCCGTCCAGCGGCACGCCCTGGCGCGCCATGTCCAGCACCACCTTGCCGCCGAAGCAGTAGCCCACCGCGCCGAGCTTTTCGGCGTCCGTCTGGGCCTGCTCCTTGAGCAGGTCCAGCCCGGCATTGAAGCGGCCCTTGGCCGCATCGGCGTCCTTCAGTGCGGCCTGCATGAAGCTCATGGCGTCCTTGGGGTGCTCGGTGTTCTTGCCTTCACCGTACATGTCGATGGCCAGAGCGCTGTAGCCGAGTTCGGCGAGGTCGCGGGCGCGTTGTTTGGCGTAGTCGTTCAGGCCCCACCATTCGTGCACCACGACGATGCCGGGGCGCTTGCCTTCGATGGCGTCGTCGTAGGCGTAATAGCCGATCATCTTGGTGCCGTCGGCAGCGGTATAGGGGAGTTCCTGGGTTTGTACCGCGGCGTTGGCGGTAGCGCTGGCAGCCATGAGCAGGCCGAGTAGGCAGTGGCGCATCATGAGGTCTCCTTGACGGGCATGAGGTGAAAGAGGCGGTTCGACGAAGAATAGCGGGTGTTCGACTGCGCGCGCAGCGCCCGGGTTCGTCTGGCGACGCGATGGGGATGGCTGAAAACGAAAAAGCCCCGCCGGCTGGCAGGGCTTCGTTCGTCGAGCATGGTTGCGGTGTCAGCCGCCCAGGTAGGCGTCGCGCACCTTCGGATCGGTCAGCAGATCCTCGCCGCTACCCTGCATGACGATGTGGCCGTTCTCCAGCACATAGCCCCGATCAGCCAGCTTGAGCGCCTGGTTGGCGTTCTGCTCGACCAGGAACACGGTCACGCCATCCTCGCGCAGCTGTTCGATGATCTCGAAGATCTGCTGGATGATGATCGGCGCCAGTCCCAGCGACGGCTCGTCGAGCAGCAGCAGCTTGGGCTTGCTCATCAGCGCGCGGGCGATGGCGAGCATCTGCTGTTCACCACCGGACATGGTGCCGCCGCGCTGCTGATAGCGTTCCTTGAGCCGCGGAAACAGGCCGAGCACCTTGTCCAGCTGCTCCTGGAAATCGGCCTTGCCAGTGAAGAAACCGCCCATGGACAGGTTCTCTTCAACGGTCAGGCGAGCAAAGATCCGCCGCCCCTCGGGTACCACGGCAATGGCCTTGCGCATGATGTCGCAGGTCTGCTGGCCGACCAGCTCTTCACCCTGGAAACGGATGCTGCCGCTGGCCGCCTGCGGCGTGCCGCAGAGGGTCATCAGCAGGGTCGACTTGCCGGCACCGTTGGCGCCGATC
>CEQA01033294.1_pt1 | contig 9967 bp, 8 predicted proteins | sample 530501 | NCBI WGS metagenome assembly CEQA01 (sample SAMEA2620227, study PRJEB7988) | marine metagenome | isolation source: saline water (ENVO:00002010), including
ATGTCACACAATCCTCAAGTGAAATTCTCCAAAGACCAGTTCCAGCAACAAATGAACCACCTGTTGGAATATAACCCAAATTTGCTCCCGCTTGATTTTGATACCAGTCACCACTTGTCCAATTGAATAAACTTGCAAAAGCAAATCTGTTCAAACTAAAGTTTGTTGACCTGTCAACAATATTCAAATTCAATTTTTGTTTCAAACAATATCTGTGTGCAAGTCCCATTTTTGCTCTCCCTTTGTGGAGTTTCATGTCCTCTGTTCCAGTCATGTGTATTGTTCTCCATTCTTGAGTTGCATTTCCACTTTCAATGGAGTTAGAATTTGGTGTGTCTATAATACTAAATTGACCAATGAATACTCCTGAAAATCCTTGCGTGTCCTCAGCATTCTCAGATGCAAGAGGGTCAAATTCTGGTTCATCACCAATCACAATTTCTGGTTCTTGCACTTCTTCATCTGATGGACTCCCATTTTCATTGTCAAAAGAACCAATGCTATAATCAAAGACAGTTGCACCACCATCAATTCCCACTAAATTGACATTGACTTCATTTAATATATAATAATAATGAATCCCCCTATCTTCCCATGCTAATTGTTTATTGTTGTTCCAATCTTTTGCACAACAATAATATCCATTTACTCTATCTCTCCTCAATCCAACCCATAATTCAACACCCATCAATCTTGCCCACCCAAAATCTGATGAATCATTTTCTCTTGGAAATGGAATTTTTGGTGTTACAATTGAGAAAGGTTGAGAAACTAAAGATGTTGACAGACCACCAATATATGAATACCATGCTGGAGCATTTGCTTCTGTTAATGTTGTCCCACTACTAATCATCATCATTTGATTTGTTGTGTGATAAATTGGTGACCAAAAGCCATAATGATTTTGAGTGTCATCTTGCAATTCAACTGGCTCTAATGTTATGTCTGATGGTTCTTGCACCCACAATCCATCTTCATTTCCAACATCTGTCCCCCACCAACACACTCCATCTTCATCATATATCATTGTGTTTGCTGTGTCATTATATTGCAATCCATACCATTGTGTGTTGAAACTTAATGCAGTCCCAGAAACATTATATTGTCCCCATGCAACTCCCCCATAATTTTGATTGTATTCATTGGTTTGACCATCATTCAAATCCCCTCTCCATGAAACACTCCCATATAAATATGCCTGTCTGGAGTGACAATACCAAAAAGCATTTCTTTCATAATTTGTTGATGTTTCAGAATCTATAATTGCTCTCAATCCTAATCTTGGAAATGCAATTGAGTCCTCAACAGCCAAATTCAAACCACTAAAAAACCCATCACCATTCACATAATTATTGTCAAAATATTCTTGTGCTGAGTTCCAACCCCATCCAGCAAAACCACCAAATCCCTCAGAAGCAAGATAAACTTGGTCCATCATTCCAATGCTCACATAACCACTCACCATCAACCTCTGACCAGATACTCCATAATAATTCCACATTACACCAGATGTTGTTGTTTCATCTAATCCATCCAAATCAATATCAACTCCCCAGATGTGGTGTTCTCTATTTAAATTATTATTACTAAAAGCATAATCATTAAAAGAACTGAAATTGACTGGACCAACCAAACTCCCATCCAACACATTGTGATTGTAAACACTTTTATAAGACAATAAAGGGGGGAGAAAATTCTCTCTACTTCCAGCAGCAATTTGAGCAATATCTTCTCTCTGCATATTTGGTCCAGTTGCAGAATAAGACAATGCAACATCATTTGCTGTGTCTGTCACTTTGCTATGATAAAAAATTCTCTGTGTAGAATCAAAATCTGTGTCATCATTATTAGGATGATAAACCAAAGGAGATTGAATATACCAAACACAAGTCCCCAAATCTTTGTTGATTTGAGTTCTCATTATTCTTAATTGAAAACATGCTAAAATCTGCTCTAAAACTTTATAATAAGACCAATATTTCCCATTGCTATTTTTAAAAATTACTGGATTAATTCTGCATAGTGAAAGAGGGTCATGATTCACATCATTTAACCAAGTTGAACCCCATGTTCCACTACTTCCAAGCATTGCTTTATTGTACCAATAAGGAACATGTGCAATATATTCATCTGTGTCACCATAATAACTGTCTATTAATGGTAGTTGTGTCAAGCAAACCTTAATGAGATTAATCATGCTCCTTGAACCACCAAATGTTGATGGGTCAAATTCCTTATATTTTAATAAATTGAGTCCATCTGTTGCTTGTATTTGAATAATCCTATTGATTGAGGTGTCATCTAATGTCACCAAATCTCCAATTAAATATCCAACCCAATATGTTCTCCATCCAGAAGCATAATAATTATATATTGCAATAGTGAAATCATCTTCATTTCCAGTTGCAACATTTAATAGTTCATCAACAATACCCTCTAAAGTTGCATTCTCCAAAACCATATTGAATGTCACAGAGGTTGTTTTTATAGGTGCTAACATATTGTCATCACCCCCATCCATATTTAATGTGAATCCATCAGATGTGCATCTGAAATCATTGACAGCACCAGAATATGAAGCAGAGTCAATGTCAATTCTCCATTGCTGGTCATTCCCACTTTCATCAACATTTTGGGAATAAAAATCACATCTGTATTTAGTCGCCATTTAACAGCACTTTTTATGTTTTTTCCCTTTCTTATTATAGTTTGGAACAATTGCATCTATTATCTTGTCCATCCATGCAAAAACCTTGTTGTCATCTTCTGTTGGAGTTAGATTAATAATTACTTTAATGAAAGCCATGAATGCAATTAATAATTCTAACCAGTTGTCTAATATAAAGTCAATCATTTTTTAAAATTTAAAAATTAGTTACTGAACCACTCACTCTATTTTGAGTCAATGTTGTTCTTGTTGTGCTTAATAGTATATCATCACCAGAAATCACTCCATGCAATCTCCCAGTTCCCATCCCACCAAGCATTGATTTTAATTTGTCAAGAGGTGCAATGACCTCTGGATTCACACTTGATGCTCCTCTATGGTCACCCACAATAGCAGCAGTCATTCCTGTTGCAAGTCCACCCTCAGCAAGAGGTGGTAAAATAGAATTGAACAATCCACCAACAACTGCTGGAGCAGCAGCAGCCAATAATACATTGGCTGGAAATGGTTGAGTAAGCATCACAGATTTTGCATAACCAGCCATAGCCGCCTGTATTTGCATTTTTATAATATTTCTAATATTATTATAAACTGCCTTAGCCATATCTTTGAGTGACATTTCAGAAGAATCAGCCATATCTGTGAAAACAGTTGAAACTGCTTGACCTAAATCCTCTGCTGTGAGTTTAACTTTTGAAAGTGCTTCACCAATTCCCTCAGCAATTGTGTCCCATTTTGATTTTGTCCCCTCAACATCTGGGTCTAATATTCCTGTCAAAACAATGTCATCCATATCAGTATGAATAGTATCACCCCCAGTTGTTTCTGTTTCTTTTGGTTGTGAACCACCACCACCACCAAATAATAAACCAGAAAATGAATCTGACATATTGGTGATTATATCTTTGACTCCCCCAGCAAAGTTTTTCCCCCATTCTTTCCCATTTTTGATTGCATTGTCCAAATCCTCTTTTGAAATATATGAAAATTCTCTATTCTCAATATTGTGTTGCATTTCATCCCATGACTCTTGGACTGATGTTTTGAACTCAGCTTGATTTTGTTTCCAATCATTATAAAAATCATCTATTGCTTTTTTTCTTTTTTCCTTGTCAACCAAATTCAGCAACACCTTTCCTAAATTTTTTGCAGCATCAACAACCTGTTTGATTCTCAATATTGTTCTTTCTTTGAACATTTTAAACCAATAAATGATTGCTTCAATACTTTTTTTCACCCACATATTTTCATTGTATAAACTCACCATCCAATTGACAACATCAACAATTGGTTGTTTCAGTTTTTCAAAATTAATAATGAGTCCAGTAATGATGAGTCCTATTGCAACAAACACATAGGTCAATGGATTAAATAAAGCACCCACAAGAGCAGTCAATTTCATTGCAACACCTAAACTTCTGACATAACCAATGAGAGTTGCTGTTGCTGTTGATAGCATTCCAAGTATAGAAAATGCTGGTCCTAATAAAGCAAATGCTGCTGCTATTTTAATAACCTTTCTCCTTGTTTCTTCTGACATACTGGAAAAAGTGGTTGCAATTTGTGTGATTTTTTCAATTATTTTTGTTGCTAAAGGCATGATTGCATTTCCAAGTTCAATTCCAGCAACTTTCAATTTTGACATTGCTTGATTGAATTTGAACATGCTATCTTCTGATGCTGTTTCAAAAGCATTATTCACAAATCCTTGTGATTTTTCTAATTCATCAAGGATTCCAATATAATCATCAGTTTGATTTCCTAAAACACCCAGCACTCCTTTCAATGCTTGTGATTTGCTAAAGAATGCAGACAAATCAACTCCACTTGCTTGAAATCTCTCTTGCATCATCAAGAGTGTGTGTTGCAATCCTTGCTCTCCAATTGATTTTCTCACTTCTTCAACTGACAATCCAACTGCTTGTAATGCTCTTTCTGCTTGTGGTGTTATCTTAGCAAATGACATCATGATTCCAGAAAGTCCAGTTGTTGCTGAGGTCGCATCACCAGTTGTTCTTGTATATGTGGAAATCATTGCTCCCAATTCTTCCATTGAGATTCCAAGATTTGAAGCAAGTCCCAATTGTTGTCCAAGCACTCCAGCAAGTTCAGATGCTTCAAACATACCAGTCCTCACCATAGAACCAAACACATCAAGAGCATCAGATGCTGACATCACATCTTCACCATAAGCATTTTGTGCAGCAGCAGCAACTTTTGCAAGGTCTGTTTGAGAACCTAATCCAGAAGCAACACCTTTTGAAACTGATTCCAATGCTTTCATAGCACTTTCTGCATCCAAACCAGCAGAGGTCAAAAAATACAAACCATCTGCAAGTTCTTTTGGTGCTTGTGCTGTTGTTCCAGCCAAATCTAAAACTTGACTTTTTAAATTCTCAACTTCTTGTGCTGGTAAACCAACCAAAGTTTGGATTTTGGTCATTGATTGCTCAAAATCAGCAGCCAATTTAATTGCTCCCCCCCCAGCAGCAACCATTGGGAGTGTGATATTCCGAGTCATGGAAGCACCAATGTTTGACATTGTTTTTCCAAACTTGTTCAATCTCCTTTCCATCTTTCTCAATCCAGTTTGAAACTCCTTGCTTCTTAAATTGAGATAAACGGATAATGTTTTTACTGAATCAGCCATTTTTTTGCTTCTGTTCTTTTTGTGCTTTCATTAATAAATACTGTGCTTTTTTCATTTCAGTCAATCTTTCATTTTGCTTTTTAGTTTTCTCCCACTCAAACTCAACCAAATCAATTGCTTTTATTTGGTCTTGTCGCTTTCTGTCTTTGTTTATCAATGCAGTTGTCTGAAATCTCATTCTTTCCCATTCAGATTTTTGCAATTCAAAATCAAAATTTCTCTTTCCTTTGACTTTGAGTTGAAATAAATATGGAGTGTAATCCCAAAATTCATCAACTGACATATTGAGTTCACCTAAAGCGATTTTCAATAGATATTCAAATGAATAAACCTCACTATCTATTTGTCCTTGCTGTTCTTTTTTTTTTGTTCTGGACTCATTTTTCCCATTGAAGCAGTAAAAATTTCCATCACTTCATTGAATATTCCCATTCCCTCATCATCAATCCAATCAGCAACATCATCCATTGTATAGTTGAAATCTTGTTTTGATTTTCTTGAACCATGTTTCAATCCACAATATATCAAAGAGATAGCATTTGAAAGAGAAAGATTTTCTCCTATATTTCCCAAATCTTGCAGTCCTAATCCAGACAATTCACACCATTGAGAGAGAGCAGCAAAGCCAAAATGGACTGGTCTTAACTCTCCCCCTATAGCAATTTTTTTAAGTTCACTCATAATATTAATTTTTTCTCAAATGTAATAAGAAAAAATATAATTTCCATTATTCAAATTATGATGACATTGTCAATGCTCCAGTTCCTTGAATAGAAATTGAATATGTTGACCACTCATTCACAGAAGCACTTTGACTAATTGATGTCACATATCCATATCCATGATAATTCTTGGAATTTGTTTGACCAGTTACATCATTAAACCTCACATAAATTTTAACACCATCAACAGCAGCAACAATGCTTTCTTTGATTTCACAATCATCTGTTCCAAGTGCTATTGCATAGCATTCAGCATCCATTGTCCATGATGTCACACCATTCAAAAATTCTTTTGTTCCAGAACTGTCTTTGTTTGTCACATCAATTGTTTCTTGATTCACATTAAAGGTTGCAGAACTGGAAGCAGCAAATGGAGTGGTTGTTGTTGAACCACCAGTCAAATTTGCTTCTAATATTATGTTAGAACCACTTATTGTTTTTAAAGCCATTTTTTATCTTTTTTATAAAATTATTTATTCATTTATTTATGCAACTAATGTCAATGCTCCATTTCCTTGAATAGAGATTGAATATGTGGAAGCATCTTCTGTTCCACCAGTTGCAGTCATGCTTGTTATATATCCAGCACCCTCATAATAATCACCCCCAGTATTTCCTAAAAATTTCACCCAAACTTGTCTTGGATAATTTGCAACTGTTGGAGCATCATTTCCAGTTCCAGCAGCAGTTGATTGTCCGTATGCTGGAATGAACATTGTTGCAAATGTTGGATTTGCATCTTCTGAATAAAAAACTTCTGCATCCATTGTCCATGATGTGGAAAGTCCCACAAAATGTTTTGTTGAAACACCACCAGTTGTTGAAGCATTTGCTGCTAATGTTCCTTTGATTGAAACCTCTGGAACATCAATTGTCAATGTCAAAGTGCAACTTGTCGCTGCTGCTATCACATTAACTCCAGCCAAATCTGCTCCAGTTGTGTCATCAATTGATAATGTCATGTTTGTGCCGTTAACTATTGTAGCCATTTATCTTTTTTTTTAATTGTTAATATCATTATTTTCTTGTTCATCCTTTTTGGATTTTTTTGCTTTTTTTGATTTTGTTTTTATGATGTTATCTTCATCATTAACCCATCCATCTTCTATTAATTCTCTATATCCTTTCTCATTTACTGGTCCAAACTTGTCACCCTTTTTTTTGTGTGGTGACATGTCTTTTATTAATATTGGTCTATAATCCATATCTATTATTTTAATACATTATATTTATTATAAACATAATCTTTTATCTTTTTATAAATTATGTCTGTTGGTTGAAATGGAGCAGCATCTGCATTCAGATTATGTGTGGTTACAACTGGATGTTGAAATAAAAGCATTTCATATAAATTGAAACCAGACAATGTTCCATTCCCACCTATACTTGCAAAGGTAAGAGATTCTGAGTAAGTATCACTATTCCCAGAGAAAGAATTGTTTTTAATTATTTGTCCAGTTGTCAATTTTGGGTTATATACTGAATTGAAATATTCAAACCATCCACTCTGATTATATGTTCCCCCTGTTTGTGCTTTATTTCCCCCCAATGACAATGCTAAAAAATGAACATCAGCACTAAAATAATTTGTGCTATCTGTTGATGTTACAAGATTGATTGTTCTGCTTGAAAATTGTGTCCAATCTCCACAAGGATTGAAATCTATTTTAATATTTCCAGAACTATCTTTGGAATGACTGATAATTAAATTTCCCACATCACCACCACTTGTGTCCACTTGATTTCCAATAATATTATTAGTTGTGGATGTTCCCACAACAGTCAATGGTTGATAAATTAATACTATCAATCCCCCATTTGCAAGTGATATTGGTTGATAGTCATCATAGGTTGTTCCCCTTTGTGTTCTTAAATATTTCCCAGTTGTGAATTGCAAATAAGCAAGAGAACTGGATGTGTCATTGTAACTTGGTCTATCAGCACTCTCTGTTGTTAATAAAGGATTGAAAGTGAAATAATCACTTGATGAATTAATTTTAGATGAAAACTCTCCTATTTTGTTGAATAATGTTTGAACCTTGTCACCCCCCTCTGATGGATATAAAACATCACTTGTGGGAGAACTTTCACTCATCAAAGCACCTTTATTTGTAATGCTTCCAAATCTATTTTGTTTTATTATCTGTGTGCAATCCAATGACAAAATCAATGGTGTGCTTGAGGTGTTCAATTGACTGGGAATTGTGCTTCCATTTCCTTTTTTATAACCATAAGAAAATTGATTGATGTTATTATAATAATAAACATCAAAATCTATTGATTTTATAAATAAATATAATTCATCATCATATTCATCATTTTCATCAACAAAAAAAATGTTTGAAATTTCTATGTTTTTTATAAAACTATGAACATAACCATTTTCATCTGTATATCCTTTAATCTCTCCCAATCCAGATTCTGTGAAATCAACATAATTGCTCAATAAATATTTGACTTTTTTGCTCAATTCATCTGTGTCTTTATAACTTTTTGAAACAACTTGAATCCCTAATTCACACTTTAATATATTTAGATTTTTATCTTTTGAGGGAACAACACTCTCCATTTGATGATATATGATTGATGGATATGCTGAATCACTATCTAATTTGTATTTTGTATTTTGAGGAATGACAACAGGAAAAACACCACCAGTTGACAAATCAGAAATTTGTGTTTTTAAAATTTTATGTATTGCTTTCCCAATCATTAGTTTGTTGTTCTATTTAGCATATTATGTTTCTCAATGACTTGTTTTTTTATTTCCATATATTCTGGAGAACCAAACACTAATTTTTTAGGATATACAACCAAATCAAAAACATTAATTGGGTCATTCACTTCCAAATCTCCAGCAATTCCAACAGATGCTGAACCAGTTTCTATTGTACTCATATCACTATGAATTGTCTGATAACTAAAAAAATTATCTTTCCAAGTTGTTGAGGATGTTGCATCAATATCATTATAAATATTATCATCACCAAATTCTGTGAAATCAGATGATGTGATAATATCATATTGACCAGTCAATGTTGTTGAATCTGTTTTGCTTAAACTGAACGCAAGAAAAACTGGGTCAGAAAATCTTGTGTTTGGATAAATTGGTGTCCCAGAAATTGTTGTCCATCCAGCAATATTGAAAAATCCCCATTGTTGACCACCAAAACCATCATCCTCTAATGCAACAGCATAAATTCTCCAATTATTAGAAATCCCACTTTTCCATGAATAAGCACCAAATCCACCAGTATCACTCCCAGTCCCATCATTTTTCAATAATATAGCACCACCAACTTGAGAATCTGGAAGATAGGAATTTGGTAAACTAAAAACACAAAAAATTGTGACTTCATCTAATTTTCTTGCTAAAGTCATGTTCAAATAATTAGACAAATATTTATCTTCTCCAAACTCTAAATAGTTTTGTTGATTATATTTTGGGGGGGTGTTTGAACTTTGTTTCAATGTTGGTCTATTTGTGTCAGATTCATAAAAATTAGTATATAAACCAGAATAACTTTTTGATATATTAGTGCTTAATACAGAGGGTGCAAATAAATAATTGACTCCATCATTAATATTAATATTAATATATTTTGGGTCTGTGCCTGTTTTATACATCAAATTTAATTGTTGTAATTTTAGATAAAAATCTGCTCCAAAAATTGTGACATCATTTAAATATGTCAATTTAAAAGATAATGTGTTTCTGTAATTTTCTAAAACATCATCAAAAGATTCTGTTGAATCTGTGAATGACAAATCAATAATTTGCAGACCACCAACATATTGAATTGAATCATTTGATGGTGGTGCAAACATTCCAAATTCATCCAAAACTCCAGACCATTGACTATTGCTCCCAAAACCAATTCCATCACTATCATTAGAATTATATATATTTCTATATCTATGAAGATT
>CEQA01017266.1_pt1 | contig 9954 bp, 3 predicted proteins | sample 530501 | NCBI WGS metagenome assembly CEQA01 (sample SAMEA2620227, study PRJEB7988) | marine metagenome | isolation source: saline water (ENVO:00002010), including
TGTACAAGACGAATGACATGCCTTGCAAGGTGAAGGCTCCCATGGAATAGGTCGCCGCGTTGGTTCGGACGTCGCCTTCCATCTTCAACCACAAGCCAGCATCGAACACTGCTATGGCTGCTCCAACTAGAATAGATACGAAGGTTATCAGGCCTAGAACCCGTATCTCATCGGCACTAGACTCACTTGGCTGTAATGGGGGTAGGGACTGCATACTCACTGCTCTCCTTGTGATGCCGGACCAATATGTAGCACATATACCCTCCTGTTGGAAGACTGACCGAGTTATTGATTTTCTTACCTTTTTCTTTGATAATAAAAGAGGGCATTATCAGAATAGAATCATGAAAGAATCTTGAGAATTGCCATGGCGTCCCTGAGAGGGTCACCAGTCTTGAAACTAGTCTCTATGATGTCATCCTCTGCATCCGGGGTCCGCATCCGCGCATTTATCGCATCGATATGCCAGTATCCTGTACCACCTGCTTCTGGACCTGTGTAGGTCCCCTTCGGTCTATCTTCTGTTGGTGGTCCCGGCCCGTATAACTGATGAGGTGCCGCTGGCACTTCAGGGCCATCAAGGGCGAATTTCAGAGGCATTGGTGAACCGTCCTCCAATTCCCCGTTATCCTTCCTCCTGACACCACGCCCCCTATCGATAGCCGCTCTCAAATCCCTCACTCTGTCCTCCTCGGTGTATTTCTTCCCATCGACGATAGAGCCGATAGTGGGAAGAGGAGGGTTCGTTGGGACATTGTAAGCGGGGTCTAACCACTCCTCCTGTGGTATTATCCTACCTTGGACAGAGACGCGGCTGGGTGCCATGGGGAGACTGCTGCCTGCGGGGGGCGCGCTGAAAGTGGTAGTGGGGGTAAGTGTACCAGCCCCTGCCCCTTTCGCTGAGTTTGCCATTTCCTGTGGCGAGAATGGGAATTGGGATGGCGCGAGAACGCCTCCTGCCTTCTGGCCTTCCCATGGCAGGCTAGCACTTTCTATGGCATTGGAGAGTTTCTCTCGCTCTTCGTCGAAGTTCTTATTCGGCACCAAGCGGGTGCGGGTATTCCCACCAGCGTCTTCGTAAGTCTCTTGCATGAATCGGGGGACTATGCCCGTAGGCTCTTCTACCGATTCGAGTTCTGCGAAGTCTTTGTCCTCATCTTGGAACCCACCCTCCAAGAAACGTACTGTGCGCTCCAAATCACCGGATTCCGTCTCCTCCCAATCTCCGTGAAGACCCCACTCGTATGCTATCTCATCATCCCCGGTGGACCTGAGTTGCTGTTTCCTCTGCCCTTTCAGTTCTTCAATCCAGTCCATCTGGTCTCTCTCACTCTGCGCCAAACCCTGAATCAAGTAGTGCTGCGCTTCTATCTGGTCTTGTGGGACATCAGATGCAATCATTTCCCGTGCTTTAGCCTGCTGAGCCTGAAGTGCATCTCTCGTCGTATCCAGACTCTCTTGCGCCTCATTCAATAATCGAGCGCTCTCCCCTTGACTACGAACTGCTTCTGCTACTTGCCGCTGATTCGCTAATGGGATTGCTTCCTCCCATTTGTTCCTGTCTGTCCTCTCACCACCTAAATCAAGACCGGGGTGGTACATCGTAATGGCTTTCTCAATCTGAGTCCTAATCGGCCAAGCGTCCTTCCCACCGAGATGAGTCAAGTTACCATGCCTCAACATGGATAGTAGAGTGTTAGGGCTCCATTTCATCATCTCTCTCAAGGCTTTCCCGAAATGGACTTTGGTTTTCTTCTGCATTGCAGCCAAAGTACCTCCGGCCTCTCCACTAGGGTCATATCGGAGGTGCTGCCACTCCCCATCTTCAGAACCGCGATACCCGGGAAGCACCGCACTTTCACCATGTAGCACAGCAGACGCTAATCCCATAGCGAATCGATGGGGTGTGAAGCCCTCGACGAGGTTGGATATCTCATTCATATCCACAGGGCTGGCTTTGATATGGAACATATCAGTCAAGACACTGGCAGTCGTTGTTGGAGCAAGGGAAATGTCATGGCCTTGCATACCATCACCATCACGGTCTGTGAATTGATGACCGCTCATCTTGAGGATGTTGTCTATCTTGTTACCACTCAAGCCAAGCATGGGATGGTACGATAGACCGATATGCGTCTCCATCTCTCCCCCTTCCGAGTAGGACTGTTTCATTTTCTCTATCTCCTCCAGAGCCTTCTCTCGCTCTTCATCGGAAGTAGTATCCGCCTCTGCTTTGGATAGGAGTGCTTGTAACGCCCCTCGGAACTCTTCTGTGGGGCATGTTATCTGCATGTATGACATCAAAGAAGGCCCTCCTGTATCTACTACTCCCAATACAGGGGCGCCATATCGGTCCTGAACTTGCAGTTCATCGACTAACGCATTGAATTCTTGAGTACTCATGCCGTGTAATTCATCGAAGGGCTTCCCAGACCTCTGAGCGACATCAAGTACTGGTTGTAGCATGTCAGTGAGTCTCTGATGCAGGTCCAATTGACCTCTCATCTCTCTGAGCGATTCGGTCCAGTCCACCATCTCGTAGTCTTCACCTAGGTGGTGCTTCATGTAATCCGCACCTAGTACCTCCGCTGGAGTGGCCCCGTCCAATCTGGGGAATACCAAGTACTGCTCCCTGAACTTCCCCTCTTTGCCTTTCCTCGTATCTGGGACTGAGACCATAACCCTAGATAGTGGTGGCATCATGCTAAGGCTCAACGCAGCGATATTATACTCACTCTCGCTCGTATTAGGGTCACGCATAATTCTCATGTACTCCTCAGCAGTATTGAAATGAGCCTCGAAATCGATATTGAAGGGCGCTTTCTTGTATTTCTCGTCTTGCTCTGCCAGCATTTCAGTATAGCGCTTCTCGAGTAACGCCCGTTCCTGCTCGGACATATCCTCATCCCACCACAACTGCGATTTGACCGCATCCATCCTCTTCAGATGGGCTATGAACTCCTGAGTCCCCTTGTCGTATTGTAACATGTGAGGCCCCCTCCCAATCAAACCCCACTGACTAGGTGTCCCGAAGGTTTTATTCTTGTCCACTGCCCATCGATATGAACGGCCTTTGTCGTCCATCCCATGATAGGTGCTGTTCAATTTAGGGTTGGAACCTGCTCTATAGCCACTATATTTACCCCTGCCCTCCACAGGCTCTGGTAGTTCTTGCTTTTCATACATCCCCATGCGTTCTTGGTGGAGTTCCTCTGCTCTGGCTGCAGCATCGACTGAAGTGGCGCCTGCATTCAGGAATCTCAGACGGTCGTACATTCTATTGAGTGTCCTACGCAATGCACCATAAGCACGGCGTTCCCCTTCAGTCAATGGAGCGATTTCACGACGAGGAGTCTCTGAGTCTCTCCGGTGCTGGTCTGACCAGACAGGTGGCTCGCCTGCTTTCTTAGTCTTGGTGACGCCTCTCCTGTTGACATAAGTGCGCTCACTGTGAGTAGCATCTCGCTCTCGGTAGTTGTACACAGCCGCCTCTGCTCTCCGTATTGCATCACGCAATTGTGCTATTTCTTCAGATTCCTCACTCTCGGGTTCTGGAGGGCGATACCTACTACCTATCCTCTCACTCTCCTCCTTGAAATCCCTAGATTTGATTTCATTGCCCTTGGTGAAAGCGTGGGCTGCCACTGCAGCATCCACCGCCTCCTTGTAACTCATGTCATTGAGGCCATAGAAGGAGCCCTCAGTTTGGTCATGACCGAGCGATTTGAACAGTGAAGCCATGTTGTACAGAGTACCTGAATCGTCAGTCAACCTCGGGTCAATCTCTGGATTTCTATCGAAATACTCAGCGAGGCTCTCACCTAGTATGAACGCAGGGCCGGGAGAGATAGGTACCACCGATGCTGCCGCAGTGGCATCCCTGTAATCAAGCACTTTGTCCATCATGGCATTGTACTCGTGAGCCAGATTGTCAGGCAGTGTCTCGCTACCGCGCTCCGGGTGATGGCCCCCACATATGCCTAGACCATCACAGTCAGGGCAAGTGAACCTCAGCCCAGTGATGTCTACGTTCTCTACTGGGCGCCCTAAGTGCGGCGACTCATTCTTGTGCTGCTCCTCCCATGTATCTGCATCACCCCAGAAAGAGGCATCACCGGACTCTAGCATGGCTGCAACCCCCTCTTTCTGCTCCTTCCTATCCGCCAATGGGTCAATCCGGCCTGATGCTATGCCTCTCGTCACCAAAGTGTCGAAATTGATGTGGCCGTCCTTGAAGCAGTGCCTGCATCTCTCGAACCCTCCTGTCGGATTATTGGATGTCTGTGGTTTGCGCTTGATGGTGATGTGACCGGGTGTAATCTCACCATCTTCACCTATGATGTCTTCACCGATGCTAATCCCCAATTGAGCCTGTATTTTTCTCAACCAAGCCCTAGGATTGATAACCGCATCTAGTACGTCGTACTTCATTTGGTCATACTGTTTGGCGATGTCTATGTTAGCGGCCCTCCATGTCTCATCTTCCCCTCTAGGTACGTCTGAATCACCATGGGGGTGGAACATGGATATCCAAGTCTCGGGTTGATGGCAATGATTGATGACAGCGTCTATTATCAACGGGACGGCTATAGGGTTATGGGTGCTGTCTACCATTCTCTTCATCTCTGACATGGGTGGCAACGGCTCACCCTCGTGATTCTGATAATACGGGAGTATGTCACCACCTCTCATGGCATGGTCGAAGAGTTGCAGCATCGCATCTCTTTTCGTGTAATCAGGCTCACCTTCGTCAGTGAGAGGCCAGCCTCCAGCACCATGGAAAGTCTTGCCGTCGACATCTGACCTCATGTGCTGGGGAAATCCGTATTGGAGCGCTATCATCAGGAGAGGGGATACCTCATAGGGTTGTATGAAACCCGCTTGGTTCGATGCAGGCTGCCCATATGCATTGTGTGTCCTTCTTATGAGGGCACCCGAATGCATTTTGACGTTAGCCTCGATGGCTTCCTCGATGTCTTGGTTATACCCTAGTGTCTTCCTGTCTTGTCTGACGTGAGGGGGGTGTAATACAGCAGGGCTGAATTCCTTCTCATCCCCACCTCCTTTTACCTCTCTAGGCCCTTGCCTCAGAAAGCGCATCTGGTATCTCTGGAGCATCATATTCGTCAGTAACAACCTACCTCCCGTTGCGGGGTCTATGACTCGAGCGCTAGCCAGTCCCGGCCATCTTGTACTGACCCTGTCTTCTGGAGGTCTGTCAGTCCATTGCCTCTTCTCTCCTGCTAGAGCACCACCTTGCCACGACCACGGGGCTGTGACTGGCCTAGTGACTTCCTTCATCTTCCCCTTTACCTTAATCCTCACTTTCTCAACCAAGGCCTTGCTCCGCCCCTTTTCGTTCATGGCGTAGACGTATTTGAGAAGGGGAGGGGCGAATTCATCACCGGCCCAATAGCGCTCCCCCTTGGGTGTTGGCATGCCCGCATCGATTTGGTCTTTAGATTCCACCCTACCAGCGAAATCACCTAATGGCATGTCCTCGTCCCTGCCTAGTCGTTGCAGATTCTCTTCAGTGGCCATGGGTGGCCGTGCGGTGTTAACGCTGATATCATCAATGAGATGAGCCATGATGCGATGCCACTGCAGAGGCTCTTTCATGCCCTCCTTGAGTTCCCCTGTCTTCATACCGACGCTCTTGGCCAACGCAGTTAGTTTCGCATTGTCAGTATCTGCTTCCTCGAGCGCCTTCAGACGAGCGAATACATCATAGTGCTCTATCTCACCTTCCTGCTTGTTAAACATCCATTGCTTAATCCTAGGGTCCCACTCGAGCATGTCCTCTGGCTCTGTAGCACCCTCATGACCGCTTCTCAACGCCTTCACAGCGTCCATGTGTGAACGGATGTACTCCCAAGTGGCCTGTAGTTCAGCGGCTCGTTTAGTGTAGTCTGTCGAATCATGGATTCTCGTCCCCAGATGCATGTGAGCATCATCTATGAGTTTCGCTGCTTTGGCTTCATCTGCACCCAAGATTGACTGCTTCAAGTCGATAGGTACCTCAGCCGCCGGTTGAGATATGCTGGCATCCTGCTGGCCAATCCTCGCCTTCGACTCCACTGCAGGGGTTGGGGTAGTAATGTCCCATCTTCCCACGCTGTCCTCAAATGGAGAGTCTATGTCACCTGCGACTCGCATGAACATGTCATTGATGTCCCTCTCCAGCCCAGAAGCGTTGCGAAGTATGCTTCTACTGAGAGTGTTATGCTTCCCTTTGAGTATCTTCCGGTCTGTGCCCTCGAGATATTGTTGCCCTTCGTCTGCTAGAGCCTCCTCTCTCATCTCGACCCCTTGGCTGTACTTGAAGGAAGGTGGGCGCCTGAAGTCGATAGTCACCCCATCGACCTCTGTGGGATTCTCTGGGGCTCTTTGGTGGAACTCCATTTCAGCCTCTGCGCTCATCCTAGCCAGCATCTGAGACTTCAATCGGTCGAACTGTGCATAGTACTCCAGAGCCTGCTCCCTATCACCTGCCTTCTCTGCATCATTGGCTTTCTTCTCCAATTTATCCAAAATGCGCCGATTCTCCCTGTCATCTTGCTGCTCTTGGAGGATGGCTAGCATGACTTTCCTTGCACCTTCGCTCTGAGTGTACGGGGCACCAGCGAGTTCAGAGGCTTGTTGGTCACTCATTGGGTTATGGAAGCGGGGTTGGAAGGGGGACGCCATGTCCTGCAGGAATGGCTCATGATTCCCACACTCGCATTCGGCGCACAGTAACCCGTTATTCATCCCAGTGAGTGTGTCTTGATACAACTTAGAACTTGCGAGTATAGTATCGAGAGTCTTCGGGTCTTGCATATGCTCAATCCAGCGCTGGATTGCCTTGACATCCTTGTTTTCGATGGCATGCATGAGGTCCCATGTGGCGTGGCACGCCTCCATGGCTGGATTTTTCTCTATCAATGCCCTGAAAGGGCCCGGTTCACCACTCTCCATCTCCCTGATTAGGCTTGGGAGAGACAGGGGCCCTGTTGGTAATTCACTGCCCTGCTCATCTACAGGGCCTGACATGGATACGTAGTGCTGGGGGTTGAACAGTTCGGCGTTGTAAGAACTATACATGTGGCTTCGTGCAGTATCACCCAATTCCGAATTGCGAACTCCGAAGATTCTATCCAAGTCATTAGACCACATGTTAGGGAGATTCCCCATCTCGATGATATCGTGAGCCCTGCTCAGCAATCTCTCGCTTTTGTTAGATTGGTTCCAAGTGATTACCGGGTTGATTACCTCCCGATGCAAATCAGAGAAAATGGCTTGCATCTTCCTAAAAAGGATGCTTTTCTGCATCTTGGCCTTCTGGTACTCCTTATCACCCATTTTGTACTTGGTCTCCATGTGCTCATCGATTTGCTCCTGAGTCTTATCTGCCACGTCGTGAAAACCCATCATTAACTGAGTCTGCTTCACGTCCTGCAGCGCCTTCAGGTGCCTCTCCCATTCATCCGCATCGAAGTATTCCTGCCCGTGCATGGCTGCTTGGGCATAATCATCAGTCTCCACATGCCTAGCATAATACTTAGCCAGCAATCCGAGCATGACCTCAGGGTCAAAGGAAGGCCCTAACTGATTACAAATCGAATCGAGGCTCTTCCGAGCATCGTCGAGGTACTTTTCCCTAGCCGCCCTCTTCGCTATCCACGCTTCCTTGGCCTGCTCCACTTGCTGCTCTAGATGCTCTCTCTGCTCAGCCGGAGCGTCTTCAGGCAGTTCATCGAGTTTCTCTTGGGCCGCTATGGTCCTATTATCGTGCCTTTCCACGAGGTCCACACCAGCAGGGTCTAGTCGGTACATCTGTTGAGTCAACTTAATGTATTGACTGAGAGCCCTCATCTCTCTACCAGTACCGAATTTATTGCTACCTCCGTACGCCCTACCAAGGGAATCCACCCCTTTCAAGTCAGGAGTCCCCAATAGGAAAACAGCGAGCAGCATGTCTCTCACATTGGTACCCAAATCACCATCCTGTCCCATCCGACTGTGGTCTGCCCACAGTTTCATCCAATCGTTGGCCTCTCTGTCATCGTACCTGTCCCCCAAAAACGCCATCGCGGACTGGTTGGAGGCTTCAGCCACTTCTTCCAGAGCGTCCAAATCTGCTTTATCGCCTATAGTCCTCGTAGAGGCCTTCTCCTCATCGGCCTCACTGGGGTCACTGGCATCGAACTCCTCGGGTAGACCCATACCCTCGCCGTACTCTGAGCCGAATTCCTCTTCGATTGCAGCAAGGCGCTCCTCCTCTGCATCGTCCAAGACCTCCGAGTCTTCACGCTTCCACCCTCGCCTTCTCCTCCTCCCTGTGTTTCTCCCTGCACGGAGCCTTCGTTCTCTTTCAGGGTCAGGACGCCACTTGAGGACATCCCACCAGTCCTTGCGCTGCATCAGGCATAACTCCTGAACTTCTTCCCACAATCATTGCATTCGTAGAACTTGGTCTCCGGCTCGTCAGAAGCCCGAGTCTGTTGAGTGTGATAGTTGTGTGTATTCGTCGAATCGCACTTGGGGCATATCTCGGATTTGGGCTTTTCAGTGCTAGTACCATATTTAGGTGCTTTGAAGGGGGTCCCGGGCCCATACCTTCCTTGCATGAACTCCTCGTCAGTCTCATCTCCCTTAGGGCCGTACTCACTAGGGGTGCTGATAATGGGTAATTGAACTTCGTCGTCTGGATTGCTAGGGCCTTGGTACCCGCAACCGCTAGTGTTGCATACTATGTTGCCCTTCTCGTCCACAGTGGTATTCAACTGGTGGCACCAAGGGCAGAAGGCCTTGAGCAGATTCCAAGCGTCCTCTAGGGCCACATGCTTCGCAAGAGGGGTCAACCTAAGAGATTATTGTTGCCCTTGGGGTCCGACACCTAGTCGCTGGGCGTGTTCCTGCAACGCCCCGTAATTGTCTGACCCCGGCAATGCCGACTGCTCTGGGTCGAATCCAGAGACCGCTCCGGTATTGAGAGCCTCTCCCTGAGTTCCATATTGGCCAGTCATGTATGACGGAGCCTGTTGTTCTAGAGCCAAGGCACCTCTCAACGCCCTATTCCCTAAACTGGGGTCATTGGTCCACTTCCCAGTCTCGGCATGGGCATGCATCTCCCCCAGTAGTTTATTGTAAGCATCAGGCCCTTGTTCCTCATACACTTGCTGGAGAATCCTCCTATGATTCTCCATATCCAGAGGTAATTGTAGTTGGTATTGTAGATTTGTCAGGGCTTGAGCCTTCCTCCCCAATCGCCCCTTCCCGGCTTGTCTCTTCACTCCTTCCGTGATTCTCTGCCACAACCCCGGTTTCAGGTTAACTTGGCCAGTCCTGTCATATTTCGGCTGTCTCCATGGTTTTTCCCTCTTCAGTACTAGCCATGCTTCCTCTAGGGCCATGGCTAGCGCAAGGGGGGTCAGGCTAAGAGACTTCTCATTAATCTTCCCAGTGGTGTACGGGGCGCACACTCTCCTCTAGGTTGAAGTCATCACTGTCATCCAGCCAGAAGTCCTTACTGCCCTTCCTTGCTTGAGCCACTCCTACATTAAGAGGGTAACGCACTTGCGGTCTTGTGAATTTCCCTTGTTCCACACCTCTTTGCGCCTGCCCTTCACTGTCAACTGGTATTCCATATTTCTCACTTAGGTACTGATAGGCCTTGTAGGGGCTATTCACATGTGGTTCTATGTGCTCAGGCACATCGACGTACATCAGGGCCTTCTTCCCACTCTCCCTTTCACTCTCCAGACTTTCTTCCTTCCCCTGACCCGGATAATCTGCGTAGTCGCTCGCTGCTTTCCAGTTATCATGGAACCATCTCCCTTCATAGCCATAATCATCCTCACCCTTGGGCGCTAGAGGATATATCCCTGCTTTGGAACCCCTGTAGAGCCTCTTATGGCCCTCAGGTATGGGTGGGAGGGCGTCAATGTGCTCTTGGGTGGGTCTAGCCATCTT
>CEQA01032085.1_pt1 | contig 9948 bp, 5 predicted proteins | sample 530501 | NCBI WGS metagenome assembly CEQA01 (sample SAMEA2620227, study PRJEB7988) | marine metagenome | isolation source: saline water (ENVO:00002010), including
CAATCTCTTGTTATCCTGAAGGTTATCCTGAGGGCGATCCTATTGTTGATGGTCAGTGTAATAATTTTCCAATGCAATTTTGGGAACCTGGTTGTCCTTTTTGTGATATAGAAAACGAATGGGACGTCATAGATTTTACAAATGAAAACACAGCACACCCAGCTGATGCTGATGGCGATGAAGGAACTATAAGGGTTGGCGGTTTAATTGGTTCTACATCTGATTACTTTGATACATGGAATGATTCTTACTGTAAAAGATGTGGTACCATATCTCAAAATCTAGGCTTTTTTTCTCTTGCTGATATACCTCAATACTGTCAACGAAAAGGATTTAGAGTTGAGTTTAGAAGAATAGATACTTCAACTGGAGAGTTAATGGATGAAGGTACTAGAGGTATAAATACTAACGTTTGGGATCCTAGAGGTGCTGTTTGTCATGATGGTAGAGAAGCTTTAAATATTTCTCTTGTAAAAGAAAGTGTTAGTGGTGGTGAAGTGATTATACCAATTGATAACGCTGCGGTTTGGGAAACAGAACCCAAAGAAAACGTTGGTTTAGATATTTACTATGAAGCATCTAATGCTTTCCCTATGAGATTGAATAGTGAGAATACTTTAAATTTTGTTCCATATAATTCTAAAGTTACTTTGAAGAGATGGGTTGATGGTGAAGCTCCTGGTTACGTTAACATTGATCTTACTAATTTAGATCACCATGTTTCTCGAGTTGGATACACAACGGCCACTTCTGTGATATCAATATCATCAACATTAGATCAAACATTTTTATCTTCTACCGTTCAAGTTTCAACTGGTTTACATACTGATGATATACAAGTAGGAGACTTTTTAGTATTTGAACACTCAGATGGCACTAAAACAATGTCTAAGGTAACACGGTTCATGAAGAAACTACCTGGTTATCCTTTGGCATCACCTGATTTTCCGTCCTTCGAACCTAACGTACAGGAGACTGTATTTAAAGAACAAGATCAACTTGATGACAATGGAGATCCAATAAGAACTGGACACTATGAAATAGATTCTGATGTTTACAAATACCCAATAGAGTTAGCATGGTTTAACTGTTATTCATTTGGTAATGGTGTAGAATCTAATAGAATTAGAGATGATTTTAATGCACCAACAATAAATAATGGTGTTAAAGTTTCAACAACATTTTTAGATTACGGTCAAGAAAGAAGAACTAGTGGAATGATATATTCAGGTTTATATAACTCATCTTCAGGTGTTAATGATTTGAATGAGTTTAATATGGCTGAAAAAATAACAAAAGATATAAATCCATCATATGGCGCCATACAGAGATTAAAAACTAGAGACACAGATATTGTTATATTTACTGAAGATAAAACATTAAGAGCAGTAACAAATAAAGACGCTTTATATAACGCGGATGGTAATCCTCAATTGGTTGCTTCAAATAGGGTTCTTGGTACAGCTGTTCCATTCTCAGGTGATTTCGGTATGTCAAACAACCCAGAGTCTTTAGCGTGGGATCAATATAGATTGTATTGGACTGACATGCAAAGAGGATCTGTGTTAAGATTATCTCAAAATGGAATAACACCTATTTCTAATGTTGGAATGAAAACCTACTTTAGAGACAACCTAAAGAAAACAAATAGCTTGTTAGGTACGTTTGACGCTGTAAATGGTGAATATAATTTAACACTAGATTATAAAGTTAACGAAGGGAAAGATACAACTTTATCTTTCAACGAGGGCTCAAAAGGTTGGGTTAGTTTTAAATCATTTATACCTCAGAGTGGACAATCAGTTGGAGGTAAATATATTACCGCGGCTGCAACAAGATCAGCAAGCGCAGGATACAGTGGATTAGCTTTATGGGAGCATCATGTTGATATAAGAAAAACAGATAGTACTGCTGCTAATTATAACGAGATTATAAATAGAAACGTGTTCTATGTTAGTAACACTGCTATTCAAGCAGAGGGTTTAGACATGGAAAGCGGTCATACCAATTCAACAATAACCATGTTGTTTAATGACATGCCTGGTTCAGTTAAATCTTTTAACACAGTAAACTATGAGGGTTCACAAGCTAGAGTTAATAGATTTTTAAATTCTAATATTGAACAACCTGGTGTAACCACGCCAGATGGTTCGCAGTTTATCAATCAAAATGATAATGAATATTACAATTTACAAAATATTCCTGGTTGGTGGGTTAGTCGAATAACAACTGATTTATCTCAAAAAGGATCTGTTCATGAGTTTAAAGAAAAAGAAGGTAAATGGTTCAACAAAGTTGATGGAGATGAAAGAGGAGAGATAACAAATAAAGATTTAAATGAATTTAGTGTTCAAGGATTAGGTAAGTTACCAGCTAATCCAAACTATACTGACGATGCATTGAATCAAATACAAATTCAAATTACTAGTGACATGATAGATGACGATAGTAATCCATTCTTCCCTAATGCTGATAATAACGCTTGGAACGAATAATTAAATAATATTAATATGCCGGTAAATTACACAGTAACAAGTTTTGAGGTAGAAGTTAGTGGAAGTTCTCCATGGGGATCGCAAGATATTGGTTCACACACGCCTGATACGAGTATTTTATCATATAATGATTACTCGTGGATTCCAAATTCTGACCCAGATGGAGGAGTAGTTCCATTGAGAATGACTATATCACCAATAGATCAATCTACACATACTGTTTCCGCTGCTAATTTTAGCATGAGAGGTTATTCGTATAATGAGGTTGAGCAAAGTTTACCAATAAATGGATTTACTTGGCTTGCTGAATCTTTACCAGAAGGCGCTTTACCAGAGGGAGTTATTAAAGTAACGTTTACCGATACAACTATAGCTGGACAAGTTGGGAATCAAGTGGAAGTTAGAGCTTGGTTGGATGCGTCTTATATGACACCCTTTGTTAGTCAAAACATAACATTAGATATAGATGGTGATGCAGATTTACTTGAGACTCCTCCCCCGCAATATATGTTCTTTGAGTGTCCTTCGATAGTTAGCGAAGGAGACACTATAACATATTATCTCATGTACAACAATATGCCTGATGCTATACCTGGCACAAACACTAATTTTGCTAATGATTACATTACGTATTTTTGGTATATTGACACAGACCAATCAACTGTAACTGGAGGAGATTTAGATTTTGAAGATGAAGATAGTTTATGTGATCCAAATCTTGAATCAGGTTATGCTTATACAACTGGTACATCTTCTGGTGGAGCTGGAGTATCTGAATTTACTATTGGAGCGTGTATTGATGGAGAGATAGAAACTCAAGAGCAAATAACTGTTTGCTTAGAACCATTTGATAGTTATAATATCCCAACGGGTGGTATGTGTTGTACTACTTATATCTCGTCAATAGAAGAATACGTATATGGCTGCACAGATCCATCAGCACAAAATTACGATCCTAATGCAACTATGAATCAAGTTAGCGATAGTGATACTACTAATCCATGTATATACGAGGGTTGCACTGATCCTAATGCGCCTAATTACAATCCTTTTGCAACAATTGATGATGGTTCATGTGAACAATCTTTTAGTTATGGAATAAGATTAAGAGTTGATCCAGATTTAGGTTTAGAAGTTTTTACTCCTCCAGTCTACACGTGTGGTGGATCTTGGCAAACACCGGGTACTTCCTCGGGGGCTACTGACTCCTTCAATGCCAATATTAATCAAGATGCTGGATATTATAGATATCAAGGACCTAATGGCGAAGGTTGTGATACTTATTACACATTATATGGTCCATCAACTGATGATCCATACTGTGGAAGTTTTGTCCACCCAGACCTTGGTGAGTCTTGTTGTTACTCTTTCCATTTACTTGGTTATTTAAATGACACAGAAAATGACTATGGTTCAACCGAATCAATGACATCAGGTGGAATGCAAAAGTACTGGAATATTGGTCCTAGTGGACCAAATAACGAGTGGGCTTCATTTACAGTGGATGTTATGGGAGGAAATGCGTATAATATAGATCAAGCAGCTATAGGGAGGTTTAAGCAAGCTTTTATTATAAAACCAAAACCAGGTTTTACCTTATCTAGACATAATTTAAGACCAGAGCCAGGTTCTATAGCTTTAACTAGCGAACGATTAAATAATACAGAAGGAAATAGTTTTCAATACAATCCAGGTGAAGATATAATAGAGGGGGGCGTTGAGGAGTTTGCACCATTTGGACAAAACCAAATTGAATGGTTCAACTATGGTGCTCACACTAACGCTGGTTATGGTTCTAGTGCAAGTAGAGATGGTAACGCAATAGATACAACAGCTTGTTATTGCTGGAGAATAGATGTAGATGGCACTTATCTTCCTGCTCCAGATGGAGGACCTTGCGAAGAATACAATCAGTATAAACCTAAATCACCATATCCTTTATCCTCAAACGATTATAGTCCTTGGGGAGCCCCTTTAAATCATTATGAAATTCATACTAAATATTTAAACGTTAAATATCGTTTTTTTGATGCAGATGATAATCAAATAGGGGAAGATCAAGAGGTGCCGGTAAATTTAGGAGATGCAAATGAGGATGGGTGTTATGATGAAGATAGGGGTTGGGACGGATTAGACAAAAGAGTAAGCACCATACCAAATGCAGATTGCGTTGGAGGGTACGGATCTTTTTGGGAAAATAAAGTCGTAAGATTACATGACTCTTTATTCCATTATACTGGATCACCCATGACTGGAGATGCCATGTTAGATGATTGTGATAGTTGTCTTCCAGTTCTTATAGATAATTGGGGTGATCTTACCGATACAACAACGTTGACAAATATTCAAAATCTAAATAATCTTCAAGACTTTGAAATGGAAACAGCTTATGGGGTTGGTTTTGGATTAAACACATTTTCTATTGGCTCCAATTTCGCACAAACTACTAACTTTGGAACAGCTTCGGATTGGGATGGGAACTTTGTCTTTGTGAGACTTGATAATATTCTTGAAGATATAATACCTGCTTCAATTCCAAATTTAGCTTATATAGAAGTGAGAATACTAGGGGCTGCAATGCCTTTAGATGGTAGTGACGAAGGAACATTAGAATTTAACGTTTCAGTATCAATTTAATAAAATTAATAATATGCCAGTAAATTATAATATAGTAACGAATCCATTAACAGTTGATCCAGATGTAACGTGGGGACAAGCGATAGATAATTTAGGACTAGGACCATACTATAGTTTAACAGCTACTATATACCCTGATGAAGGATACACTGTTAACATGGATGACTTTACGATAGCTAATCAAGAACCATCATTAATACTACCAGCTCCTTTTGGTCCTAATTTTCCTAATAGCTATGGAGTTAGAACGTGGTCAGCTAATAATCTATTATTTGGCGAGAATGCTACGTTACCAACAGGCATAATTAGTGTTTCATTATCTAATTCAAGTGAAAACGCGATTAATAATCCAGATAACACTGTGTTGGTGTCAGCACAAGTAGATCCTCTTTATCAAATAAACGATAGTGATATTACTATAACTATAGATATAGATGGAAAAGCATCTGAATATATAGATACTAGTATAGGTGTACAACCATGGCACATACCAGTTAGATTAATATTAGAAGAAGATAGTAATTTAAGAGTATGCGCTGGAACACAGTATAATGTATATCCTAATTCTAGTGTAGCTGCTTATACTAGTGTTTCTCCTGATTACGAACCAGAATTGGGACAAGGATTTCCAAATGACACTGTAGTTATGTGGAATTGGACTCAAACTCCTACATTTACTTCAGGCGGGTCAAATAATCCATCTGTGGTGGTTGAAAGTGCACCAGCAGGAAGCGTGCCGCAACAGTGGAAAACTACTTGGTTTATATTTCCAGAACCTGGATACTCTATTTCTAGACATAATTTAAGTTTTGAATATAAATATCAAGATGTAGTAGATAGCGAGAATGATGCATCACTATCGGAAGCTAGTTTTTACAATAATTATACGGGAAATCAACTAGCAGGTATTCAATATTGGTTAGATATATGGGGTCCAGGTAGTAATAATAATCCAGGTATATTACCTGCAGATGACGTGATAAACCAACTTAACACTGGTGCTTTAATACCAGGCACAGGAATAGATGGAACTATAAATCAACAAGAATTAATAGATATTGGAACAGATAATCCAATGGTTCCAAGTGGCCAACTACATTGGAGATATCATGATATATGGAAATGCTCATCAATAACTTGTGACCTGGATTTTGGATATGTTAATACTCCTGTTTACTATTTAGGTTGGGATCAACGGTGTTCAAGGGGGTGCTTTGGAGTGGAAAATCCTAATCCCGACATATACGAAGGATTTTGGCCAGACCCATCGTCCACGCCATGTGATGACAGTAACCCACTTACAGATAATATCGCAGAAACTTATGTAGATGCGAATGGTGAACTCCAAACCGGCGCTAGTCTTATTGAAAATGGGGAGTGTGGTTGTGGAATACTAGAAACGTATTATGCACCTAATCCAAGCTTTATAACAAGTACAAGCTATAGGTATATTCACTTTGAACAACACGACCCAAATGATCCTACTCAATTTAAGTATCTCGTTGGTGCTATTCAAAATCCTGGATCGTATAGTAGCAATCAGGCTAATTTTTCAAATAAGATAGCACTAGTTGATGGCAAACCAGGTTTACCACTAGAATGGGATTCTAGTTATAGTAGCGGAGGTGATACAAATTCAAATATATATCCTGCTCAAGGTTATTTTAACGAAGACACAGTTAATCCCAATGATTATATAGGTAACTATATAAGAGTGTTTGTAAAAGGACGTTTTTATAAAAACTCTTTAGAATGTCCAAATTGTGAAATTCACGTTAAACTAAAAGGAAAAGCAATGCCATTAGATCCTGTTGAAGAAAATGTTAGCACCGGTTTTGAAGTTAATATTACAGCTGGTCCTGGTCCAAGTTCAAATCAAGCGAGTTAAAATTAAAATACAATGAAAGATACTTTAAGAAATAATAATGAAATAGAAATCTTAGGAAAAAATGGCAGATTGGTTACTAAAGAAACAATTCGCTCAGGTTTTTCTGATGAACAAAAAGTGTTTAAAATAAAAGGTAGAGTCGCAAAAGGTAAACCAACAATTATTGGTAGCTTAAAATTAACTGCGGCACAGAATAGAAAATTTTTGAAAGCTCCAAATTTAAAACGAAACAAATCAAATAATATGTTAGGATTGGATAGCACTTTAAAAATGCGTAAAACAGGTGTAGACAAAGATGCTAATAACAATATAATAGCTTATTCGTACGACTTAATATATACCGGTAAAGAAACCACTAGCAAAGCAAAGGTATTAAAATATGATTTAATAAATAATTCAAGTAAAATTATTAATAAAATAAATGGAATAGATAAAATTGAAGTTGGTAAAAGTCTTATTAATAGTCAAGGTGAAAAAAGAAAAATAACTATTAAGGGATATCCTAATACTAATTTTAAGTTAGCTATAAATAAGGTTGATTTCTCTGTAGATAATAATAATAACTATAGAGTTGTTGATACATTTGAATCATCTATATTAAAAGAAAACGTATATAACTCTACTCATAATACGCATGAAAAAACTATAGACATAATTAATGGTTATCTAAATAAAGATGGTAATTTTTCTTTTATTCAAAAATTTGACAAAGTAACCTCTTTAAGTAGATACAATATACGTTTTTATCCATCGGTTGTTTCTAGAAGATTTAAACCAGCTGGGTGGTTTAAAGGCGATCGTGGATGGGAGGATTATTATACCAAAACATTTGTTCAACGTATAAATCCTACTTTAACGTTTAGAGTTACTAAAACAAATAGCAACTATGGTATTAATGGTGGAGCTGTTGGTGTACACACTTATGATGATTTGTTTACTGGTAGTTATAGAGGAAATATAAGCGCGAGAAATCCATCTACATTTACATTGACATATGTTTTACAAAGTAATAGCGCTAAAACACTCACAACATCATCAGGAGCTAGTGGTGATGATTTATCGGGAACAAAAGGATTACCGGTTTTTTCTAACACAGATTCAAGTGCATCTGATTGGACAAATTCTGTTTCTACAACAAACGGCGAGTGTCATGTTGATATAAATAATATTGCTGCTACTGGGTCTGGAACAACAACATACACATTAACACTTGATGTTGATATTAAGAATTTTGGAACAAGAGACACGGTTATGGCATTAGACTTAGATGACGTAATAAATGTGTCTGCATAATTTAAATAAATAAAAAATGGCTGAAATAATACTACAACTTCCTTATCCTATAAACGTTTCTTGTCAAACTGGAGACATAGCTTATTACATAAACGCCGGCAACTCTGTTGGAGGATTTCAAGTTAATCCAATAACAGAAGATATAACTGAAATAGGTATTATAAAACAGATATGTCATGGAACAATTAACAATGGTGTATGTAGTGAAAACGAAAGCTCTCTTCTTGTTGAAATTTTGTGTGAAATAGATATTAATACGACACTTCCTACTTTTAATGATTTCATATTATTTGCTAAAGATAGGTCTGTTAATGAATCCTCAATACTTGGATATTATAGTGAAATGGTTTTTGAAAACAACTCGCGTAGTAATGCTGAGTTATTTGCTGCTGCCGCTGGAATATCAGAAAACAGTAAATAATTAGTAAAAAATGTAACTATATACATAGTTAAATTTAATTAAATGGGTGAGTTACAAAAAATACCAGAACTTGGTATTGGTAAAGATTTTGAAACAGCTGTAACAAAATTAGAAAACGATTTAAAATCTATTGCTGATGGAAAACATATAATAGCTGGAACAAAAGAAAAACCAATAGTAAATGACAGTGATCAAATACCAATAGATCATTTTTTCATGGATGGAGTTTATGTAAGAAAAATGACAATGTATCAAGGTTATATTGTTATAGGAGCAATACATAAACATCGTCACATGTGTTTTTTATTAAAGGGTCATCTTAGTGTAGCTAGCTCTACTGGTGTTAAAGAGTATAAAGCTCCATGTTATATAATATCTGAGCCAGGAGAAAAAAGAGTACTATATGCTCATGAGGATTCTCATTGGTATAATACACACAAAAACCCAGATAACATCGAAGATGTTCAAGAATTGGAAAAACAAATTGTAGCATTAAGCTACGAAGAATATAAAGAATATATAAAAAACAAATAACTATGGCTTTTAAAATGAAGGGATGGAGTCCCATGGGAAAAATAAAATACAAAGGAGGAGGTGAGGCTAGATCAATGAAAAGTTCTGCTTTTAAATATAGTAATCCAGAGGCGGATTATGTTGAAACTTTTGGCAAAGTAGAAGGAGAAAATATTCCTAAAACACCTTCTGGAAAGAAAATTGTTATTGGTAGTGAAGCGGCTGATCTTGTTAGAAGTAGTAGACATAAAGCTGCGAAAGCAGATGCAAAAGCAGATGCAAAAGCAGAAGCAGGAGTAGAGTCTTATGGTTTACAACCACTACCTAGCAATGTTCATCAGCCAGAACCTATGCTTGGTCCAAATCCACCTAGAAAAGGTGATAGTCAAAAAATGCAAGAAAAACTAGAAAGAGAAAGAAGGTTATGGGACGATCCTAATTATCATAGTGAAGCATTTAAAAGAAGAAACAAAGATAATCCATTGGTAAATCCTTATTTAAAACCAGATTATCCATATGTACCAAGACAAAGAAAAATACATCTTGACGCAAAGCCGACCACTAAAATAAAAACTAAAAAAACAGATTTAGAATTAAAACCAACACGTAAGGTTAAACCATCATCTTCAAAACCTAGAGAAAAGGTAGGTAAAGTAACAGTTGGTCCAATAACTGGAGGAAATATTGTTAAAGATAAAAAA
>CEQA01141527.1_pt1 | contig 9931 bp, 9 predicted proteins | sample 530501 | NCBI WGS metagenome assembly CEQA01 (sample SAMEA2620227, study PRJEB7988) | marine metagenome | isolation source: saline water (ENVO:00002010), including
TAACATTGTCTATTGAGGTTTGTAAAACCTTATTCATATACGTATCACCTTTCATTATAACGTTTCTTTTAACGCTTGTAGGTATATCTTCCTCACCAGTCATTATTCTATATATTCTACTTATTAGTTGTTTACCTTTAAATGAAATTTTGTATATATTATATTTTTGTGTTGTTCTGTTTCTATTACGCCAAACAATTATCCAACCGTTTTGTATTAATTTATTCCAACGTCTATTGTTCCAACTATATGAATATGTACCTATTTCAAAATCATTTTTTGTAAATAAACCTATACAGTCTAAATATATTATCAACTCTAGTTCAGCATCAGTTAAGCCGTTGTTTTTACAAGCCCATTTGCGTATTATACGGTAATGTTTCAACAAGTGTAGATCTTTAATATCACTTGCATTTAGCTTTTTCATAAAACAACGACCACGTCTCTTAACTTGATAACGTGATATGTATCTTTATTTATTTCTATTTTGTGGCCTGCTCTACTATCAAAATAAATTTCATCGCCTTCATTTATACCTTTAACATCTTCACCTTGAGTTAATACTTTAGCTTTTTCAAATCTAATGTCTTCTCTTTGGCTGTGAGTTAAAAGCAAACCACCTTTTGTTTTTTCAACACCTTGTTGCGTAGGTGTTATAATTAAATTATCTCCTATCGCCTTCATGTACTCTAATATTATTTATTACACAATCAGTCGATAAAATAGTTGTAGCTACAGAAGCCGCATTTTTTAGGGCGCTTTTTGTAACTAATAGTGGATCAATAATACCACCATCAATCATGTTTACCATATTTCCTGTAACCACGTCTATACCATCTCCCGTTTTACAACTACGTATCAAACTTGGATTTAAACCAGCGTTTGATAATATAATATTAAAAGGAGATTTAATAGCATCAAACAAAACTTGTTCTGCTTTATTAGCAGCTTTAATTTTTGTTGAAGCGTTAAGTAGAGCTATACCTCCGCCTGGAACTATACCTTCTTTTATCGCGGCTTTTGTAGCACAAACAGCATCTTCTACTCTATCTTTTTTTTCTTTTAATTCTACATCAGAATTAGCACCAACTTTTACATTGGCTATTTTAGCGGATAGTAATGCTAATCTTTTTTCAAGTCTTGTTATAGGACCAGGTTTTGTTTCTTTAGCTATATCTTTTTTTACCTGCTCAATAACATCTTGTACTTCTGGTGAAATACCTGCTACTTGTATAATGGTTTCATATTCTGTTGTTACTGACTTTACGCATTCACCTAAGTGTTCTGGTTGTATTAAATCTAAATCATCACCTAAGTGCTCGTTAATAACTGTAGCTCCAGTCATTAAAGCAATGTCGTTTAATACTTGTTTTTTAGTAACACCAAAATTTGGAGCATCAACTATATTTATTTTTATATTACCTTTAATTTTATTCATAGCTAAAGCAGCTAAAACTTTAGTATCCGCATCGGCTATAATTAAAAGAGGTCTGTTAGTTTTTATAACGTGTTCTAATACAGCTTGAATTTTACGTATATTTTCTATTTCTGATTCTACGATTAATACTAAAGGTTTTATAAGTTCTGCTTTTTTACCCGCTTTATCGGTTACAAAACTCATGTTCTTTAAACCTTTTTCATATTGTATACCATCTACTATTTCTATATACGTTTTATCTGTATCAGATTCTTCCATAGCTACAACACCGGTTTTTCCTACTGCTAAAAACGCTTGGGCAATTTTTTTACCTAATTCACTATCGTTATTAGCTGATATTGTTGCTACTTGTTCTACCATATTATCTACAACAGGTATACTTATTTCATCTAAGTATTTTATTGTTTTGTTTACAGCTGAGTCAATACCTTCCTTTAACCATCTTACACTGGCATTGTCTTGTTGTTTGGCTAGCTGTAAAATTGAATGAGCTAGTATTGTTGCAGTTGTAGTACCATCACCCGCTTCTTTTACTGTTTTACGAGCTGCCTCTTTAATTAAAGCTGCGCCCATGTTTTCAACAGGATCAAGTAATGTAATACTTTCTGCTACTGTAATACCATCTTTTGTTATGGTTGGTTTACCTAAATTATCTTCTAAGATAACACACTTACCGTTAGCCCCAAGAGTGGAGCTAACAGCTTTTGTGAGTTTATCTATTCCATCTAATATCTTACCTTGAGCCTCTTGACCAAAGTTAAGATTTTTTACAAGTTTATCTGTCATATTATTTAATTAAATTTTATTGTGGTTTAGATATTAATCAAAGGTTTTAACTACCTTAGGTCCTTTTAAGAAATCTACTTTTTTAGTGTAATGCTCTACTGATCCATCAATAGCAGCTTCTGCTCCGTCTATAGTTTCTCTTCTTGTGACATCATGCCATTTTTCACAGCAATGATCTTCATTTGGATTACAAGGACAATCAATGTCTTTATACTCCGTTTGATAAAAACCGTTAGGTAATTGAGTTATCCTCCAGTTTTTCTTTTCTGAAAGATGTTTCCAAAGTTTGATTTGGTCTTCGGATACTTGTGGTTGACTATTCCACGTTCTAGTCGAATAATAAAATGTCATTGGTTTTGGTTTTAATTAATAATTGGTTTTGCTCTCACCGAGCAGGTATATTTATATAATCACTTGTAAAAGTGTTATTTTACTATGCATTTTCTAATGCTGTAACTTTAGCAGATAATTCTTGTACGGCTTTTACTAATACAGGAACTAATCTACCATAGCTAGCTTCTAATTTATCAGGATTAGCATCATATACTAATCTTAAGAAATCATCATCAACAGCTTGAAGTTCTTGAGCAATAAACCCAATATCTTTCATACCATCAGTTGCTGGTTTAATTTTTGTTCTCTCTCTGTTTTCAGTTACTACCATTTTACCGTCTTCACCTTCAACTTCTTCGTGTGAAAGTTTTACAGTCTCTATTTCTCTAGGATCCCAAACGAATTTTCTAGGTTTTAAAGAGTTAACTAGATCAAGACCATAATCAATATCTTCTATATCTTTTTTATCTCTTTGATCTGATAACGCAGATATTGAATTTTGTTGACATCTTAATACTGTTACACTTGCGTTACCTAATACTATTTCATTACTAACAGTTGTTCCAGATATTTGAGCGCCATTACCAATACAAGTATTGTTACTACCACCAGACGCTGTATTGTTAGCAGGACCACTTTGGTAACCCATAAATGTATTATATTCTCCATTTGTATGCTCAAGCCCAGCTGCTTCACCAATCATCACATTGTATTCTGACAAACCATTTATATCTTGACCACTACTAGTTCCAATACAAACATTGTGTCCACCGTAAACTTTGTTACCAGAAGCTCTATATCCAATATGTACATTGTATTTAGAGTCAGCTCCTGAAACATACGCTTCACCACCAATTTTTCTACCTATATAAACACCGTATTGTATACTTTCATCTAGCCCATCTTCAAAAGCTCTAGCACCAATAACAACAGTAGAACTAGTATTAACTACATCTCCTTCAAACATTTCATGACCGATCCAAACATTTTCTTGATGATTATATCCTTTGATTGCCGCAGCTGTATTTCCTGTACCGATTATTACATTTTCTCTGTTGAAAGTGTTAGGATCAGTTAACCCTTGTTGGATAAATCTACTACCTATTACTATGTTTTCACTAAATCTATTGGCTACATTTCCAGCTGTAAAATCTAATGGTGCCGGTACTGGACCAGGTCCACAAATTTCTAAAGCTAAAAAGTCTTGAATATCACTAGGGTTTTCAGGAAGCCAAGCATCCATATTACCCATAGGATAACTTGTCATCCAAACACCACCTTTTGTAAAGTTGTTAACACCTGTAGGCCATTGTAAGTCTGCTCTGTAACCTTTGTGCATTTCTACTGGAAAACCACCACCACCAGAAGAATCAGGTACAAATTCACCTGATACTGTTTGTGCACCTGTCCATCTAGTATTAAAACCAAATACAGGTGTTCCTGTTTTTTCTACTGATCCAGCATCAAATGCTACTGTATCAATTATATCTTGCATTGTATATTGTGTCGCAGCTGTTGTAGCTGTATTGACATTATCGTTCTGTGTTGTAACAACTCCTCCTGGTTTAGAAGGGTCGTACCACGAAAGTTTATAAGTTAAAGGAATATTTGCCATTTGTTTTTAGTTTTGAGTCATTGGCCACTCCGGATTAGGAGGAGTATCTGGCCCGTCTAATTTATACATATCTTATTTTTTTATTGTTTAATCATTACAATACCAGCTGCATTTAATGGAGCAGCTGCAGTTCCATCTGTTTGATATAGTTGACCAGCTGTTAAACCAGCGGCACCAGCCGCCGCGTCATCTGGGTGCGCAGGTAAACTATTACTAAATGTCATACCACCAGCTGTTTTAATAGGCGCATCCATTAAGTTGTTAATAAAGTATTTATTTCCAGAAACATTAACAGGTCCTACATCATGCCATATACCCGCGTAATCAGTATGATTAGTTGTAGTTGACCCATCAACATCTATAAATATAGCTCTATGATCATTTACAGAACCAGCATCTAAACCTGTTGCTCCGTAAAATAAACCATACATATAACCAATGTTAGCATTAGGGTTTGTTACTTCGTTTGCTGTTCTAAGACATATTTGGAAATCAACATCACTAGCAGCTGTTGTATCTTCAACTTCAACACTAGCATTTAACGCGTATGCAGCTACCATGTTTTTATCTTGATTACCTCTTAATCTAGTTCTAGCAACTAAAGCTTGCGCAGAATAAACATCACCACCACCGCCATTGTCTATATCAATTCTTTGTTCTGTACCAACTAACTGTAAAAAACCTCCAGTTGCTACTCCTGAGTATTGTAACTCAGAATATCTTAATTGATTAATGTTTGATGTACCAGCAACGTCTGCTTGAAAATCTAATGTTTCTCCTATTTTAATAGCAGGCTCATCAACAGTCATTTCCTGAGCTAATCTAATTGTATTAGTGTCAGGCACTGGAGACAAGAATGTCGTATTATCTGGAATCATTATCCAAATTTTACTTAATCCATCATTGCCAACTGTATCTATAATGTCTTGCATGCTGTATTGAGTGTTTACTCTAGTAGCATCATTTACATTTTCATTTACTGTGGTGATAACCGCTGTTGGCTGAGCAGGATCATAAAATGATAATTTATAATTTACGGGTATTTGTGCCATTGTTTATTACGTTAAGTCTATTAATTCTTTTGTTAAATTCATTTTATCATAAGTTGGCTTAATAGTTTGTTCTAAGTTACTAATTAAATCTGAGTCTTTAGAATTTTTATTACAATCAACTTCTTGATAAAATTTTAATTGTTTGTGATCTTTAATTAAATCTACTAACATCTTTGCTTTTCCAGCCTCAAGATCTTTTGATTCAACTGTTATTTTTATACTATCTATCATATCTATATTGTTTTATCCTAGTGATATTTTTAAGTCACCAGCATCATTCCATAATACTCCTTTTGAAACTGGATCTGCTGTAGGTAGATCTTCAAATACAACTCTACCACCTGTTGCTTTTAAATATTTACATCGCATGTTAGAATATGCTTCGTCTTCAAATACAAGAGCGTATTTTCTTTTACTATCTCCAGTGTTTCCTTGGAAGTTATGAGTGTGACCATCTCCATAAAAAGCACCACTATTCATAAGTTTAGCATAAGAAGTATCTTGTCCAGCCCAAACAATATGATGTACTGGACCACCCATATTAGAAGATGTATCAGTCGTGTCTATAAACCAAACACATACAGTAGATGGTAAAGAATCTGCACTTGGATCATTTGGACTAGTTTCGCTAACTAGTTGTATTTTCATTAGACCATTTCCAGGACTAGCACCAGCATTATCTACTCTTAAGTTAAGAGGCAATGTGTGAGAAGCAAGCATCCAATTATCAAGTGACTTAATGTCAAAACCGTTGTTGATTATACCTCCGTAACCTTGAGCGGTTATTATATCTTTTACACTTTCTTCTAACATAACTCTAACATCCATATTTAGAGTTAAACCTCCAGACCAATGATCATATCCTGAGTCTACAGCTGGAGTCCATTGTTTTCCATATTCAAACCAACCAAAGTCAGAAGCAGCTTGTCTTTCATAAGCTACAAAAGTTCCAGGCGTTCTTACTTGTCCAAAATCAGGTGAACCAGGTTCTTCGTTAGTTAATCTAAATTTAAAACCTTGTCTTTTGTCTGCAATTATTCCTGAACCAGAAGTTTCTGGAGTAATCCATCTAACATCACCATTACTATCCGCGCCTAAATAAGCACCAGGTGTAGATTCACTGTTGTCATATGTTTTTATTTTGTTAGGTATGAGTAAGTACCCTGTTTTTAATTCAACACCTGATCCAGAATAACCAGCAGAAGCTTGGCTTGTAGCGTTTACTGTAAATCTAGGACTAGTGTAACCAGCTCCAAAACCTTGTGTTCCTCCTGGTAAACTAACATCTAAATGACCCCATCTAAGATCACCTTTTATAAAAGGTCCACCGCTAGAAATACTTGCATCTCCAAATAATAAATATCTCCAGTAAGTATCTGTGTACATTTGACCTCCTTCAACAAGCCAAGATGCGCTTGTTGTAGTAGGGAATGTTCTAGTAACTTCGTTATAATTATTCGCGTTAAATACACTGCTTGTATATATAATGTTTGGATTACCAGACTCAATAGCTACTGGAGCTTGTACTCTCCATCTCCATGTTCCATCTCCACCTTTCCACATCCAAGCCTTTTCATCTTCTTCAGAAATCTCTACGTCAGAATTTATATCTATACCTCCAGCAATAAGAGAAGTAAGTTGAACTCCAAAACCAAATGTACTTATATACGTACCAGGAGGAAAATCTGCATTTGCTGGGTTTACACCATCAGTAAAAATCATTACAGTTCCACCACCACCCGGTTCAAAAGGTACATCTGTATAAGTGTATGTAGTTCCACCGTCATCTAATGTAAAACTAAAAGTAGTATTACCAGCGTTATACCAGTTATTCAAAGCTTGGGAAAAATTACCAAACTGAGCACTACTACCGCTGAACGACCATTGGGAATCTTGTGTTTGACCAAAAACACTAGCTCCGTTTGCACCAAAATCATAAGGATCAACTTCGACCTGGGAAGAAGTAATTGATTTAATTTTAAACATTGGAGCCATATAATCTACACCCATTTGAGTAGGTTGCGAGGTATATGGTGCGCCTCCATATGTACTTGGAGGAGTTACCATGCTTATAAACTTCCATGCATTAACAGCAGTGTAAGGAGCGTATTGTTCTCCTACAGAACTATAGTTTATTAAATCTGTAGGTATTAAATGTTGTTCTGTCGAAGCGTTTACAGTATCGATAATATCCTGCATTGTATACGCTTGATCTGTTAAGTTTGCGTTCGATTGATTTGCTGTTTTATATAGTCTATGAGCTGGATCATAAAAAACCACACCTCTTGAACTTGGTATTATTGCCATTTTAATTTTTTGTTTTTATGTTAAATCAACAGTCATGTTACTGTTTAAAATTCTATATCTTATATTTATTCTTAGATCTCCATCTCCTTGAGTTGGATCAATACCTGGTGTTCCAAGTACTAAAGCTGTATTTTCTACTAGTAATTGTCCTGAGTATCCTAAAGAAGTACCATTTTGATTACCTGAAATAAAATCACTAGCTCCGTTTATACGTGCTTGCTTAATACCAGCTTGTACAGCTTCTGTGTTACCAACAAAACCATCAGCACAAACTGTTAAGTAGCTTGTAAAGTCGTATACAGTTGTAGCAAACGTATATTTAAATGTTACGCTTAATACTTCTAATATCTTACCTGCTCCTGGAGACGCTATAAGTTGTTTAGGTGTTGTTGCTAAATTACCTAATTCATTAAAGTCAACAGTCATTGCTGCTTGTCTTGCGCCATCTGTTCCTGCTAAAGGACTAACCCATTCAACTAAAGCTCCTGTACTAGCTAATACTTGACCATTTGTTCCAGATGATCCTATGTTATCTACTAATGAAGCAGCTATTTTAAGATCACCTTGCATATCATTTGTTCCATCAAAAGAAGTAGTAACACCTGCCGTACCTATAGTACCAGCTACTGTTGGAAGAAGTTCTATGGTTTGAGAATTTACAGTTGCTTTAATAGCAGGATCAATTGATACAGCGTTTAAATCATCACTTATAGAACTATCACCTAGTTCTGTACCTGATGGTGTCCATCTAACTACTTTGTTAAGTGTTCCACTACCGCTGATCGCGCCGGCTCCGGCCGATACATCAATCCATTCAACTTGGCCTGCACCGGTAGAGGATAATACCTGACCAGCTAAACCAGCTCCTCCAGTATTATCTCTAATTTCACAGTCAAACCTTACAGCAGATGGTGCAGCTTGGAAATAACTTACACCATAAAAATCGTTTGTTCCACCAACAGGGTTACCTATAGTGTTATTAGCACCTGTTAACTGCGCGTCTACTGGAACAAGAACTTGTACTGCTGGACTCATTGTTATAGTATTGCCATCGTCAGTAACAGAACTATCACCAAGACTAGTAGTACCAGTCCATTTAGTCATAGTATTTGCTGTACCTGAACCAGAGAATATATTTTGGTTATCTATTTCTTGCCATACGGTTCCATTGAATACACACCAATCACCTATTTCCCAAGAATTAAAACCATCTAAGTTAGTTGTACCATCGTGACTAACGATGTAGTAGTCACCTTGTACACCTACACCCGATGCCAGTGCTGGAATATTATTATCAGCGTCCCATGTTCCTTTATAATTCAAGCCTGATGGTAGTTGATCTACCCACTCAACTCCGTTTCCTGTACCAAGGGAAGATAATACCTGTGTATTCGTACCAATGTTACCACCTGAATCTCTTATATCTCCGTAAAATTGAGTAGTATTGTATATTTGAAAAGGATTAGCATTTAACGTACCTATTGTTCCTACGTTAACTCTTTTATAAAAGTTAGCGTCACCACGAACTTCAGTTGTTACATCAGCTAAAAACTCAGCTGTTGTTGCAACTGCTCCACCAACTACAAGATTTCCTTCTATTCCTGCATCACCTAATACACCTACATTTTTTTCAAACGTAGCTTTTTCTGTATGTATTGAAGTATTAGGACCTGTTGTTTGGTATACGTATGAATTACCTAGTTGTTGATCTGTTACCCATACCGGCATGTAACCAGGAGTTCCTGATCCAAAGCCAAGTAGTGTAAGAATATAATTGGCAATACCTCCAACAGTAATGTTTATTGTAGGATTACCTGTTTGCGTAGTGTCAGACGCAAGTATACGGTCACTAGGTTTTACCGTAGCTTGAGGATATGAATATATTATTGCCATGTTTTATTTATTTCTTAAATTTTGTATTAAGGTTTTTAAAGAACCAACAGAAGCTGTAAGATTTCTAAACAAACCTTTATCTTTTTCTTGACCCGTCATATCTGCGCTAGCTGGTCTATTAGCTATTTCTTTGTAGGTTTGCTCGTTCTTTTTTCTAACGTAATCTTTTACATGATAATCAGTGTACTGTGTATCGGATAATTTAGTTAATACGTTGTCCACGCGGTTATTTCCAACTACATCAGTATCTTGTTCCATCATTCTAAGTGCTGATTTAGCGTGTTTAGCTTTCATAGCACCTTTTAAATTTTTAATAAGTTTCGGTGTAAATGCTCCGTTCATAATATTGTTTTTTGTGTGAAGTGTACATTTAGTATACTTACATATAAAACAAAAAATTTACATTTATTTGGGTAAATTTAAAAATTGCTGTGTAATATATACTTCTATTATATAATATAATATATAATATATTACTCCTATCTAGATATTATACGTAGTATAATA
>CEQA01141526.1_pt1 | contig 9926 bp, 17 predicted proteins | sample 530501 | NCBI WGS metagenome assembly CEQA01 (sample SAMEA2620227, study PRJEB7988) | marine metagenome | isolation source: saline water (ENVO:00002010), including
TGATACTCCGGCCAGCCAGCTAGGTCAATGTAGGCGAATGCGTCCCACTGAGATTCAAATACTATCGTGCTGGCTGCGTCCCGTGCTGGCTCAATGACCAGCGGCAAAGCGTTGATCCCCTTCGGCGAATAGGACCAACGGTCATCGTCCTTGATGTGCCAGCCTATAAGTTGACTCTCTGCCTTGACCGGCAGCGCCAGCTTGCCCTCAACCATTGCCAACTGCTCCCGGTTAGCCAGCAGCTCAACGGTGGTCGCCTTGTAGCCACGCCACTTGGCCACCTCGTCGGTCCATGCCCCTTCAGTCGTTACAACTAGCTTTGCAAGCTCCTCCTTTGCCCCTACGAGCTCTTTGTAGAGGTCAATGGCCTGTTTGTCATCCAGACCTTTTAAGTCCTTTAGAAACGAAATTTCATCACCGCTGAGGTTGGCCCCAAAGTCGCGGTAATACCATCGGCCTTCATGTGTGAATATGCCGAAACTGGGTTTCTTCTCGTCCCGAAAAGGGGAGCGACATGATCGCTTCTGAAATTCTTCACCATATCCCAATCGGCCCATGAGCTGAGGGAGCGGCAACCGTGTTTTCATATCATCAATTTCCATCTTATTTCCCGTACCACCGTTTATGTCTTAGTGCTGCATCTTGCTGCTTATCAAAATAGATTTCGCTGTACTTAGCCCGGTCCTTCATCTTGCGCTTTTGTTTCTTGGTGGGCTCCTGTTTGCGCTTCACATCAAGCGTCCTGCGGGTGACAAAGCCGTCCCCTGTGAATATCAAATCGTCTGGTGATTTATCTTTGTTCATTTTCTTTTCTTTGGTTTGGTCCGATTAGTGGCCTTACCCTTCTTGTGCTTACCCTTAAATGGAGGGCGGGCAACTGCCGTAATATTAGCATGAGAGCTTTCTTCTGTTTTTAAATAGCCTACTTGTTTGTAAACATTTTCTATTTCCATACTATCTCCTTCCTTCCTTCTATTACTAAATCAATGTTTCGCCGGATCATTTCGGCTGATTGGTTTGGCGCTAACGCATCTAAGAACAACTCCAAGCCGCCATTGTGAATGAACAAATAAGCAGTGCGAATCTCTGTCCTATCACATCCTAGCATTGTGTTAGGCTTGAGCGTGAATTGGCCCTGCGACTTGGCTACAGCTCTTTCATTTATGTAGCCTTCAGCGTCAATGAATCCACGCATACGAGCCACAACGTAGTCCTTGCATGCTTGGCCGATAACTGCCGCTAACAGGCGCTCAGTAGGCTGTTCATAAATTAGAGCGTTATCCATGTGGCCAATTCCTTCGGGCAATAATAAGCTTTGTAGGTATGGCCGCGCCTAGTGTCAGTGCAATCCTTCCTGAGCCAACGATCCTTGGTCATCCGCACATCAATGATAGCCGCATGAGACATTGGTCCGTTAACTATGAAATAGTAACGGGGCTCTACTGCTTGCCCGTCAAATGACTTACAGTTGCACACGATTAATTCATCAAATGGGAATGTCTGCACACAAGTGAAGTCAGCTCGCGGATTGTGCTTCACCTCAGTCCGCATATGCATGAATAAATCACCACCATCCTTGTAGCGATCTGGATCTCCACCGGGTGGAACCATGACGCTTGGATTAACAGAGCAGGGTACTCCTGCCTTGTTTATATATTTAGCCACTTCCCACTTTGCTGCTTCACTGGCATTCAATCGCTCACTAAAATCAGTTCTGTAATTTTCGTTCATCTCCTTAACAAAAAAAATGGCAGCGCAGAGTGTTCACTATGAGGCAACATCGTCCTTGTCCAGAGCTCTCCTCTGGCTCTATTCCCTGCACTGCCAACCCTTAACATGGTCAGACCAAAAAGGTGTTTAACACCCGGCACGCTGATAAGCCAGCTTCACTAGCTTAATCCAATCTTCAGCAAGCATGCACACCACCCAAGGCTTGTGATCCTTGTGCGCTGCGACAACTGGCAGTTCCTCCGAACCTTTGTCTTCAATTGCTTGCTCAAGTGCTTTCCAGATATTGATAGCTTTACCAGATTTCACTTCAAAGTGGATGTCAATTAGCTCAGGACATATTACATCCGGGCTATCCTCAGTCCCCCTGAACTGCTGGCCGCGCCGAGCATCCTTGAATCCTGCCGCCTTCAGCAGCTTGACCCATTCCAGCTCATTGCGTTTACCTTTTTGCTTACTATTAACCGGCATAGGTTAGCCGCCTATACACATACTCTGTGAGTTCCAGATCGTTTGCCAGATACTCATACGCTACATCTGGATCAATTTTGAGGGTGTCAGCAAAGTATTTACCTGACTTGCCAAACTTCCCATCTTTGTGACCCAAAAACTTAGCCAGAGGATCCAGCCCAATATAGTCCTTGAATTTACCAAGCGCCCATAGTTCTGACGTATCAACAAACCATGTGCTCCAGTAACGGTCCTTGAACCAACCACTGGGCTGAGGGATTTGATACTTCATAAATCGGCGCAAAATAAACGGCAGATCAAAGTCCTTAATGTTGTGACCTACCCATGTTCGCGGACCAGCTTTAGCAGCCAGCAACTCAATGCCATGCAACAGCACTTGCTCAGGCGTTGGTTCGCCCCAGTCAATTGCGTAGTTGATTTCCTTGTACCGAAAACCAAACGCAACGATCTCGCCAACCAGTGGATTAAGCGCAGCATTTTCAAGCCACTTGTTTTCCTGTTCTGCGATGTTCGCTTCAATTTTCGCAGGATCCTTCCAGTTACTCGGCGCATGAAACTCAGGCATCAGCCCTTGCATTTCAGCCACCTCGCACGGCCCTGTTTCAATGTCAAAGAACAATGGCTCCCGATCATGCACATCAAACTCAAACTTCTTGATGTCCTCATGGTTCAGTAAGTTGCAACTCATAATAGCAGCCTTTGTTGAGTCGCCTTGAAGCTCTTGTCATGCATGTCCTCTGCCTTGACGGCTTTGTACACCTCGTCAAACGCATTCTTGCATGTTTGGATCTCCTCATTTGTGATGCCTAAATGGCTCACACCATTTGGGCCGTCTTCGCCAAGCTCCAATCCCTGCCAGTCAGGGTGATCTCGTTTAGCGATGAACATGGCTTGCTGAATAATAGCAGCCTCTTTGAGCGATAGCTCAACGTGTGCGGTTCGCCTTATTTCTAAACGCATTAGAAAGGTGATTTGGTTTCTACCTCGTCCCGAATTTCAACGTCAGAAAAATCTTTAGGATCTTTCCTTTCGTAATTTGGATCAGTTTCAAACTCCATGTCGCTAGGTGATACCTTGACGATCTGGGCATATGTTCCATCACCAGATTTGCGGGGCTCCTCGGTCACCATCAGCTTGGCTGGCTTTTTGTAAAAGTCATCCAAAGCCACGTTAGTCCCAGCGTCCAATTTCGGAACACCAAGCCACGATGTCAGCATCGGCAGCAGATGCGACTTAGGTGTCAAGGTGATCGTGTAGTTTTTACTAAACACAAGGTAGTTGCGCTCGTCTTCAGAGCCGTCAGCCAGCACACGCTTCTTATTTATCTCAAAGATAAACATGACCGTTTGCTTTGGCTTCTCCTTGGCGTTGTATTGTTTTACAATTGGATACACAACATCCACACACATGGCATCGTATTGCCCCGTCTCAAGCGTTTTTATGTCGGAGACGCTTCCTCCTCCTACGGTTAGGTTCATTTCTTATTATAGGTGTTTAACACCCGTCTTGAGTTTTGTTTTGATTGAGGTTTTTGACCCACTCCTCAAGTTGAGCAGGGCAGAACCTTATACTGCGCCGGATCTTGATAAACGGGATGCTATTTGTAGCAACCAAATTATCAATTGTTCTGACGCCCAGTTTTGTTTTATCTGCGACTTCTTGTCGCGTCATTAGCTCGTCCATATAGCTAAATTGTTTCTAATATCCACATGCTAACGATGAACAAAAAGCCCACCAGAAATCCGATGCAGAATCTGTCTATTGTTTCTATTCTCATTTGTTAAATTTTGCCCCTCTCGCCAATTGCATACTATCCATTTTGCCGGTAGTAGGACCGGACTTGGCGGGAGGCAAGAGGGGCAAGCTCATGGGTGTTTAACACCCCCTAATTTTTTGATCTCGCGATGTACCCCAGCAAGTGCGCCGCTCTCCGACCAAAGCGGCACACTTTTCCCCTCTTTTTTTAAAGCAACACAATAAGCCGAGAACGCACGGGTGATGTAGTTCTTGCTATCATCTTCCATCGCGATGCATTCCTTGGCTATTGCTTTCTGTATGTCTTTTAATCTCATGGCAAAAGGTGACTAACACCCGTCAAAAAAGCCGTTAAGGCTCGTTTTTGTTTTTGTAGTTCAACACAAACTGAGTTGAGACAGGCTTACTTGTTTCTTTGACTACATAAGCCACTACCCAATCGGGCAGTGCATGCATGTCAACCATAAGCCAAGTATCCTTGCATTCTTTACTGAATGCCCGAAAAGCCATTAAAATGTTAACGTGCTTGTCCCTTAATTTCATAAGCCTCTCGTTTTCAGACGCAAATAAATCGTTTTGTTGATTTAAAGACATTACTTGATCAGTTAATCCGGCAATAATTTGCTTTGAATTGCGATTGTGCTCCAAGGCTACTTGCCTGTTAATTTGCTGCTGCTGAATATAGCCATTACGTTCTTCTCTCAATTGTTCAATTCCATCACCAGACGCAAGCATTGTGCCGTAGTGAAATGTCACATAGTTGCTGCACAACCATGTTAACCCTATTAACAAAGCGCCAATTACTAATGAGCGCTTTCCTCCAAGCTCTGCAAGCTTCGCCTTTTCGGATTTCATCCAATCATAGATTGAACTAACCATCTCAAATGTCGCCTCAGTCTGAAGGTGGTGAACCTTCTTCTGTTTGTTTGACGCATTGTCCCATTGCCCCTTAACGGCAGCCTCCGATGTTATTTTGTCTTCAGACATTATGTTTTTTAATTATTGCAAGCTATGTGAGACATTGATTGTCCCACTCATTGTTTTTAGCGAAGACTAAAGGCAGCTATGCCATATACCTTACCTCCTCGCTGGTTGTTGTACGTTGTTTTTTCATATTTACGTTTTGGTTTTATTACTGTTGGTCTTTTGCTTTGTTTACTATTCGTTTCAGAGCCTTATCTTCCATGTCATCCAGATCTGAAATGAGCGCCTTAATCATGTCAGACACGCTGACATTATTTTCGGCAGCCAAGCGCTTGATGTTGTCTAGATCGTTCTCCCAGACATAAGCGCCAGCCATTTTCTTTCCTTCCTTTCGTTGATTAGCCATGCCGTCTAAACGTGGTTAACGGGTCAGCTTGTGCCAGCTTGGCGCAAAGAGTGCAACCCAATTGTTGTAAATGTGAATAAGTTTATTGCAATGCATTTGAGTGTGCTATTTAAACATCTTCCCAATGTACTCCTTGGACTCCTTTTTGACGCCCGTATCGTAGTAGGTGGCGGTGGTGCTGGCCTTCACATGTCCGGCATGTTTTTGGGCCGTGTAGAGATCCTCGTTCTCAATGACTTGAGTGATATTCCAAGCGCGAAGCTTGTGAAATTTCTTGCCGGTGGTCACAAGGCCCGTCTCTGACCAACCAAGCTCATTCAGAATTGCGTTGATCCTCGCATGGACGTTGTGCTTGTTCCCACTGTTGCCATCACCTCGCTCTGTTTTGGTGCATGGTTTGCCGCCTACGGTCCTTACAGCAGTAGCTGTGTAACTTTTTTCTGTCTGTAGTTTTAAAAGCTCCTTCTGTTTAGCCAACGCTTCATTTTTCGTTTGAAACGTCAGGTACTTAGGGCTTCTTGCCCCACAACTTAATGTGGTGTACTTGTAAGCAATACGCCATGTCACTCTTCCTTTTTGCTCACGGCGCTGTGGTTTAAACTTCATAGCATCCACTTTTCTGTTCCAGTAGAGCTTCTTTAAAGGGGTAGGGTGGCTCACGCAGTACTCCCCAAAAGGGCCAGACTGGTCATGCTGGAACTCTCTGATTTCGTTTATCACAAAAGCAGGGACCGTCACTGTGCGGCTGCGCTTGCCCTTAGTGTTACGGCGACCATGTTTGGCCACTCTCACTGTATCATCGCCCAAGTCATCCCAGCGGACATGGGTGGCTTCTTTAAACCGAAGGCCACCACCAGCACCCAGTAGGAAAACAATGTACATATTTGGATCAGTGTATTTAACGGCCTTAAATCTCTTCCACGTTGCCGCTACTAGCTCGTCACTGACAGGCTCAAAGTCACCATTGTCAAAAGGGGCGTAAAGACATGTTGTGCTGACCCTCTTTCGCAAATCTTTAAGATGCTTCCAGACGGCCTCCGGCCAGCCCTCGTCCTCCATTGCGTTAATCATGTCCTTTTTAAGGATGCACCGAATCTTGCCCCAGTCGCTTTTGAGGGTTCGCTTCTCAGCGTCCAGTGCAAACACATCTCCACCACATGCCGCTTCTCTTTTTTCTATGCGGTCATTGAACCATCGGCGAAACAGCTTAGGTGTCAGCACGGTTATGCGCTGTGCCAGCGGGTTCTTCGCCCCGTTTTCCTCCAAGCACCGTTTCAACGCATTTACGTTTTGATTGCGAACCGACTCTGAGGGTAATGCGGCGCACGTTTCGTGATACAAAGCGATTAGGTCGCTGATCAATGGCTCGCCGTGGAATGTCTTCTTGGCGGCAATGCTGCGAATGTTCTGAGCGAATAAATCAGTGAATATTTCAATCGCCTGTTGCTCAGCTTGAGCCCTGTTGGTGAAGTCAGTTTTGCGATGACGCCACTGACGGTTGACAGGATCCCACATGCGTCCAGACCAGCATGTTTCAAGGTACTCCTTACTTTTAATCTTCGCCTTGGTGTTCTTGTAGAACTTGATGTCCTTAGCTTTGATGCTTTTCATGTTTGTTTATAGATGTTGCGGGTTTGTCTCCTTTGTTTGTGAGAAGGCCAGTTGACTGGACCTCACACAAAAGTTTTGTGAGCTGCTTAGTGTGTGCAGCCTCAGCCCATGCGCTCTTGGACCCGTCAGCCCAATCGCTGACAGTTGGCTTAGGTATGTTTATGTGCAGTGACATTAGTCGTTAAATTTTGATTCGTAATACCGCCTCAAGCAGCTCGTCGCTTCCTGCTTGGTCCGAAATTCCTCAACAGCATTCCCGTCAACTTCTCCATCTTCATTAACGGTGTCACCGTTAGCGTTGGCAAGGTATGAAACCCAATGACCTCCGCTCTTACAAAGTTGCAAGGCCAAGCCGTCAGGTAGTTGTGCTTGATAACAACTTGGATAGTCTCCGATCACGCTGCCCTTTTTGAATTTTAATTTCATGGACTAAGCTGCTTTTTCAAAAAAATGAGGACGGGATAAAACTGTCTGCTTGGCCCCATTAAAATCACTGTGCTCCTTAATGGTGGCTTTCACATCAAACTCCTCGCCGCAGTCGCCCCACCATTTACCCTTATGCACAAACTTGTTCCCGTTTTCGTCAACCAGCACATTGATTGTGAGCTCACCGAAATCTGAATCAAATGTGCGTGTCCAAACCAAGCGCAAATGAAACTGCAAACGCTCGCCAACGGTTCCAACGTGCTCGCTCTTTGCATCCTCTGCTTTCAAAAACTCACGGCGCTCCTCCTTCTCCTTGGCTTTTGTGAATGTGTGCCAAGCGCAAGCAAGTAAGCCCTCGGTCCGAGAATTAACCACTGTCTGCTTTAAAGCGTTGCCAAGGTTAAGAAGAAAACTGTTGTCCAGATCAGTCAGCGTCTTGCCCCAATCAAGCAGCTCTTTAACATCGCTTTTTAAATTTGCAAGTTGGCCCTTGCGGTGAACCAAATTAAAAAACCAAGCATTCCCTTTGTTGAACTCCCACAAAGAACGCACTTCATCTTTTGTGCTAAATTCAGCATCAGATTTGTGAAAACCTCTACGCTGAGTGCAAGCGACTACCCTAAGCAAAAACTCCTTAATACACTGTTGGGGGACTCCAGCGCGACCATTAGAGCCCTCAAACCAACGATCCTCGTCTTGTTCCTCAAGAGCCTTAATCGCATCAAACCAAAACGCGATGACGTTAATAGCTCCAGCTACATCGTGGCCAAGGAAATCCTTGAGGCATGAACGCCCCACTTGCTTAAACTCGCCGCTCTCATTGCGGACAATAAAAGTCTCCTTACGAGAGCGCCGCTTGTTACAGTGCTCGCACAATTGAGGGTCAACTGTCTTGAAGCGCTCAGGCACTTCATGCCCATCAGCTAGGGTAATGAAATTCTGATCTGTACCGATGTTACTTATCACGGCAGCAAATGACCAACCGGAGAATTTTACCTCGTCAAAAGTAGCCACCAAATCTACCACCACCTCATCTTTAAAATCACTTGGGTTTAACTGCCAATGTGCCTTCCCAAAAGCATGGTCGCGCTTCACCTTAATCGTGCGCTTGTTAAGGGACTTCAAATCAACGGTTGGTAACCCTTTGCGCTTAAACTTTTTGTTGGCGTTTTCCACAAACCCGGCAGCAGCTTTTGCCGCTACAATTTTCACCTCTTTAATCTCTAATTCCATGTGGTTCCTTTCTCGCCGCTGCGGCGGCATGCAGGGAGTGTTAAACACCTGCACCGAGATGGCAACAAAAAAGTGTTAAACACCTTAATTAATTTTCGGAGCCATGACCGATTTTGCGTAGCTGTTGCGTAGTTGGAGGACTACTTTGAGGAAGAAAAACCAATAATAGCAGCGTTTTTTGAAGATGTAGCGCGATGTTTAACAGCCAACCGCTCTACCATTGAGCTACTCAGGAATTTTTGAAAATACTCAGATATTGAGTTGTTTCCTCCTGCACCGTATTGCACCGAAACGCAACCTGACGCAGCCCCCAGCGTAGCCAATGCGTAGCTGAGATCAACCTATTTCTGCAACAATTTGAAGGCGTCAAAAAAGCGGTCAAATTGGCCGTTGCCACCAACCGTTGTGTTCACCTTTTTTCGCGTCCCAATCTGCTTCATTGGGACCACCCAAAATGACTTGGTTTCAGCGCCAACCAGCACCACAAAATCAACGTCATTTTCACCGTAGTTTTTCCCCGCTTGGTCCACCTTAAATTCGTACCGCATGTTGGCTTCCACGGTGCGCTTGGAGCAGCTCTTCACTTGAAGCCGATTGATGACCTTACCCTCCCAGATTGACAGGAGGTCAATCGGCCCAATGCGGACCGGGCGAGCCAGATTGAAACCCAGCTCCAGCAGCTTAACCGACACAAGCTCCTCAGCCAGAATGCCGTTGTTGAGGTTTACGCTTTCCACCTATCATCGCTTTTTGGCAAGCACCTTGCGGCGGTACAATTTGGCTACAGCCTCCTTGCTGGCGGCGACCCCTAAGAGCGCACCCCCAGTATCGTACAGCCTCAACTTGCCACCGGCAGTATGAGTCACACGGTAGCCCAGCTCGTTTGTAAATACTGACATTGCCCCCACATTCTCAGTTGGCTTAAATGAGTCGCTGGTGCTGAACTCTCGGCTACCAGACACGGTGCGCCTCTTGCCGCCTCCAGTGTCCGGCATCAGCTTCTGACCGGATCCGATGCGGTTGCGAAGGCTACCGGCTTGAGCCTCGCTGATGATCTTGTCGCCCAGCGCCTTATCAATAATGGCGTCATTCTCGGCAATCCGTTTGGCCCGTGACTCAAGCTGGGTTTTGCGTTTCTGTTTCTGAGCCGGAGTGGGGGACTTCTTCAGCGCTTTTTCTATTTTAGAGAGAGTTTTGGCTCGCTTCTGTTTGTCCTTCACCGACTCAGCCGCAAATTCCTTCACGCCTTCTTTCAGAATCCTTTTGAGGTACGGCGTCTGAATGTCCACAAACCGCTTATCGTAGCTTTTTAAAAACTTGGCGGGCTGTTTTTCGGCCAGTGCCATTACCGAATCAAACACCTTGCCAGCGA
>CEQA01033088.1_pt1 | contig 9922 bp, 3 predicted proteins | sample 530501 | NCBI WGS metagenome assembly CEQA01 (sample SAMEA2620227, study PRJEB7988) | marine metagenome | isolation source: saline water (ENVO:00002010), including
ATGTATGTCGATGTGCCTGACCACCTGACACCTCACATGAATGACCCCCAAAGGTCCTACCAGCACTTGAGGGACGAGCATGGGATGAAAGGTGACGGGGAGTTGGGTATAGAGGGTGGTTTGAAACAAGGGAGATTCACCAAACCGCAAGTGCGTTACCCCCCTGCCAACGCTCATGCTACAGCAGAGGAGGGTAGTGGGGACTTCTGGCTGGATGACAGTGATGACTTCAACCTAAAGGAGAGCGTGCGCCCCGTACACCACTGGGAAGATTAATGAGAAATCTCTTAGCCTGACCCCTGCTGCGCTAGCCATGGCCCTAGAGGAAGCATGGTTTGTTCTCAAGGAGAATATCACCAAGAGACTCCCTGAATGGGTGGATGATGAACCGGGGGCGTACCCTGAAGACTATCGTACATCTGAGGCTGGACACAAGTTTTTCGTCGGGCAACCGAGAGCGACTGGTGAGGCGGCTGCTCGAGCCACCCGGTCTGCCCGCATCCTCGGTGAGGGCATAGAGACACCCGAGCCGGAAGAAATTACAGACGATATGACTGATGAAGAGAAACAGCGGGCTCATGAAATAAACACGCTTAGAAGTATGGGAGGTGGAGGGGTGGCGCCCCGACCCGAGATGCTAGAAGACGAAGTGCTCTCGGGTATTGATAGAGCGTCATTGGAAGACGCCGTGGCGAGTATAGGTGAGGGTGCTGCTGCAAAGCGAGTCCTAGGTGGCTTTGGGGCGAGAAACCGGCTGGATAGTCGTGCAGACCACCGCACGGTAGCAACCGGAACGGCTACAGGTAAAGACTTAGGTACTCGTTATGGTGAAGATGCTCGTAGCATAGACCAAGGGTACCTCGGTGACTTCGAGGCAGAAGCCACTTCTGACAAACGGATTGACCGTTTGACTGGTCAGCCGACAGTGGGTGTACGAGCGAGCAATCTCCCAATCTCTGAAAAGGTCGAGATGAGGAATAGACTCATTGGGAAGCCGGGAGCGGAGACTGCGGCATTGAAGGACCAAGAACCGACCTACTCTTTGTCTCATGACAACCTCAGCACGGCTCGCTCAGCGGCTCCTTCGTTCGCTCACTCAGGTCCAAACGCCCCCGTTGCCAGAATCCACCCCGGACCGTCATCCACGGCGACCGGCGATACCTACCCCATGAGACCAAACGACACCAGAGGGCTGGTTCGACGGATACTAGGGGGACAGAGAGGGGAGGACAAGCAGGACGAACTCCATAATGAGAGAACCAAGCAAGCGCTTGCTAATTTCGGTCAAGAAGTTCCAGCGCAGGCAAGATTGAGCACTGCTGGGCAGGGGGAGCGGGATAGGCTCACAGAGGCATACACCACGCAACTTGTGGGCAGTGGTTATCCTCAACAGGAAGCACAGGACTACTCACAGCAATACTGGAATCAGTATTACGGGCAACAATAATCTCTTAGGTTGACCCCTACTGCGACGTGTGTGGCCCTAGAGGACGCTTGGATTGTACTCAAGGCCTTCTGCCCGAATTGTGGCAAACTGGGCATGCCTCAACCTGACGGGACGATGATATGCAGTGACGAGGTCGGTTGCGGCTTCAGAACCTCTGACCCTGAGACTGACCCTCCACGTTCCGTACTGGAGGGAGGGAAGGGGCCCAAAATGACGCAGGAAGTGGATACCGACGATGTGGAGCGCCGATTCATACGCAAGCCTCGTACTGACTTGACTACTCCCCTGCGGACTGATATCAACACTGGCCCTGACGCTATGTTCAGGCCACCACCTTGGAACAGCGAGGGTGGTGTGAAGCAAACGAGAGAAAGGCGAGAAGATATGGAAAGTAGGACCGCGGATGAGATTATGCGGGAGTACATGAAGTACAGGTATGGCGCATTCGCTCCCGGACAGTTCTCGGCTGGTACCCATACCACTGATTGGGCTTGCAATAAGTGCAACGCGAAGGACGCCAAGGTCCAAATCAACCAAATCAGGGCTGCTGATGAGGCTCCTTCGCGGCTTTACACATGCAATCAATGCGGTCACAAGAAACTAGAGCATTAGGGGTGATAAAGTGCAACGTAAGGACTGGTGGAGCATTCTCAAGAAGAAGCGCGACGATGATGACGATGATGATTACTCCGATTTCCCTGAAGAGGGTGGGATGCAAAGCGAAGAAGAGCAATACCAGTCAGATGCGACTGGCATGACCTTGGAAGACATGATAGACCACGCACATTTGGGGGAGTTCGGCCGTGAACTCTTGGATAGGGTCCAGTCGATTCAAGACAGAGACCGCTTCAGGAGCCATGATGATAGCATATCGCATGATTGGATGACCAGATGGACTGATTTGGGTCTGATGAATGCAAATGAGGGTGATGCGTTAGGAGGTGGTCTCCAAGACATGCTAATGTCTGTTTTCATGCTAGGCGGGGACGAGTTAGGTGGTTCCACTCGTGGCGCTAGGCGATACACGGGCACTGATAGATATGGGAGGGATAGGAAGTACGAGGCATTGAGGCATTATCTCACGCTCACTCAGAAACTCTTCACCATGCCTGCAGGCACGTATGAATTGCAAGAAGCCTTGGACCCTAAAACCCAAGAATTGCAAGAGAAGTTAGAGGCACTGCCTGAGGATGCCCCGCAATCGGCACGTGACCATCTAGAGAGGCAGATTATTGCAGCAAATGAGAAATGGCAAAATGATATGGACAAGAGGGAGAGATATCTCACAGATGCTGAGAAGAGCCTCGACCATCTATGCGCTATGATGGGGACATCCTTCAGTCGTGAGGAGATGTTAGGGCAATTAGCGGAATACTACGCCAAATACGTAGAGTCAGACGATTTATTGGCCGAGGCTATACCTGAGGAGGAGTTGTTCGAGGCTGAGGAGTGGGAGAGAACCCGTGACTTAATCCAAGATGATATAGACTTTCAATACGAGTATATGCCAGATACCCCAGAGCGACAGGACATTATAGACGGATTCCGACAGAAATTGCAAGAGATGGAAGGGGGGAAGTACAAGGTCAGCAGAGAACTGGTACAAGAGGCTAAGAAGCGGCGTAATAGACTCTACAGGGGACTCGTGCAAATATATCAGGACCTCAGGGATAATCTCATTGACCCTGTCCTCAATTACAACAACTCACACAAGTCAGAGCGATTGCTGGCACGGGCGAATGATATTCTCGATGAAGGCAATCTCCCTAACCTCTGGTCCACTGATTTGGATGCTATGTATGGCATAAAGAGTCGAGACTCAACCATGAGTGCGGGCTATTCCTCTTACAATAGCGAGTTGTTCAACCCCCAGCATTACAAGGAGGCTGCTGGTGAGAACCCCGGTGGGGTTTTCAGCCAAGGTCTACTCACATCGGCAGGTGCTGTAGAGCGAATCCAAGAACTCGCTCTTAGAAACCCTGCATTGTTGAGATGCCATGCAGTGGAAGACCTGTTCGCTAGACTGGAGATTCCAGACCCTCAACAGAGAGCGGCTAGCATCCAACAGTGGATAGCGCACATGACTGACCCTAGAACACGGGACAACGTGCTAGGCAGCGCCCGTCTTTACAAGGACCAATTGACAGGGAGCGTTCATGGCCTCTGCTGCCCGGAATGTGAGGATGCCAACCACCTTCCCTTCATTCGTGATGATGCCAGCCCTTGGGAAGGGCGTTTGAAGAACCCCCAGAATGACCAGATAGGGATGGAACTCGCGGGTGCCCCGTTCAGTACCTCGGAAGGTGTCCAGAGAGTGATACGAGCGAATATTAGGAAGAATCGCGAAGTCTGGGACGCAACAGCGAGAATGAGGGAGTTGGAAGAGAAAATCAGGGACGAGGGCACTAGCGATGCGGAAAGAATGAACCTCCTCAGTGAGTTCAAGAGGCTGAGGGAGAATGCAATGTCTGAGCAAGAGTATTCGATGTTCGTACAAAATGCCCCTGAACTGCCTGAAGGCGAACTGGACTTGCGCAGACCGAGCAAGTTCAGTAGAGCGAGGCGACTCGACATGGAAGATTTGACGGCTGCGGATGAAGGAGTCGAATTGATAGAGACGAGGACCATATCCCCAGATGCCGACCAAGTCAGAGCCAGAGGTCAGACTCGAAAGAAGCCTGTCGTGCGAAATGCTGTTGGGTTAGAGCGGGAGTTGATGCAGACGATGATGAAGTTGTCAGGAGAGGGACTCCCTGAATATGCGAAGGAGTGGGGAGTCATTCCCGAGGATGAGCAGGAAGTCCTATATGCTGGGCAGCAGCATCTCGCTAATCGTCATGGGATGGAGGACTACACTCACGAGATAGCCGCTCTCATGTCCCAGTGGGATTACGTCAAGACCAATCTTTCCATGCTGGAGAATCTACGACACCCTGACAGGGAGGGGGAGGCGCTGCCTGAGTTCGAGGGTTGGGATGATAGAATAATCGATTGGATGTCAGGCAGGGGGAAGGGGGAGAGGTACTCCTATGACATCTTCAAGCGTTTGCAGACTCTCGAAGAGGCGAATAGTGATAACAAGCAATTGAAGGCTTTGGGCAAAGAGATTGGCATGAAACCAGCAGAGTTGCGGCGGGCAATCAAGCAACCGTTGCTCTGGCATCGCATGAATGCTGCTATACTTGACCACGTCAGTACTCTCACTAGCAAGCCTGCACAGGCTTGGAGGAAGAACCTCCAAGCACTAGGCTTAGAGGAGGACATGCCTGAAGGTATGTTCGGCTCGAAACCTGTCTCTCGAGAGCATGCCTCTGCAGGCATCGTGCCCCCCACTGCTGAGAGAACGCACACTGCGAGCGCACAAGAGCCTATATTGGGGTTCTTGAAAGCGTTGGATGAGGAGACTGGTAAGCAGAAGACAGTCATAGGCACGAAGAAGTTCAGAGTCAGTGGCAGGACTGTGAAGAGGGAGGTCCCACTCACTAAGCCAGTGTCTTGGGAGAGAGGGCCGCTTGCCATGATGTGGGCTGACAAGATAAAGGGCATGAGAGAGCCTGAGGATGCGAGGCTGATATTCCAAGGAGGTGCACAGAGGGCACTAGCCACGGCGAGGGCTATAGACCCGGAAAGTGGTGGGAGGGTCCTCCTCACTGATTTCATGATGAATCGATACCAGAGGGAGAAACTGGCTACGCAGAAGGTGAGCGAGAGTTTCGCTAGAGCCCCTCCTCATGTCAAAGACGACAAGTTCGTCTTCAACGAGAACATTCAAAAGATGATAGATGGAAATATCAGTCAATACACTGACTCATTGAAGCGAAGGATGGAGAACGCTCATGGGCAACCTGCTGCACATCAGTTAGGCTACGTTCAACCCTACGAGGTGTCCCCTGCCCTCATCATAGCCTTGCAATATGGCTTCCCGCAGCATATGAATAGCGATACTGGAGGGCTAATGTTCCACGGTGCAGGCGGTTGGCCTGAAAAGGATGGGGAGGAGGATTATAGCAAGAGGGATTTCATGATGCAACTTTTCGATTTCGCATTGAGGGGTGGTGACTTCTTCCAGTACTACAAGGGGAAGGAAGGGGAGATGTTAGGCCCTAGGGAGAACCTCGAGGCGGGTATGACGCAAGAGGGGTTCCCGACCATAGTGCCTGACCTCATCGATGCAGTCATCAACCACACTCACGATTTCGGGGAGTGGGTGAGCATGTTCGACGAGCATGAGAAGGGGTCAGGAGTACCTCGTGGTGACTGGCTGCCTTGGAGAGAGGAGAATCAAGACATAGCCTCTCTCTTCGACGCACTTCGATACGACGTGTTGGATTGGGTGGTTAACCCCGAAGCGAAATTACGGCAAGTGCAGGCACAGTTGGGCATCAGCATAGGAGAAGACGAAGAAGGGGAAGATGGTGAGTTGACTCCGGGCCCCATATCCATAAAACGGAATGAGGTGACTACGAGGAACCCCACAGGGGGCTTTGAGCGATGTAGAAGTTGCGCCAAGGCTGGCTATGTCAGTTATCAGGCGATGGTCGTCCGTGGTATCGCTTCAGGTTTGATAAAACCGAACGCCACGAAAGAAGAGAAGGATAGGGGTGTCCTCGACATGCTCAATAACGGAAATGCCAAGGTGTGGGGTGACCATGGGGCAGGGGATGGTGAGGGTTTATTGGGTTTCGTGGAGCAATACAAGAAAGAGGCACCGCATCTCGCTAGGCCTGCGCAGAATGCAACTCTCTCAGGTGTTCGTTTCACCTGCCCTGATTGTGACGGCCTAGGTCTCTGCGCTGGCAATCATCCAGAAAGAGGCACTAAGATGGGCTTGAGTCTAGATAAAAGCCACAAATACGCTCGCATGCTCGGGCAAGTGGAGGAGTACAGCACCGTAGACGCCTTGGAGAACTTATCTGGGGTGACGGGTTTGCGACCTACAGCCATCCTAGGGGAAAGCATAGAGGATTATCTGGCACGGCACCCACAACTAGACCCATCGGTCACGCTTGACCCCGAGACTGCATTCGAGGTCAGCATGGCATTCAACTCACAAGGCTCTGATGATACGCGGGGTCTTTTCATAGGGACGGGTGACACTAGCCACTCAGCCGCCATCGATGCCGCAGTAGCCTCGCACGCTCTCACTGAAGGGAGTAAAATACGTGACCCGAACTATTTCGGGGAAGAGAGCGAGGCTATGGGACGACGCTATCGAAAGCCTGAGCCCGGGAGTAAGGAATCGGACGAGGTAGCAGTGATACGCAAGCAAATTCAGGAGATAGACTCTCAAATACACTCCTTCAGGGAGCGTGCACTGACTACCACAGAGCGTACCTATAGCAGGTCATCTGCAGTGAGCCCGACCGGGACGGTCGAGAGGAAGAAGAAGAGAGGTGTCCCCCCTGCTTGGTCAGACCAGCACGACAGGTTATGGGATGTCGAGCGCCGTAAGTTGGAGCCACTGAGTGCGGAGGAGGCGATGGAGTTCAAGAAACTGGGAGTCTTACGTAATATGCTAAAGGACAGGCTGTATTTCCTCAACGCTGGTGATACGGCAGTAACTGCTGAGGAAAAGGCATTTGCGAGACATCAGGAGCGATTGGCATCTTTCGATAAAGACGTGGAGCCTTACGAAGGAAAGCGGGAAGAAGGGGATGAGTACAGGCGCCATGAGGGTGTGGCAGAAGGATGGCATCCCAGAATGGACTACATGTGGCATGGGAATGACAGCAATAAGATTCCTATGCGATGGGCTGTGGATAAGAAGAAGGTCTTCGGCGTCCCTAGCCAATGGCAGATAGTCGGTGACCAGCCACATCAGTTGAGTTATGATGACAAGACTCAGGAGTACATCGACCATGTGCGAGAGAGGGATGATTTGTACATGAAAATCCTAGAACTGCGCCATCGAACTCCCGTTGAGCGAGAGGAGAATCATGACGAGGAGTTGGCATCATTGGAGCAGTTATGGGTGCTCATGGGGAAGGAGGAAGAGGAGTTATTCAAGAAAGCGCACTTCCATATCGACTTCGAGACCCATTTCAATGAGACTGATAGGCTAATGGGCATCCTGAGAGATGTAAAGGCGACACCAGAGGAGCGGAACCAAGCAGCCGTGGATTTGAGCCTAATGCCACCCCTGTCTAGGGTTCTCACTTTCAAGAAGCGAGCGAAAGACGGGAAGATGATGCCGAGATATTTGATATTCCCTCGTTTGGACGGTGCCACTCCCGGAGAGGTTCTCGGTAGCGACTACATGAAACATCACTTGGATGATGATTATGATATGGGGGATTGGACTGCCATCTTGAAGGAGATGGACGAGCAAACTCGATTGCATAGTCGTTTGACTAACTTGGTGCAGCCTGTTCTCGATTTGATGAGTAGACATGGCCTGTCTAGCGAGGAAATCAACGCGATGGATAATGAAGCATTCCAAAAAGCCCTAGACTCGGCTGGTGTTACTGACCAATACGGAGCGCCAGTGCTTGGTATAGCCGATGCTGGTGGGTCACCACTCATGACACATGTGGAAATTCTAGGTCCCGGGGAGGAGTTCATGGCGAAATATAGGCGATTGAAGGCTATAGCGGAAGACAAGGATAGGCCGGATGTTGAGCGTCAGTCCGCTCTTGACAATATGGAGGAGATGAAAGAGGGCTTTGTAGAGGGAGGTGATACTCAGCATCATTCTGGCTTCTCTTACCACCCAATGCTAGGGTTGGGGGAGAATGCGATAGACAAAATCATCTCCTCACTGGGTTATGAATTCGTCGATAGAGACGGCCCGGGCAATAGAGCGCACGAGTTCACTCTCAGTGACTTGATGGAGCCAGATGACATCAGTGATATGTTCACCGTCATAGGTAAGCCTGTCGCACTAGAGGACCTCCCAAGCATTACCGGAGGCAATCACACAGCACACTCTTTCGCCATGGCCTTGGCTTCTGTCGTTCTACATGGTACTACAGCCACCCTACCGGGTAGAATGAACCCAGAAGGAGAAGGAGACTGGACTAGTTTGGAATATGGTGGCGCTCAAATGGGGAGCCTAGATAGGCTGATGGCTAAAAGCAGGAACCTTCTACATACCAGCGCTAATGAAATAGCAAAGTACATGCCTAATACACTCCTCTCTCTACTCCGGCACGGGAAATTATCGCACTTCAGTGAGGCTGATAGGATGAACATAGAGCGGATTATCACGCAAATGCACCCCGGGCTCAATTTAGGGGGGCCTAGGACAGACCGGAATAGGTGGAGAGAGGCAATACCACTCGAAAATGAGGCTCAGGTTGAGCAAGCAGCCGACGCACAGCATGCTCATCTGGCTATGATGAATGACCTCAAAACTGAAATGGATATCAGAAAGGAAGAATTGAGAATCTATGAGGACACCTTGAACGAGTTGCAGAACGCTGACACCCTTGACCATGCTGAGATTGTAAGAATTTCCCAGATGCAAGATGCAGCAAATAATGCAATGGAAGACTTGCATGACGAAGTCAGAGAACTCAAAAGTGACTGGGCAGCGAGGCAAGCGACTTATGCACGTACAGGTGTAGGCGAGTTCGATTGGATGGGAGATAGTGCTCAGGGCTGGGAAGGGGATGATGATGAGGTTTCCAAGTACATGAGGTTCGTCGAAGGGGACTGGCATGGTGAGGATGAGGAGTTTGCCGAGAGGGAAGAGGAAGAGGAGATGGATGCCGGTATAGTGCCCCGTTACTATATGGAGACTTACATGGACGAGTACGGCAATCTCCGCAATGAGTACAAACGGAACACTGACTTTGTCAAGGAGCGAGAGAGACTCACACAAGCGATAGAAGGCGCCGGTGACAATGAAATACTGCTGCAATTCCCCTTCAGTAAGGATTTCTTCGCGAAAGACCCTGCAAATGCAGATAACACTCCCAACCCGAGAACACTCCTTTTCTCTGCAGGTGCTGCCAGTGCAGGCACTATCGAAAAGCCAGTCGCTCCAAGCAGGCTGTATGTGTCTGGCGCGTCAGTCCCTGTGGAGGAATGGTTGAATGACGAACATCGCCCTCATATCGAGACAAGCCCACCCCTACCACCAGTGGGCGAGGGGTACACAGAAGCGCAACGCTTGGCGGATTTGAGAGCAGCCATTGAAAGGACTCACGGTGCAAGTGGACCTGACGCAGTCCCCATGAAGTTCGCAGTGGACGGAGATGACGTGAGCCCCGCACCGCATCAGACTCAAATGACAGGGGCAGGCCCTAGATACTTCCATGCGGATGCCGTGGCAGCGAGGGATGCTAGAGAGGGAGAGGACGATGATGTGATAACACTCTCGGAGAGACTATGGAATACTGAGGACCCCCTTTCTGTTGCGATGCAAATTCTCAAGATTCTTTCATGATTCTATTCTGATAATGCTCTCTTTATTATCAAAGAAAAAGGTAAGAAAATCAATAACACGGTCAGCCTTGCAACAGGAGGGTATAT
>CEQA01003565.1_pt1 | contig 9884 bp, 13 predicted proteins | sample 530501 | NCBI WGS metagenome assembly CEQA01 (sample SAMEA2620227, study PRJEB7988) | marine metagenome | isolation source: saline water (ENVO:00002010), including
TGATTTGCCCTAAATGTCAGCAGGAAAGTAATCGCATCAATGTGCATGGTCACGACCAATGCTCTGTCTGTGGTTCAGTGGTCGATGATTGTTGTCAAGGCGAAAGGGCGATTAATCAACCTCGCCCCAATTGCTCTTTAGATCCTGGTCAACTTTACTCGGAACAGCCAACTCCAGACCCGTCTCCATAATCTTCTTGATTTTATGTGCTTGAATATCGCTGTCTACAGAGAAGCATAATTCATCATGAACCGTGATCAACGGAACAAGACCCTCCTCATAACAATCTACCATCGCTAACTTTGTTTGATCGGCTGCCGAACCTTGGATCAGCTTGTTCAAAGCCTTGTAGGTAAATGCCCTTCGAATTTGAGGTCCGTACTCTCGTTCTGCATCTTGAAACTTCATAGGCTTGTTATAGCCAAAAGTTCGGGGTTCCCACATATCGAATCGGCATAAACGTCCTGCTATCGTCCTAATTTTTCCGTGTTTGGCTGCTCTCTGCATTACCCGTTCAGCTAAAGTTTTTACGAAAGGCACACGCTCATGGTATTTAGTCATGAGAGCTTTTGCCTCGTCTACGGAAAGTACCAACTGATTTGCAAGTTTCGTTACTCCCATTCCGTACATAATTCCTAGATTCACCGTCTTTGCTTCTTTTCGGGTTATCCCTGCAAGGTCAGCTACCATTTGGTGAAAGTCAGCATCGCCTTTGTGGTATTCGTCAATTACATCATCAATCATAGGATGCCTGTCAGATTGTCTAAGCACGGAGCAATAATGAACCAATAACCTCGGTTCTTGTGAGGAGTAGTCAAAACTTCCCCATCTATGTCCTTCTTCGGGTATAAAAAGACCCCGAATCAGCTTTTTGATTTCGGGGTCACGAGCAGGTATCTGCTGCAGATTTGGATTCGACGACGAAAACCTACCCGTGACTGTCCCCCCATCATCAGATCGTAATTGGTGAAATTCACAATGAATACGACCTTTGTGTTCGTGTTTCAAAATACTATCAATAAACGTACTGTCAGCTTTGTCTGCTTCTCTTAATTTTACAATAGCCTGGGCAACTTCATTAGGATGAGCCTGTAAAAACTGCTTGGTGAAAGAAGGTGCTCCAAGTTCCGTTTTCGGGTAATTCAATCCCAACTCCTTAAAGACCTTTTCTACGGAGGCATTGGCCCACGGCTCAATGTCAATAGATGTTTTTTGCTTAATAAAAGATTTTATTTCCTTGACACGCTTTTTTAACTTTTTTCTAGCTTTTTCAGCTTTATCTAAATCAACTCGAACACCTCTTTCCCTCATGTCAAGTAAAATCGGTATTAATCGTGATTCTAATTCAAAAACACTATTTAATTCTTCTCTGTTTATTTCAATTTGTAATCTTTCCCATAATTTAAGAGTCATAAGAACATCTTGCTCGGCATAAGGTCCGACGTACATAGGGGGCATTTTATACATATCGCTCTTAGGATCGATACCGAAATCTTTAGCTGCTGCTCTCAGCATCTTTTCATCCTTACGCATATCAATATAATCCCGTCCAAGATTATTTAGACTATAACTAAACCGATTCTCGTCGATTAAAGGAGCAGCCACCATCGTATCAATAATTGCTCCCTTAACATCGATACCCTCGGCTCTAAGCCATCCCGCATCGTAAGTAGCATTGTGCATAATCTTATCGATGTGTGGAGTATTCATCTGTTCCTTAAACCATGCAAGGGTTACATCTGGGTCTAGATTGTGTCCGTTCTCATGGCGAATCGGAAAATAACCTTGGTAGTCACCCGTCGCCACGGCTATTCCTATAATGTTTCCGTCTTTTCTCGACCATCCCGGTCCTAATGTTTTTATGTTTGGATCTCTTGTTTCCAGATCCACGGCTATTTGCCTGGATTTAGTTAAATCGGGGTATTCAGAAGGAATGTTCCAATCTACATCAAGAACATCCATACTCATACGTTCCATAAAACTTATAGTACTTTTATCATGTTTATTCCTAGTCATCGTTTTCGCCCCACTCATCGTCCTCGCCCCAGAGGGCTGCATATCCCATTATGTCCACCAGAGAGTCTAGGTGATTCGGGGTCTGAATTAGTCGGGACATCTTCACGGCAATCATGCAATGATAGACCTCTTCAACTGTAACTTTTCTTTCTAAGATGATTGACCAGAACTTCGCAATGCGTTCATGGTTTAACTGTGCATCTCCGTATATTTCTGCTCGTTCTTTGGAGATTAATTCGCCTGCTCTTTCTAAGAGTTCTTTTCTTTTTACCATTATATATCATACCTGTATTTCTTTTGTGATTCAATAATGTGTAGGTTTTTCTTCACCCTTGTCAAGCCGACATAAAATACTCGATGTTCGTCATCCTGATCAGGATTTGTTACACATGGTTTTGTAGAGTCCAAATGAACTACTACGTTATCGTCTTCTCCTCCTTTCATTGCGTGAAATGTTGAAATTTTTAATCGTGGTCGCTCTGTTAACACTTCTTTTCTTCGTAACAAAGAACGAATGTAATACTTCTCGTCTGTTCCTAGACGAAGAACGTCTAAAGCACTAACTTCTCTAGGGGCAAGTAATCCGAGATTCTTCACTAAGCTTTCATAGGTATAAGTACTGTCTAGGGGTTCGGCATCGAGTAAAGGAAGCATTCCCCTTTTTACTATGGCTCCATCTCCTGTTTTCGGGGCAAGTTCATACAATCGCCTTACCTCATGTAATCCTATTTCGTCTCCTTTTTGCAACCCTTCCCAAATTTTTACTGCTTCAGCTATTTCTAGCTTGACACTTGGGAATCCTTTGATCTCGTAAAATAGACCCTGGTCACGAAGATCGGAGGCTATATCTCTGGCAAAGGAGTTTGTTCGGGTCATCAAGGTCCACGAACCTTGGCTCATGTCTATATCGTGGGTGTCAAGATGAAAATTTACACTTCCTTCTCTTTCCGTCGGCTTAAATGTTTTTTGTTGTCGGTTCCTTATCCGTTGAACCACGGACATCGATAAATCAAAAGCTGATTTCGGGAGTCGGTAACTTTTATCCAAAACACGAATTGTCTCAGAGCATTTCATAAATAAATTAACATCAACTCCCGCCCATTTATGAATCGCCTGGTCATCGTCACCTGCAAAATAAGTATATTCTGAATTACTCGCAAGTTTCTCTACCATTCTCCATTGCAGAGGAACGAGGTCTTGAGCTTCATCTACTATTAATATTTCCAATTTCGGAGGACTACAATGCTCTATATATTTAGAAATCATATCCGTAAACGATACTTTTCCATTCTCTGATTTATAGAGTCTCAATGCCTTGTCTATTTTCTCAAGCATAAAGAAATGAAGATCGTAACTTCGTTGGTCGTTGAATTCCTTCTCGATAGACACACATCGAAGAGCAGCCCTATCAATCATCCTAAGATATCGGTCATTATCCCGACCTTGTGGAAGAATAAGTCCATCGTCAGCATCTGAGGATGTAATTCCATCAAAGTTCATGCCCATCTGTCTGGAAAACTCTCTCCAATCCTCACGAGACATTAAATCGGCTTGAGAAAGACCTAATCCGTTATACCCAAGTGAATGAAGAGTACGAAAGTAAGGCAAGTCTTTCGGAGCTAAATTAAATGCCGATCCTGCCCTCTCTACAGCCTCATTAACAGCCTTCTTGGTAAAAGATACATAACCTATCCTATCAAGGTCTATGCCCTTTGAGAGAGCCTTTCTGACGATCTCAATGAGGGTATGAGTTTTACCACACCCAGGAGGTCCTAATATCAACTCAGAACGGAATGTCATTCTCAGTAATCTCCACTTTTTCTACTCCCTCAAAAGTAGGAACCCACCAAACTCGCAGTGTTGTTCTTGCCCCATCGGGTTTTCTTAAATTCTTATGCCCGTTGCACTCTTCTCCATTGTTCAACTTCTTCAGACGTTCTTGTATTTGTGCCCTCGTAAAAGAGGTAAAATTTCTTTGCTGAAGGAACTCCATTAAACCATTAATCATAAACATTGTTTTTCCGTCCTCTGTCCACGGCTTACCCATAAACAATTCTTCTGAGGATTGTGCTCGAATACGGCTTGTGCAAAATGTCTCAAGCAGATCGTAGAACTGACCATCTACTGTAAGTTCTTTCGGAACCTCTAACTGAACTGCGTGTTTTAACATCTCATTTACCTTAGTTACCCAATCGGGTTCCTTCATTTTTGAAGGCATAAACATTAATTGCTCCATACAAGCTTTCTGAAACAAATGCTGATTTTGGAGGTGATCCATAGTGATTTCTAATCGTCCACCATTCACATCAAGAAATACAAGTTTCGGATCAGATAACATAATTGTCAACCCACTTAATTCGGCAGCATGATCCGATTTCGTACCAATTCCGAACTTTCGGGTCTTACATAATTCTTTGTTGCAAAAAGAAGCATTTGGTTCAATGTTGCATTGGTAATAATAGTCTTTTTTCTGGTACTGATTCTGTAATGTCACTAATTCACTTGCGGGAAGAGGTGGAGAACAGTGTCTCTGATTAATCTCTTCCAAAGAATTCTTCCAAGAATCAGAAAACTTACCCTTACAATACGGAGCACATTGGGAAAGAAAAATATTTCGATTATTGTCTACTTTTCCACTTGACACATAGTTTTGCAAACAAGGTGGCCCGTCTGCAAAAACCTCACGGCTTTCCCCGTATTTTACCTTTTCTAAATCGGCAACAAATGTCTTCTTCTTCTCTACGGCATTAAGAAACTGTTCAAGTTTCATAGCCTTACCTTTTTCGTCAAAAGCATATCGCATAGTTTGTTTTGATTTAAAGTAAGGCAGATTAATAAAATTTCCTACATCCCCTCTCTCAGAAAGAATGGTGTCTTGTTTCGGGAAAATCTCAGCTTTGGCATAGCCTAAAGCACTTGCTATCTCTGTTAAATATTCTCTAAAAATCTTTGCTTGTGTCGGTTCTTTTAAAAAACAAAATAAGTGTGCTCCCCCAGACTTTGACCGACAAACAATAAGTGGCAGCTTAAACTTAATTATCTTGTTTATAAGAGATTTATGATCGAGGTCATATTGATCAATATCAATCGCCCCAAAATAACATTCGTTATTCTTATTAATCGGGATCGCCCCAACCCCGTGCTTTCCTTCTAGGTGATTATGTACAAGTTCCTCGGTCAACGGCTCACGAACCACCCGACTCTGTGCCTCGGTTTTTCCGTTACGACCTACTGCACCTACAATCGTTTGTCCGTGTGCCTCATCTGAGCCACGGAAAGCTTCCATAAATTTAAGTATATCTGACATGGTTGTTTATAATGAAGGGTGTGGAGAAAGGAAGATTTTAAAAAAAACCACACCCCCCAAAAGGCTATGACTAGCAGTTAGAACGGAGCTTCGTCTTTTTGAAGTGTTTCCGTTTCATCCATAGCCTTAACCGCACCTTTCATAACTTGTTCCCTAAAGGTTTTAGCTTCTGTAAGAAGATCCTTAGTGTTAACTAAGCCATGTTTAGCTACTGCCCAATTGAACCATGTTCCTTGGTCGTTACTATCTTCGGTAGTTGTTAACTTCCACATAGTCGCATAGACCGCAGGAGTCAGTAGTGCGTCCGTTTTCGGGTGACGAATCTTCTGCATCGCAATCTGAGTCTTCCATCGTCTACTTACTTTAAGTTGTGACGACTTCATATCCACAATTGCGGGTTGCAGCATCCCATCATCTCCAACGACAAGACAATAATGCTGATCAGATTTTACCAACTCATTTCCGTTTGGTAATATCTCCCTAGCACCTTTTCTCTCTGTCTTCTGAAGATCTGGATTACTAGGCTCTATTTCGCCCATAAATCCACCACCAGAATCTCTAGGAACGAACTCAAGAAATTTTGTTTCTTGATAACAAGGAACAACAACTAAACCTTTTTCGCCATTCCAAATTTCGCTCGTTACTGTATTAAATGCATCCCCTTGATCTGCTCCTTCAATAAAAGCAGGATCTTTCTTCTTAATCTGCGGGGATAAAGCCTGTATTATTCGTATAAACGGAATCTGCATCTCAGAACTGTCAAAACTAGTTCCTTCGCCTGCTGATGCCGTAAGTTCATCCAACAAATCTGCCGGAAGTTGGTCTTCTTTTGTGGTAATTTCGTTTGCCATTACTATTTCCTCTTTATATCTACTGCATTTGATAAATAGGCTCCGAATAAGTCTAAGTCTACTTCGTCGCCACTCTCTACACGATCCTTAATGAAAGCTTTTAAGGTCATCGGATGAATGTGCGTTTTCATCGCAGGATTTAATCCTCTTTCCGATAAAGTCGCCATTGCATCTTTAGCCATGTTGTCTTGTCCACGACCAAAGGAACAAACAACATCGTTTTTAATGATGTCATCTAATCCTCTTTCTCGTAGCCAACTAAAAGCTTCATCTCTGTTCGCAACGGGTATGGATGCTGCCACAATCTGTTTCTTTGTAACAGTTAGTCCGTCAACATCTACACGCTCAACACCCATTTCGTCCATAAGGTCGGGAATTAATTCTGTAGATAATTTTTGTCTCTCTTGTTTAAGAGTTTTAAGATGCGTTTCTGCATCTTCTACGTCCTGCTCGACTACTCGTAACTGTCTTACTAAATTACTGAGGTTTTTCGTTGTCTCAGTACTTATTGAATCGAGTGCTTTACTCTCATCAAAATGGTCTTCAAAAATGTCACTCATAAGTATCTCCTCTTCAGGTTTAAGTTGACAAAGTTATATTTAATATATAAATAGTTATATATGAAAAACAACCCCCTTGTCAAATATAATTTTAAGACAAAGCCGTTTAACCATCAAATAAGTGCTTTGGAGGCTTGTCAAGATAAAAAATATTTTGCTTTTTTCATGGAAATGGGCACGGGGAAGTCAAAAGTTTTAATTGACGACGTTGTATACTTATATAGTCGGGGAGAAATTGATTTTGCCTTGATAATTGCTCCTAAAGGAGTGTATCGTAATTGGATTGAAAGAGAGATCCCGCAGCATTTTCCTAATGATGTTCCTTATAGAGTGATTCGTTGGGTTAGCAACCCGAACAAAGAACAAGAACGGGAAATTCGGGCAGTAAAAGATAAATTTGATGGACTCACAATTTTTGTTATGAATGTGGAAATATTTTCAACAGTAAAAGGACGAAATATCGGGAAGTGGCTAGGTAAGAGATATGGTCAAAAAGGTGTCGTTGCTATAGACGAATCAACGGCTATAAAGAACTACCGATCAAATAGAACCAAGACCCTGGTACAAACGTCTAAGGATTTTTTATATTCTCGGATTCTTACGGGTTCCCCCGTGACAAATTCCCCTATGGATGTGTATTCACAAACAGAATTTTTGAAAAAAGGTGTACTTGGGTATAGCAACTATTATGCTTTTCAATCTCGGTATGCTCACCTGCAAACTAGAAACATGGGTGCAACAAGTTTTAGACAAATTGTGGGATTTAAAAATTTAGATGAACTAAATAAGAAGCTTGACAAATTTAGTTTTCGGGTTCTCAAAAAGGATTGTTTGGATCTTCCAGATAAAGTATATATGCCTCGTTATGTAGGTATGACTAAAAAACAACTTGAGTTATACGAGCAAATTCGGAAAGAAGCCCTAGTCTTATTTGAAAATGGAAAGCTTGTTTCTGCCCCTCAAATGGTTACGCAGATGCTGAGACTTCAACAAATTCTTTCGGGTTACCTAACCACGGACGATGGATACCAAGAAAATTTTGAAACTAAGAGAATGGATGCTCTTTTGGACATTTGTTACGAAACTTCGGGGAAATTAATTGTCTGGTCACGCTTTCGGTACGACATTATGAAGATTCACCAAGTTCTTACAGAGAATTTCGGGAAAGATTCGGCAGCAAAGTATTATGGAGACACTTCAGACGACGAAAGAAGTAAAATTATTGATAATTTTCAAAACCCGTCTTCTAAATTGCGATTTTTTATTGGGAATCCCGCAACGGCAGGTCGGGGATTGACCCTCACAGAAGCAAATACAGTAGTTTATTATGCAAACGACTTTAATCTTGATACACGGATTCAATCTGAAGATCGCAGCCATCGTATCGGGCAAAATAAATCGGTAACCTATATTGATTTAATCTCTGAGGGTACAATTGACGAAAAAATAGTGAGTTCTCTAGTCAACAAGATAGACCTTAGTGCAAAGGTTCTTGGTGAGGAAGCCAAAGAATGGCTTCAGATCAGACCGAAAAAGTCTTAAAGACCACCCATCGATCTAATTCTTATTAATTTGCCATCGACGATGTCGCTAATCCAAAAATCAGCATCCTTTTCCGTTGCCCCGTAACGGGTTAACAGAATTTTAGCCTCATCTGGGGAGAGCATTCCTCTCATCAATCTATTAACAACATCGTCTTGCATTACTTCATTTTTGTCCTTGTCCATCTCCGAACCTTCTTTCATGTTCCTCTCGGATCATTCTAGAAACTTGCCTAGCCATAGTTCTACCCTCTTCGTGGGCGATATCTCTAAGCCTTTCCCTATCATCTATCGGGACGGCAATATTTACAAATGGAACTTCGGCTCTTTCTCGGTTTTTCATACCAACATTTGCCATTTTATACTCCTTCTATAACATGAACATATAGAACATATATACTAGATGAAATAAAAATACAACCCCTTTAATCCATAAATTCGGGTTTCGGTAAAGGTGCTTTAAGTTCCTTGTACCATTCGGTATTTTTCTGGCATTGTTGTTTTCGGGCAAATGGATCAACTTCTTGCTTCATTTTATGAGCCATGTACAAACAATTTTCTTGTTTCTCAAACGCCCATCGATGAAATATGGTTTCGGCTTCAGTAGTAACATCGGGGACAGTAATAAAATACAATACGAAAAAAGATGCTTTTGTCATTGTATCGTCTCCTCGTTTTCATCGTAATATACGTCCGTAATAATAGATGCAGCCACAACTCCAAGGTCGGGTTGTTTTAACTTTATCGCTTCATCAACAAGCCAATCGGCAACTTCGGGGGTCAAATGTTTCCAAACAACTCCTTGTTTAAGATCGACTTTCGTCAAAAGGTTCCGTAAACAATCAACTTCAATTGCTCTCCAAGGACATTCTTTCCTCCGATCCTCATAATTCGGGATCATTACACATGACACTTTCATGCCAAGTTCCATTTTATATTTTTTGACCAGGCGATTCGTAAAATATACAACCTCGTCTTTTCGGGGATTGCTAGTTATCATCCCAAAAGCTGATTCTTTCTCCGTGATGTTAGTTATCACTACTTTTCTTTTATGCGTCATAATCAATTGTTCCTTTTTCTGGATTAAATCTTTTTGCTGACTCAATAGCCGTTGAAACAAAAAAGTCTAAATCTTTTTCGTTGACGTATTCTTGAGCCAATAATGTGAAACGGAAAATACCTATGTAGGCGATCAAGGACGGATCGTGTCCGTCCTCTCTCCAATTTTCCCAACATGAGGAAATATCCTCGTGAATTGCATTCCATTCTTCTGGGTTAAATAATTTCATTAGCCGTCTCTCTTGATTATGACACAATCATCCAAAAATATTCTTTGGTTCTCTGGCATATTGTATAATCTTTTCCGAATTAACCAAGTATTACATTCCTTGACCGATGAAAATTCTTCATCGAACACAATGGTAGGGCAACTATGATCCCCAACAGAATGAACGATGCAAATTAATGCTATAGCTTTTACAATCATTTTTTCTCCTCATTTATCGTGTAGAGAACTCGATCATGGTGATCCTCTGCCCATTGCACTAATTCTTTATGTGCGTGATGCTCTTCGTCCTCAAACTCCTCGAAGTCGAAAACCCCATCGACC
>CEQA01007906.1_pt1 | contig 9849 bp, 15 predicted proteins | sample 530501 | NCBI WGS metagenome assembly CEQA01 (sample SAMEA2620227, study PRJEB7988) | marine metagenome | isolation source: saline water (ENVO:00002010), including
CGCTCTTCCGATCTATCATCGTGTTCGCTGCGAACACGATGATAGTGAGGCATCTAGGCGAGGCGCGGAACAATTACGCCCACCCCACGCGGGGGGTCAGCAGATATTGCCGTCATACCTTATGAAGTGAGCGAGCGACTGGCAACCGCGTTGCCAGAATGATAGGAACACAAATTGACACCGCCCACCAGTTGCCATTGGCAATTGAAAAGGGCGCGCAATGTTTCACAACACCACACGCCCCTTTACAAGTGACCTCCTTTTTTGGCTTAGGAATCTACCCAGCGAATCTTTGAATCGTCATCTTTTTTGGCAATTTGCTTTGGAGTGTAAACGCCAGAGTGACAACTCCCCGCGCCATAAGTCCACCAGTTAGCCCCGCCAATACTTGACTTCTTCTCCATTAGGTCAGATTCTATTGAGAGAATACCAACATGCATTCGAGCGTGAAGAATATCACCCTCAGCAAGTCGCACATGCTTGCCATTTGGCAATGCGTTTTTGGTGGAAGCATAATAAAGGCAACCGTTCCATTCACAATACCAAATGGGATTGCCACGCGCTACCAAGCAAAGGTCGCAATCATCGAACATCGGATTTTCTTCAATAACACCAAGCGCGATGCTGTCCGTGTCACTACATGCATTGACTGCTTGAGCGCATCGGTTCGCGAGCGTGTCGGCTAGTGAATACGACTCGATAAGCCGTGCGATGATTTCCGAGTCACATTGCCCGAGCAGTTTTAAGCCGTGACGAAAAGCGATTGCCTCATGGTCACCGATTACGCCATTGTGAGTAACAGCGCCACGAGTACGATTTTCGTACAAGTGTGGGTGGTTGTTAATCATGACCTTCTCGCTTCCATGAGTGGAAAAACGAGTATGCCCAACGATTGCACCTGCGCGCTTGCGTACATCCTTGCAAAGTTTGCGCCTGTGGTCGCGAACATCGCCTAACTGCTTTTTGAAGTCGAGCGATTTATTCCCAATGTGAAACTTTGCCCAACCGTTAGAATCGCCACCTCGCAAGTCCATCTCTTCGCCTAGTTTTCTAAGCCGTTGAGATGAGAGCGTTGCGCCTCGATGAAATGAAATTGCACCAAATAATCCACACATTAAAGAACCCTCCTCGTTCCACCATCGCGGAACGCTTTAGCGTCATAAATGTTGGCAAGGTCAAGCAAAACTTTGCGCGCCTCGTCAACTGTTTGATAATCATTGTCAATAAACTTTGAGTCGTCCGCCACCGATGAGAAGCCGAGCGAGTCGAGCAAACAAGTAGCAAAGTAATTGCCCTCGCCTTGCCCAACTGGTCTATCGCTTGGCATTATCCAGTTCACATCGTTTGCATTCACTGCATGAATGAATGCTTGCGTGAGATTCGTCCAAGCAAAAACGCGCGTCCAATCAGTAGTGCCAGAAAATACGCGAAACTCTACGCGGTCAGTTCCTTGCGTAATCCTTCTACCGCGCTTGCGTACCGATGTGAGATTTATCCACGAGTGAGATTGTTCGCTTCCATAATCACCCTCACAAAGTGCATCATCACCGCAGTATGGAATCTCGGTAATCGGGTGAGCATACCCTTGTGATTGTCGAGTGGTTGAACCAGTCATTGCATAGAATGCTTGTTGGAAAGTTCGTGCATACCATTGCATCCGCCTGTACTGGTTGGCGGTTGTGACTGGCAACGAAATACTAATGTGCGTACCGCATGACCGATTGGTTCTGTTGCCAAATGATGAAAACAAAGTTTGCAACGAGTCATGGAAAAACGCGCGTCCATCTTTGTCGTTGAAATCAAAAATTGGCGAAACAAACTCGCAACCACTTTCGTCATCGCTTGCATTGATTGAACCGTCACGCTCTGCCATCCAGTACCCATTGTTGTATTCGCGAATATCTGATTGTGGCAATTCTTCAACACTGTACCCGTCATGATAATCGCCAATACCATTATTCGGCACTTCCGAAACTAGTTGTTCAAGTTCAATACCCATCCTGATTGGTCTATTCTCGCTCTGCATGTTCGCAACCTCCTAAGTAAGTAAGCATCAAAGCATATGTGATAAAAGCACCGCACAACCCATACAGTGGGTTATCCAATACAAATTGATAAACTGACCAAGCGCCAGTCGCGAGCGAACCCGCTAACATTAAAAATAATCTATTCATGTGTACCTCCTTTGGTTTACATATAGACCGCCCGATTGTACCAAATGGTGCGATGGTTGTCAAATTGGGTTGGGGCTAGATTCGGGGCTAAAAAAATTGTGGACCATAGTTTTTGAAAAATATTCGGAAAATAAAAACTTTTGCGAATGGCCTCCTGTGTGTTATTTATGCTCAACGAGCCACGAGCCACGAGCCACACTTGACATGCCATTTTGTATATGGTATGCTCTACCCAAAAGGAGGCTATATGTCTAACAAAGAAATATTTAGATACAACAGCAAGCATATACAAGATATGCGCGTAAAACTAAACTCAGGTAAGTATTCAGACACTTGGTATCGAAAGCATTTTGTTGAGATGATGCGGTACATTGAGTGGGTGAATGGTGAGAATGGAGGCAAGAATGAAAAAAGTATGTGAAAAATGCGGTAGCGATGATGTGGCTCACTATTGCACAGCAAAGTTTGACCCCAATGATAATTACAGATATATAGAGCAGTGCGAATGGGGTGGGGATGACTCTTGGGAGTGGTGTAATAATTGTAACGAGCATTGTGTACTAAAGGAAGTTCCTCTATGGTTCTGAAAGAAGAAATCAAAAAGTTAATCAAAGAGGAAGTAGATGAGTTGATGATGCGTTTCTTTGATGAAGCGATGATAGAACACGAGTGCTTTATTGCAAAGTGTGTAAGTGAGAGACTTGAGGAAGCCATGAAAATTCGTGAGGAGGATAAGGATGTTTGAATTACACACTAGCGACTTTGACCCATGCCCTGCACGAGCCATGCTACGCAGGGAGGGCAAGTATGACGGAGTAGCAGGCGTAGCGCTGACTAGAGGTTTGATTGCTCACTCCGCTCTTGAGATAATGCACAACGAGCCAGATGAACTTTTGACTTCAGCACTTCAACGAGCCGTAGCAGGCACGATAAATCAACTAGAACACGATGGTCGTATCCCCTCCGATGCTGTTATGAATAATTTGAGCGAGATGGAGAAGGAGATAATCGAAATACTCGACCACTACAAGAGAAGAATCCTGCCAGTAACGAGCCGTTGGACGCTTCTAGGTACAGAGATTCCTGTTCATTGGGAACTTGCTGAGGATGTGGCGTTGTCTAGTCACATTGACGCTCTGTTTGTTACTGATGAGGGCAAGCCCATCATCTGGGATTGGAAGTGGCGTAAGGATGCTATATCATTCAGTGACCTGAGCCGTAACCTACAACTTGCTTGCTACTTCTCTTGCCTGCTTGATGGTCAAGTACTCCTTGATGGAGAATCTGCCGAGTTAGCAGTAGACAAGTTTAATTGGTACGATATGGGAGAGTGTTGGTGCTACCCACAAGACTGCCCCACACCAGATGTCGCATGGATTGACCTGCCTAGTTTGAAACCGTACACAAGGAAGGTCGTGGCTAATGACGACAATGGCGAGCAGGTTCAATTCTACAAGGGTGACGACAGACCACTCAGTAGAATAATTAAGACCATTAGTCACCATCCTGATTCTGTGGAAACCATTAAGAAGCAAGCACTTATGAGGGCAAGGCTAATTATGGAAGATAAAAGAATCTTCATACCTCAGGGTTGTTCACATTGTGAGTGCGAAGCGTGGTGTACACGGTTTGACATGAACGAAAACATCTGATACAATCCAGAACCAAAGTTTATTGCCAATTGGCAAAAGGAGATACACATGGAACAAAATTTGGAAAACCGACAGTGGGAAGGTATAATCCCACACCTGCTAAAAGCACAAGTTGATGTTGAAGCAGTGGAAAAAGCGAGCCGTAATGACTTCGGTGGATACAAGTATGCATCTGCTGAAGACATGATTACAGCGAGCCGTGCCGTGCTACACAAGCATGGACTAATTGTTACTAGAAATGGTTGGCGCATATTAAACGAAGGGAATGCGACACCTGTTGTTGAGGCTGTGTATGTACTTGCCCACAAGGACGGACACAGTGTAGTTTGTGCAACTCAGTACCCAATATGTGTCGGTAAGGGTAGACCTGAGGACAAAGCATTGAACGCATCCCTCACAACAGGGCTGTCGTATTTCCTTCGTGACCTACTTCTCATCCCTCGTTGCGATGTAGAGGTTGACCAACGACCTGACACGATTAGCAGACCAAGTGTCCGCGACACAAAGAAACCTGCGTCTAGTCGGGGCAACAATAATAAACACAAGTTTATGAGTGCTGTTGCCTGTTGGGTTGGCAGAGATGTCACTGAGCCAGAAGTCGCAGAAAGATGCATCCAGATACTTCAGAAGCATGCGCTTCCTGTTGATGGTACTGCTACTGCTGAGCAATTCAAAGAGGTTCTGAAGTTTGTTGAGGAGCAAATTGAGCAGAATGTTGATTGGCATGATATACTAGATTCGTAACCTCCTTACTTACACCCACTTTAGCCCTCTGGGCTATTGTGGGCTTTTTTAACCAAGTGTAGTCGTGTTGCAACGATTTGGTCTCAGGACATTGCAACTGCCCAGTCTGGCATAGTTTGACATTCGATACTTCCTGCACAGTGTGTGACTACGCCCTGCTGTGCCTTGACAAGAAGTACAGGCAGGGTGAAACTCTGTGATGCCTGACCAAAATACACAGGGAGTTTGTGAGCGCTAGTCCGTACGCGAAAAAATCCTACTCCGCAAGGGGTAGGTATGCTCACGCTAAACCGTAACGAAAAATGAATAGATTTACTAACAAATTTCACAGAGATATTAGACACAAAAAGGAGATTCTAATGACACAAGTAGCAAGACCTGAAGCAAGTTCCGAGATGTCACATCTTGAATTACATGACCTTGAAAGAAATGAAGTCATAATCAAGAGAGGCATGCGTAGTTTCATCGAAGTAGGTGAAGCATTGCAAGATATTAGGTACAGAAGATTATGGAGAAAGTCACATGACTCGTTCCGTGATTACTTGAAAGACAGATGGGGAATGGGCGCACCTTATGCAACTAGACTTATTAGTGGCAGTGAGGTAGCAAAACGAATACCTGCAATTCAAAATGAAGCGCAAGCCAGAGAAGTTGCTCGCATTCCTTACACTGACCAAGCAAAAGTAGTTGAAAGAGCATCGCAAATTGCTCAATCAGTTGGTAGACCACTCTCTGCTAAAGATATTAGAATGGCATCTACTGAGCCAAGTACAATTACTGCACGAGAAGAGCGTGATGGCGAGGTAGTTACTATGGAAAGTCAATCAGAAATGTGGCAACAGGCAGAAGACATGCTTGCTGATATTAAAAGAACTGCAAGGTTGCTAACACTCAACCATGAAGGAGTATGGCTGAAGCCACACATCGACACTGTTGAGGCACGAATCAAAGATTGTCAAAGAATACTAGAAGGTGCTAAGCCACACGCCCCATGCCCTGTTTGCTCAGGTGGCATTCGTAAAGATTGTGAAGCATGTAGAGACAGAGGGTGGCTACCAAAAGACAGGTACGATGCAATTATGCGAGCAAAAGTTGAACAAGATATTGCAGACAGTTTGACAAGTGAATAGATTGTTGCTATAATGGCAATATCGACTGACCAAATGGACCACTTTTTTGTTACAAACCTAATTTCTGCGTTAGAAATAAAGATTAGTGACTTAGTAAATGGTCCACAAAAAGGAGTAATAAAATGACTTGGATGAATAGATATCAAAGCGAATTAGAGCCACGCGACTCATACTGGGACAGACTGTCTGATGATGACGACCATGACCAAGATGCAGCCGACCAACAGATTGAACAAGATATGATTGATGAGTTGGAAGAAGACGAATAATGCAGGCTGACTTATTCAACTTTGTAACACACACGCGGGGCGAGGTCGTTCTTCGCCCATACCAAGAGGAGTGTATCCAAGCGGTAACCGATTCTTTTAACAACAATCAATCCTGCCTTGTTGTTATGGCTACTGGACTTGGAAAGACCGTCACGGCAACACAGGTTTTGAAGCATCGTGGCGGTCGCTCCCTCTGGGTTGCGCATAGGTCAGAGTTAATTGAGCAAGCAGAGGAATCTATTGCAAAGATGACTGGTGTAGCGCCTCAAATAGAAATGGCTGAAAGGCAAGCGAGGACAACACTGGGCGATGGCACTGGATGTGTGATAGGTTCAGTTCAAACACTCAACGCTAGGCGCGATGGTAGAAAGAGAATGACTAGGTTCAACCCTAGATTCTTCAACACTCTGATTACCGATGAAGCGCACCATGCTGTTGCATCATCTTGGAAGGAGGTGTCTAAATACTTTTGTGATAATCCGCAACTTAGACACTTAGGCATGACTGCTACTCCAGACAGGGGTGACGAGGAAGCGTTGGGTCAAATATATGACCACTGCGCCTACAGGTATGACATACAGGATGGAGTTTGTGATGGTTGGCTTGTTCCAGTAATGGTGCAACGAATCTACATTGACGAGATTGACCTTTCTGTTGTTGGCTCTGTTGCGGGCGACCTCAATCAAGGTGAACTAGCAATTGCTATGGAAAGAGATAAGGTAATGCACGGTGTTGCTGAGGCTTTACTCTCAGAGGCGCATAACCGAAGAACCCTAGTCTTTACGAGTAGTGTTAAGCATGCCTACGGGTTAGCAGACATTCTTAACGCTCGCAAGGCGGGTTCAGCGCAAGCAATTGACGGTAAAACACCAAAGGAGACCCGCAAAAGAATAATCGCTGATTACAGAGCAGGTAATATTCAGTACTTGTGTAATGTGGGGATTGCGACTGAAGGTTTTGATGTTCCTAACATTGAGTGTGTTGCAATAGCACGACCAACAAAGAGCCGAGCGCTTTACGCACAAATGGTTGGCAGAGGCACTAGACCGTTGAAGAACACAGTTGACGGTCACAAGCACAGTGAGCAAAGACTTCAGTCTATTGCTGACAGCAAGAAGCCAGACTGTTTGATTCTCGACTTTGTAGGCAACAGTGGTAGGCACAAACTTGTATCTGCCACAGATGTTTTGGGCGGTAATTACTCTGGTGAGATTGTTAATGTTGCAACTAAACTTGCAAACGAGACAGGTAAGCCAGAGAACACGCTAGAACTGCTCAAGAGAGCAGAGGCGGTAGTCCAGAAGGCAAGTGAAGAGGAGAGGGCTAGGCTAATGCGTCAGTCGGTTAAGGCTGATGTCAAGTATCGCTCACGAAAACTGAACCCATTTGACTTGCTAGACATTGAGCCTGTACTTTCAGACAGCGAGTGGAAAACAGTCAAAGTGCCTACACCTAACGAACTTAAATGGTTAGAGAGGTCTGGCATTGACCATGAACTTTTGTCTGTTGTTGAGCAAAGAAAAATACTGAACTCAATGGTAAACAGACGAAAAAGAAACTTAGCAACGCCTAATCAGGTTAGATGCCTGAAGCGTTATGGCTACAATACAACTAACATGAGTTTTAGCGATGCAAGTGCATTGATTACTAGACTCAAGCAAAATAATTGGAAACGCGTATAGGAGAAAACATGAAAAACGGATTCGCAATTATTGTAGGCAAGGTTATTGACATGCAAGAAGACTCATTCACAGGTCGTAATGGTGAAGAAGTGTCTAAACTTTCAGTCTTAGTTAAACCAAGCCCTGAAGCAGTACCATTTGAATGTGAGATGTGGGGCAATGCAAGTCAGCAATTCTGTGCTGACAACCCAACAAGTGGTACATATATCTTTAAGTGTGACCTCACTTCAAGGGAGTGGGAAAAGAATGGTCAGACTTACAGAAGAACTGGAATTACAATTAGGGAGTGGTCTGCCTTTGGTGAGTCACAGCCTACACAAACATTAGCAGAAGAGGTGGCAGAGAACCTGCCGTTCTAGTATGAAAAAGAAAATAAAATTAAACATATCAGAACCCAACACCAAAATGCTTGTCGCAATTGCTGACATGGGGGGGTCAGCATTCTTGTGCGATGCAGACTTAAATGGGCATCCAAGTGACGAGTGGACATACGGTGATTATATTGGAGAGAGAACTTGGGCGCTGACTGAGGAACTCGTGGAGATTGAACCTGTAGAGGGTAATCGAAAGTGGGAAATTTCAGAAGACGATTACATCGTTCTCTTGAGTGCTGTTAGGGGTGCTTATGAGTCATTTGGTAATCCATCAGAAAGGGCATTGAAGCATATTATGATGAGGATGGATTTGGATGACCTCATTCCTAAAGGAAAGATAACATCTAAGCAGAGAATGCATTTTGCTTTCACTGCCCATGTCTTGTTAGACTTTCTTGAGTGCCATGCTCCACCTGAAGTTCTAAGTAGGTGGATTGAAGACAGGAAGGCTACTTCTGTAGATATGCTTAATTGGATATCTGAGCAGTTGTTGCGTTAACTATGTGTAGGAGGTGGAAAAGAGTTCACAGACTCTCAAGATGCCCAATTTGTGGCAAGCCTGACTGGTGCTTAGTTGCGCCAGACAGGTCTGCTGCGATTTGCCCCAGAATTGAAGAGGGTTCTTCAAGACACATTGAGGGCAGTGGTTATCTTCATATACTTAAAGTGACTGACCAATGGATGGACGAAGAGTACCACCCTAAGGGAGGCGTATCAGCCTTACCTGAACACAATGAGGTTCTTGCTATTAGGGCAAGGCAGTGGATACGAGAATGCCCAACAGAGAAGATTACAGAACTTTCAGACAGGTTGGGCGTATCGCAAGAGTCTCTTCGTAGACTCAATGTAGGTTGGTTTGAGAACAGTTCTAGTTGGATATTCCCCATGCAGAGGAAGGGGCATAGGCTAATTGGTATCCGAACCAGACCAAAAACAGGTAAAAAGTTTGCCATAAAAGGTAGTAAAAATGGGCTATTTATCCCAAACAATATCCCAGAAGACGATATTGTCTATGTATGTGAAGGCGAATCTGACACTGCAGCCCTGCTTACTTGCGGTCTAAGCGCAATTGGTAGACCATCTTGCAATAGCGGGGACAGGTTAGTCGCTGAACTATTAGACAACAGGCTAGCGGTAGTTTGTATGGACAGAGATGGTGTTGGCAGAAAAGGGGCAGAGGCTCTTGCCCAGTTATTAAGATGCCACGCTAAGGATGTTAGGATGTTTGAGCCACCTGACAAGTACAAGGATATGCGAGAGTGGCTACATGGCGAAGGCAAAGAAGACATTTACAATAAAGCCAAACGACTTTATGGATAAGTATGGGGATGAAGATTTTGTGTTAGTTGCAATGCCTCAATCCCTAATAAAAGAATCTGATATTATCAGAGATGCTGTAATTACTTACATGCCAGGCTACAATAAGTCAGACTTCAAAGTATTGCGTTGTACTATGGAGTGGCTTGAAAGTATAGAAGAATTGGTTTGCAGAAAATCTAACGAATGATTACATACCAGATAATACTTGATTACAAATTTGAATCCCTCAACAAGATAATGAGAATGCACTGGGCTGTAAGAAAGAAACGCCAAGAAGAAATTATGGCTGCTCTTGAATACGCAGCAATGTCAAAACCACCTAAATTTTATGGCAAAGTCAGGCTGACTATTATCAGGCAATGGGGGAAAAGGGGCAGGGCGTTCGACCCAGACAACTTAGTTGCTTCTTGCAAGATGTTAATTGACTGCCTCAAGGAGCCAAAAGGTCGAAGTAATTATGGACTTGGTATAATAAAAGACGACAGCAGTGCTGATATAGAACTG
>CEQA01031923.1_pt1 | contig 9849 bp, 12 predicted proteins | sample 530501 | NCBI WGS metagenome assembly CEQA01 (sample SAMEA2620227, study PRJEB7988) | marine metagenome | isolation source: saline water (ENVO:00002010), including
CTGCACTAAGTGAGGTAATATATGTCTAAAGTAATCGACCGGGACAGGTGCCCTGCCTGTGCTACGAAGGGTGAAGATACTAAGGGTGACAATCTAGCTGTATACGATGACGGTCACAAGTACTGTTACTCGTGTAAGTATTACGAAAGCGGAGGAACGGCAAAAGAAATGCCCGAAACTACAACAAACGAATCCAATGGCCTGAAGTTTATCTCTGGATCTCTTCAGGCCATTGGCCATAGAAAGATCACATCTGAAACTGCTCGTAAGTTTGACTACGAAACATTCGAATCAAACGGAAAGCGAGTAGAGATCGCCTCGTTCTACAAGGACGGGATTAAGATTGCTCAGAAACTACGTGGTCAAAACAAGACCTTTCAATGGAGAGGGCAATCAACTAATGTCCCCCTGTGGGGACAACACCTTTGGAAAAGCAAGGGTGGTAAGATGATTGTAATTACCGAGGGTGAGATTGACTGTATGACGGTCAGCCAACTCAACGGTAATAAATGGCCTGTCGTCTCCCTTCCTAACGGAGCGGCTGGTGCGGCTCGTGCTGTTAAGGATAACCTTGAGTTCCTTTCGGGGTACGAATCGATCATTCTTATGTTTGATCAGGATGAAGCTGGTCAGGAGGCAGTGAAATCTGTCGCTGATATCCTGCCACCCGGACGGTGTAAGGTGGCTAAGCTTCCTTACAAGGATGCCAATGAATGCCTTATGAATAACAATGGTAAGGCTGTCATTAACGCCATGTGGGAGGCCCAGCAGTATTCACCGGACGAGATCATTCATGTTTCTCAAATTATAGGAGATAATATTAATGACACCCGAGTTTATCCTTTCCCTTTTGATAACCTTTCGGAGTTTCTTTTGGGACAAAGAAGTGGGGAGATTACCTTATGGGCATCCGGAACAGGATCAGGTAAATCCACCATCCTCAGAGAAATGATTCACCACCACCTCGAAGAGGGGCGTAGTGTGGGAGCTATCATGTTAGAGGAATCTCCACAAGAGACTGTGGATGATATGGTTTCTTTGATTATTAATAAGCCTGTCCGGGCAATTAGAGCAAAGAAGATTATGAACGATCTTCGTATTAAACTTGGAAAGGATCCGATTGACATTGATATTATTGATGATCTAACGGATGATGAGTATGCAGATGCAAGAAAGAGACTCGAAACAAGCTCCCTCTACATCTACGACCACCTTGGTAACTCAGGTCTGGAGAATCTTTGTGCTCGCATTGAGTTCATGGCTGTTTCTTTGGGGGTCGATGTTATTGTTCTGGATCATATCACCGCTGCTGCTGCTGGGTTGCTCAACAGCGGTTCTGATTTTGACGGTGGCTCGTCTGAAAGACTGCTTATCGACAACATCATGAAAGAGCTAAGGTCTCTGGTGAGCCGAACTGGTGTTCGTATTGATGTGGTATCACAGCTAAAGAAAACAGTTAAGGCTTATGAAGAGGGTGATCGTATTACCCTCCAAGACCTTCGGGGATCTGGTTCACTAGCTAGTGTACCTAATACCGTGATTGCTTTGGAAAGAGATAGGCAGAATCCTGATCCCTATATTGCGAACACTACTACCATTAGAGTATTAAAGAATAGACTCACGGGTAAGTCTGGTGTAGCGACCTGTCTTCTTTACGATCACAGTACAGGCAGGCTTCGGGAAATTGATTTTGCAATTAGTGATGATGGAAAGGTAGTGACAGATGCGGAGAGTGGTATTTGACATCGAGGCCGATGGACTAAGTGAGGTTGTTATCGACAAGAAAGGCAACCCTGTTCCGGAAGGCAAGGAGATTTACTGCGTTGTAATCCAAGATGTTGACAACCCAAGAGATATCAAAAGGTTTGGGCCTAATGATATTGAAGCGGCTGTTAAGGTATTAAGAGAAGCCAAACTTATCATTGGGCATAACATCATTATGTATGATATCCCGATGCTTGAGAGATTCTTTGGTCCAATTGATACCCCTTCCTATGACACATTGATTGTTTCAAGGATGATGTACCCAGATAGAATGTCACACCCGCTTGGTGGTAACTCCCTAGAACACTGGGGAGCCCACCTTGGGTGTGAGAAACTGGACTTCAAAGACTTCAGTAAGTACACAGAAGAAATGCTGACGTACTGTGAGCAAGATGTCTTAGTAACTCTTAAGATATTTGAAGAACAAAAGGACTTCGTGGCTCGCTTTAAGAAGTCAATACGATTAGAACACATCCTCGCACATATTATTTCAGAACAGACCCAGACCGGGTTTGGTTTTGATTTAGATGCAGCTCATGAACTTGAGATGGATCTGTTAATGGAAAAGGTTGAGATTGAGGACCACCTCTGTCAGACCTTCCCGCCAATCGTAGAAGAAAGATGGTCGGAAAAGACTGGAAATAGACTCAAGGACAAGGTTACTCCGTTTAATCCTGGGTCTAGAAAACAGATTGCTGAACGTCTTGGTGATAAGTATGGCTGGATTCCAAAGAAAACTGACAAGGGAAATCCTAAGGTTGACTCAGCGGAACTTAAGAAACTATCTTGGCCAGAAGCTAAGCTACTGGTAAGGTACTTTGATATTCAAAAGCTCCAAGGTATGGTAGAAGATTGGATTAAGAGAGCTACAACTTCCAGAGACGGAAGGATCCATGGTAGTGTGAATACTCAAGGTACAGTTACTGGACGGATGACCGCTTCCCAACCAAATCTTCAACAAGTTTCTGGTGACAAAAGGGCGAGATCCCTGTTTGTACCTAGAGATGGCTGGAAGCAGGTTGGTATTGATGCCTCTGGTTTAGAGGCTAGATTACTTGCGAACAGAATGTCTCCTTGGGACGATGGAGAGTTTGGTCGTGTTGTTTTACATGAAGATATTCATACCGTAAACCAACAGAAGGCTGGTCTACCCACTAGGGATTCCAGTAAAACCTTCTTCTACGCCCTTATTTACGGTGCTGGAGATGATAAGATTGGAAAGATCATCGACAAGGGTCGTAAGGAAGGGAAGATTATTAAGGAAAGATATCTTAAAGAGATGCCCGCCCTAAAGAAACTACTCGATAACTGCAAGTTCCAAGTAGCTAAGAAGGGAACCCTTACTCTACTAGATGGTAGAGAAGTTCCGTGTAGATCAGAACACAAGGCTTTGAATGTACAAATCCAAGGAGACGGAGCAATGATTATGAAAGTTGCACAAACTTTATTTAATCACTTGCTTAAACCCTACCAAGGAAAGTATAATTTCATGGGCACAATCCACGATGAATGGCAACTAGAGTGTGAACCAGACCTCGCTGAGGAGATTGGTCGTCTTGGTGTTAAGGCTATTAGATTAGCTGGCGAAAGACTGGGTTGTGTTGTTGATATGGATGGAGAATACAGGGTAGGGGACAATTGGTCTGAGTGCCATTAGGAGTTAAAATGTTAGATAGTAAAATGAAATTAAAGACATATATCGCAGGACCTATGAGAGGTATTGATGACTTGAATAGGCCTGAGTTTTATGCTGCGGAAGAATCTTTAGTTAAGGCGGGTGCGTTTGATCCCATAAACCCTGCCCGTATGGATAAAGAGTCCGGTATGTCGGACGAAGAATTGGTTGGGAGGGACGGCCTTCGTTCTGCAATGAAGAGAGACTTGGATGCCCTACTCGAGTGTGATGCAATCTTTATGCTTAGTGGTTGGGAGAAATCTGAAGGATCTAGAGTTGAGCATTCACTTGCATCCATGTTAGATTTGGCAATTTTCTACCAATGAATATCCCAGCTTTCCGAGAGATGGGGATACAAGTTATCTTCTATACTGATTCACATGACAGGGATACCCAGCTATATCAGTTTATAAGTAGACAATTAATTACTCACTGCGGTGTATTGTTTACAGATATTGAAACCGGTGAAAGGTGGATCCACCTCCTGAACCGGAAGAGAGGTAGCCGCTTTGTTAGTTGGGATAAGTTTGAGAACATCTTAAAAATCTACCACCCAGAAGTTCATAAACATATGAAGTTCATAGACTTAGGTAAGGCACCAGTTAGTTTAGCACAAATGGCTATGGTAGATGAGCGTAGAGTTAAGCTGTCCTCCTTCATTGAAAATATTTTCTATTGGGCTATTGGTAGACACTTTTCGGGTTCATATGTCCCTATCACCTGTGCTTATATAACAAGCCGGGTTTTGAATATGTGTGGATACACAAACAAAAGACACGTGGTTCCACACACCTTATATAAGGAGTTAAATAATGGAGTTGATAATTATTTCTGGACCAGCGAGGGTGGGGAAGACAGCTCTGGCTAATCATATAGCAGAAAACTCTTTTGAATTAGGGTTCAAGCCCGTACTCTTATCGTTTGCCGGTGTCTTAAAGGAAGAAGCGGAGTCTAGGGGCTACAGTAAGGAAGATAATCCTAAGGAGTACAGGGAATTTTGCCAAGTACATGGTGCCCTGATGAGAGAGACTGACCCAGACTATTGGGTAAAGTTGTTTGAAGAAAAGCTTCTGAAATTATATGACGAAGAGCTAAAGGATCTCAAGGAGAACAAAGCTTTTTGGGAAAGATGTGTTATTGTAGACGACTGTCGATATGAGAACGAGGTTTCATTAGGGAGGAAACATAAAGGCGTTCTTGTATTCTTGTCTCCAGGGTCTCGTCGTCTAGAAGAACACAATGCGGAGTGGCGTAACCATCACTCCGAAGCTTTGGCTAAGAAAGTAGAAGGTGGAGATGAGGAATCAGTAGATATGTTTGATTACATTATTCTAAATGAAGACTCTCCCAAAAACCTAGTTTCAAAAGCCAAGCTTATGACCCCGATCTGGTGCAGTCTACAGTCGCATGTGAATTCAATGTCCTTTGATGAGAATAATATCAAGGAGGATCTAGAGGATACCCTTAAGGATCTGTTAGATTTTTTCTTGGTTGATTACGAGGAGGATGATGATGAATACTTCACCACCGACTGAGGCTGTGCTAGATGGGGACATCATTGCATATAGAGTAGCACTACAAGCAGAGACTGGTGATCCAGCTTTTATTCCTTATTTGATTGAGGAGATGTTGGAGATGTGGCTGCCCATTGATATTGATACGTTCTATATGGCACTTTCGTGTAGCCGTAAGGTTAACTTTAGGCGAGAGGCGTGGCCTAATTACAAGCGTAATAGGGAGATCAAACCGGAGCCAGAGTATCTTCAGGAAGTCAAGGACTATATACGTGAAGTTTACCTCTGCCTAGAAGAGCCTAAGATTGAGGCTGATGATATCATGGGAATCTTCGCCCAACGGAAGATAGCTGTCACGATAGATAAGGATCTCAGGGGTGTACAGGGTTGGCACTATAATCCCACAAAGGAGGATGCCCCTGTATATATCAACGAAGAGAAAGCAGAGGAATTCTTCTGCATCCAGTGGATGACGGGTGATAATACCGATGGTATCCCAGGCCTATGGAGGATTGGCCCGAAGCGAGCGGCTTCTTTTCTGAGAAAATGGGGGGATTGTAATAGACATGAGAAAATCATGGAGTTATACTATGACGATAAGTATAGACCTAGGGATACGTGTGATCTAGATGATGCAGACCTAGCCATAGCTATGGCCAGATGTGTGCGGATTTTAGATGAAGGTATGTATGATATGGATACAGGTGAGATAAGCCTATGGAGCCCTAAAGTCGGGGTATAAAGACTAGTAGGAGAATACATGGACAATTTTCAAGAATTTATTGTTAAATCAAAATACTGCCGGTGGATGGAGGACTCCCAAAGACGAGAGACTTGGGAGGAAAGTGTTAACCGATATTATGATTATATGGAATCCCGATTTAGTCTACGAGGGGAGCTATCCGATCTTAGGGAGGCAACCCTAGACCTTGAGGTTTTCCCTTCCATGAGAGCATTGATGACTGCCGGATCAGCTGCTGATGTTGATGATGTTTGCTTGTATAATTGCTCTTATGTACCTATAAATCAGATCCGTTCTTTCTCAGATATCATGTACGTACTGTGTTGTGGCACCGGGGTGGGTTTCTCATGTGAATCGCATGTGGTATCCTGCCTCCCGGATATCCCCCAAGACATATCACGTGATCATGATGAGATTATTACGGTACCTGATTCCAGGGAGGGTTGGGCCGACTCCTTTAGGATGCTCCTTAGCTCCTTGTATGGAGGGGTCCACCCGACCTGGGACACACGACTTGTTCGACCGGCAGGGTCTCGTTTAAAGACCTTCGGAGGCCGTTCAAGCGGTCCTGAGCCGCTGGAAAAGCTGTTTCGGTTTGTTGTAAACATCTTCCATAAGGCCAAGGGACGTAAGCTAACCTCACTTGAGGTACACGATATTGTCTGTATGACCGGTGAGATTGTCATCTCTGGTGGTGTTCGCCGGTCGGCTCTCATTTCTCTAAGTGATCTACACGACCGAGAAATGTCTACAGCCAAGTCTGGTCCTTGGTGGGAAAGTTCAGGTCACCGTAGATTGAGCAACAATTCTGCCGTATATGATCAGAAGCCCTCCCTGTCCCAGTTCTTAGATGAGTGGTCGTCTATGTATAACTCTAGATCTGGTGAACGTGGAATCTGTAACCGAGAATGTCTTGCGATGTTAGCTGATAGATCGGGCCGAGATACAGAGGGTATTGAATTTGGGACTAACCCTTGTTCTGAAATCATTCTTAGACCAAAGCAATTCTGTAATCTTACGGAAGTTGTTATACGAGATTCTGATGATCTAGAATCACTGAAAACCAAGGTAGCTTATGCTGCCATTTTGGGTACTATTCAATCAGCATGTACTAAGTTTAAGTATCTTGATTCAGATTGGAAGAAGAACAGTGAAGATGAGAGATTGTTGGGAGTATCCTTTACCGGGATCTACGACAATAAGCTCATGTCGGGACAAGAGGGCTACCCAAAGCTTCGTTGGACGCTTAAGAAGCTTCGGGAGGTGGCTCAGGAAACTAACCTGATATGGGCTGACAAGCTAGGAATCTCTCCCAGTAAGGCTATTACGTGCTGTAAGCCAAGTGGAACAACGTCCTGTGTTGCGGGCACGTCCTCTGGAATGCATCCCAGATACTCTGGTTATTACATTAGACGTGCGAGAATTGATACAAGCGATCCCGTTGGTAAACTCATGGTTGAACACGGGATTCCTAATGAGCCTTGTGTTGCTAATCCGGAAAAGACAATCGTCTTTAGTTTCCCTATCAAGTCTCCGGATAATTGCTTGACGCAAGATCAAATCGATCCGTTAACACATTTAAATTTGTGGTTAGAATATCAGGTACATTGGTGTGATCATAAACCATCCATCACCATTTCTTACTCCGATGACAACTTCATGGAGGTAGGTCAATGGGTTTGGTCTAACTGGGATTATGTAAGTGGTGTGTCATTTCTCCCGAAGGATGACAATGTTTACGATCAAGCACCCTTCGAAAAAATCTCTAGATCTATGTATGATAAGCTGATGGATTCTATGCCAGAACACATCGATTGGACAAGGCTATCTGTTTATGAAACAGAAGACATGACAACTGGCTCAAGAGAACTTGCGTGTCATGGTGGGTCTTGTGAAATCATAGATATATTGGAGAATGATCATGCATCATAATGTTGAGAATATCACCAGAAAAATTAAAATGAATGCCAATCTCATCCCATCTGAGATCATTATATTACTTAGGGATGTGGTAGATAGAGTAGAAAAAATGGAGACTATTATACATGGACTGGAAAAACTTACCAAGGGTGGACAAGGAGATTGTGACGTACCTAAGGGAAAAGTTTCAAAGTCCAAAGTACGATCCAAAGATGACAAATGAAGACCTCGCTAGGTCTTTGGCAATACATCATGGAAGAGAGGAAGCTATCGTAGCTATCGAGCAGGTTATTTCCTTGCAAAAGAAAGGATCTTGATATGGGATTTGTAAGCGATGCTTTAGATAAAATAATACCAAATGAGATTAAAGATTTTATTGGTAGTACAGGCATCGGTCGCCGTCTCCATGACATAACGGGTATTAAGGAATTAGATCCCCACGGTATGTATGAGGATGAGTACAATGCTTCTGTAGCAGCCAATGAAGCAGCTAGAGCGGAGTACCTTGAATCTCAAGCATCGAAGAATGCTATGGAGCAGATGCGTGGCCAAAGAGAATGGAAAAAGGCCCAGGCTGCCCACAACAAGAGTCTTAAGCAACTGAAAATGAAGTATCTTATTAAAAAGCATGAGGGTGAGAAGCAATTTAAGACTGACATATCGAATATACAACAGCAAGAAAAATCTTCGTCTGTCCCTAAGCCTTCTTTTGCCAAGCAGTACGTTCAAAGTAGACAGCGGGCTGCGTCTTCAGGTATGATGGGTAATTTAAAGGCCCGAGGGCTACCATATACACCACCACAGAATGAAGAAAGGCCGATCTAATGGGTCTATTGGATGATTTAAAAGATTTAATCAGCGATATCTTAGATCCTATTGCTGACATAACGGGTATTAAGGAATTAGATCCTCGGGGTATGTATGAGGACGAGTACAACGCAGCTGTGGCAGCCAACGAAGCAGCCAATGCTGCCTACCTTGAATCCCAGTCATCAAAGAATGCTATGGAGCAGATGCGTGGGGAAAGGGAATGGAAGAAGGCTCAGTCCGCCCACGACAAGCGTCTTAGGCTACTGAAAATGAAGTATCTTGTTAAGAAGCAAGAAGATAAGAAGCAATTTGAGACTGACATATCAAATATAGAGCAGAAGGAAAGACCTTCTTCTGTTCCTAAGCCTTCTTTTACTAAGCAGTATGTCCAAGATAGACGACGGGCTACGTCTTCGGGTATGATGTCTAATTTCCAAAACCGTGGGCTACCAGATATACCACCACATAAAGAAGAAAGGCCGATCTAATGGGAAAAGATTTTGATGCAGGCGAAGGTATGCTTTCTGCCTCTGAACGTAAAGAGGTTCTAGAATACGAAAACATGTTAGCTGAACAACGCGATGTCAAGGCACGAGAGTTCCAACTGGATTCCGAAAGACAGCGAAAGGCCATGGAAGAACAGGTTAGACAGCAAGAAGAGAGAGCAGAAGCAGCCAGACGTAAGGAGCTTGAGACACAAGAACGTGAAGCTGCTGACTTCGCTCCGGATGCTCGTGATGCCATGTTAAGAGATAGGGATCTTAAGAAGACTACTATGTGGCAGAATTTAGCTGGTGGTATAACAAAGGATAAGCCGGGTACTAACGCAAAGTATCCTGATTGAGGAGCATAGGAATGAGTACACTTGCAGATAGATTTAGACTACTAGACTCCCTGAGAACTAGTAAGCTTGAGAGATCCAGATACTGCTCCAGTGTCTCAATCCCCTCCTTACTTCCGCCGGAAGGGTGGAATGAGCAGTCCCAACTCAGTCAACCCTACAGCTCGGTAACTGCAAGGGGTGTTACCTCTATGGCCAGTAGGATGTTATCAGCCTTGTTACCTTTAAATGATACTCCCTTCTTTAGGTTTGAGTTATCCTCAGGTGTGCAAGCGGAATATGCTATTGATTCGTATTTAAATAACCTCAGTTACCAAGTCTTCAATAAGCTATCGAGTGGTAATCTAAGAGAAACTATCTACCAAGCATTGCAACATCTTATTGTTTTAGGGGATGTTATGGTGATAATGGAAGACGATATGAGGCTTCGTATTATTCGTATTGATCGGTTTGTGGTCAGGAGAGATGTATACGGAGATATAGAAGAGGTTATCTATAAAGAATACGAAACTATCGATGATAATAGCAAAGATGATTACGATATACTCACCACTTCTTCTTTAGATATGGACAGCAGGAAGGG
>CEQA01141525.1_pt1 | contig 9847 bp, 13 predicted proteins | sample 530501 | NCBI WGS metagenome assembly CEQA01 (sample SAMEA2620227, study PRJEB7988) | marine metagenome | isolation source: saline water (ENVO:00002010), including
CTTTCGCTTCAGCAAATTCCACCCTTAAGTCATTTAGCTGATCTTCAGCTTCCTTCAAACCACTGGCTTGGTTGCGCCACAAAACGCCCAAAACTCCCATCACCCCGAAAAGGATGACTTCCAAAATGATATTAATGTCGATGCCGTCCATCAGTCGGTCGCGTTGTCGTCGGGCTTTCCAAAGATGCTCTTGATGGTGTCCTTTTTGGGTACGTAGAAATCCCTCCATTTACCTGCCTCCTCAATCGGTGGCGTAGTATCTTCGACGTAATCGATTTCAACGTCGAGCAGGGCTGGTACTTGGATGCGCATGGACTTCCCTCTCGTACCTACGCCCAAGCACCCGGAACATATGAACACCACCAGCATCATCATCACGGTGATGAAGAGGATGATGTGCCAAGGTAGTGATTCGCGGGCGCTCATATCTTCTCCTTGATCTTGCGGAACAATCCACCAAGCAGACCTCCAGCCTTCTCCTTGATCTTCTCGTCAACCTTGGCGTCGCCGATAGCCTTGGCCTTGCCCACGTTGAGAGCGGGTATGTCGATCAACAGAGTGTAGATTTTCTTGATCCACCCAGCCGCCTTGTCGTCTTTTGGCGTGGGTGTCATCGCCGCAATAGCGGAAGCGAGCATCGAGGCTCCCCCCACACATGCTATTAAGGTTACGTAATTAGCTGTTAACCATGCCATCATAGTATTCCTTATTCTTCGGGTGGTTCGGGTTCGGGTTCGTGCCAATCGGGGTCGTAGTCGATTTCACCAGATACCAAATGATTGCACTTCCATCTTTCGCCTGTTGCGGTTTCGATGGGCAAGATGTACTTGTTGGCGTGCTCGGGGTGGTCGGATCGTACCTGCTCTTTCCCGCAGTACCGCAAAGTACCGTCCGCATGGGGTATCCCAAGCGCCGACTCCAAGCTGGCGCGCGCATTGTCGAAGCCGCTTTCCGTGACGTATAGTTTTGCTTTCGTGCAACCCATTACGAAATCCCGTATTTTGTTTTCAAGTAAGTGATAATCGTATGTAACTCACCGCCACTCACGTTGCTACCAGACATCTCAGTGCCTGAAAGTATTTCGTTATAAATTATAACTTCAGCAATCTCTGTGTTCGTAACTACGTCATTCGCGCCTGTATTTCCCGCACCTAGTGAAAATTGATAATTGAATGGGTTGTTGGTCGATATGGTGGATGATATAGTTGTTCTCGCCAAATTCACGAAATTATAGGTAGTCCCAGAAGGATTTAACTCCCAAGCGACTACCTGCGCACCAGCAGTATAGGTATCACCCATCATGTGACTACCGTTGTTCATGTAGATATTCCACTTTCCCACGCGAGGACTATAAGGCTTGAAACTGTTTACATTATCTCCCGAAACGTTTTTACCGCCAAAGTGAGACTGGTATGTCGGCGCTCCAGAAAGAGCATATACTGCCATGATGATAGTTACGGGCATGGTTACCGTTCCAGCGGGTAGAAAGTCGGTCGCCGTCATCATGTGCCGCGCGCCATCGCTTGAAATTGCGACTGGTTTGCTGTTCATGTTGCTGGAAGTCGCCTCGTAGGTGAACTGTTCAGCCGCATCCGCTTGCACTAAGTCGTAATCACTTCCCTCCCTTGAGGTCCAAGTGCTGAAAGTACTGCCATCTGAGGCGCTGTTTACGGAAACAAGCGTACTTGCGTCCCAATGGATAAATGGAGTCGTGTCTATATTGTGATCATCGTCCAAGTCGTAGCCTGATGCACCCGCAGGAGCCGCTGGCCCCGCCGCTAAGGCTCCGCCGCGCCAACCTCTACCTGTTATGAGAGGTAAGGGCATGGTTACCCCTCTTCAATGGTAAGGTGCAACCTCAGTACGACGTTGCCCGTTCCAAAGGTCGTGGTCGCTCCTCGTAGAATCGCGGCTACGTAAAGCCCCCCGTTTTCCGTTGAAAAAGCTATCGGGGAAAATGCCGCTGGCGTTGCAACCTGACTGTTCACGAAATCCGTGAAGGTTGCTCCCGAGTCAATCTTGCCGATTATCGTCAAGGCGTCTGCCGTGCTGACCGTGGGCGTGGCCGAAGCCGCCCCGAATGCCGGAGCCGTCTGCTTGTCCGAAAACCAGAACTCCAACTGCTTTCCTTTGTCGTCGTTGTCGATGATGATGGCGTTGTTGATCGTGCCCGTGGTTCGCCCCGATCCAATACTCACGGCAACAGCAGCCCCGAATACTTCTCCCAAGTCAACCGCCCCGCCGGGAGCCGCCCATGTGACGTCCACCACCTTTGATCGAAAATTGTTTAAATTGCTCGCTCCTAGTCCCATGATATTTCCCCCTTACAATACTACGGACCCCTCCGTGAGAGCCGCCGGGTATAGTTTTACTTTAGTGTTCTCCGATTGATTCGACTGACGCTCCAAGCGATCCATAGAGTCGAAAAGAAATTTATCCGCAAACATCATGGCTTGCTCGGCCTTGCTGTGTTGCCCGTCCGCCATCAGCCAATCAACGTAGCAACGATACTGCGTGAACTTGCTCAGGTCGTAGGCCACCTCCTGCTTCGTCCACTTGGCCGCATGTGTAGTCGGACTTTGCCCCGCAGAGGTCGCGTCTATGCACTTGTACCAATCCAGCGTGTCGAAGTATATGACGTCGCCCACCGCGTAGGTTGCGCTTCCGCTGTAATCCGTGCCTATGAAAGTCGGTTCCTGCTTGCGGTACTTCACCACCACCGTGGTTCCGTCGCCCGCCAAGGTCGCCGCCGAAGTGGCCGAACCCGTGGTCCTGTGATACTTGATCGTGGCCTTCGTGCCCTCGCGCTTGAAACTATATTCCGTGACCGACTTCGTTTTCTGCGGGTCGTACTTGTATACGTGCAACAAGTCGGCCAAGTCCGTGATCGAGGTCAGGTCCAGTTGCCCGTAGCCGTCGTAGGCCAAGTCCGTGGAACTTATACTGAAAGGCCACAAGGCCCCGTACCAACCATCCCGGTAATGCGAAACGAAGCTTCGCCTGAAATTCGTTTGCTCGGCTGTCAAAAGCGCGTCCACTCCCACCAAGCTGGTGAAAGCGTCCTGTACGCTTTGATAGGTGACCGCCCTCACTTCACAACTTGCACTCGGGGTTGTCCCTTAGAAATTCCTTTTTGTAACCGGGGTCCGCCCAACAGCCCGGCCTTTTCACCGCGTGCCTCATGTACACCTCGGCGTCTATGGTACTGGTGGGGCGAAAGTTCCCTTTGTACTCCTTGCCCTCGAATTGCTTGCGATGCTGGCGTTGGCGTTCCATGTACCCGGCGTTCGACTCACGAGCCCGCTGGTCGTTCACTTGGCACATCTGCTCGGCGGTTTCCTCTTGGGTGACCTTGCGCGCACCCTTGATCGAACCACCGCTTTTGTAACTTATTATGTTTAACGACATGACTATAATTTATAATGGGACTAGGGGGGAGAGCATGACTCACTCTCCCCCCATTGCCCTTTACTCAGAACTTGGAGGAACTGAAATTATATGACGCTGCCCAATGCGCGGGGATTTGCCACCGCGATGGTTAGCATGGCGTCCATCATGCCGCGTTCACCACCTCCACCGACGTCGGGGAAGTCAAGCGCCTTGATCCCTTGCAGGACTCGAAGCGTCACGGTGTCGTCGGTCGGGATGAAGTACGCCCGGCGACGAGTACCCGCGTCGATGGCGGCTCCATCCGAACGCCCGAGGAACAAGTCGGGAATAACGGCCACTTCACCATAGTCGCTGATGTAGCTGGTCACGCTCAACCTGACCGAACTACCGTCACCCGTGGGATAACGGCGAGAATCGGCTGTGCTGTTGGTTTGCACGAATGCGCTTATGGCGTTCATCGTGCTCGGTCCGGTAAACAAACGATAGCCCGACTTCGCGCCGCTGGCTTCATAGATGGCTTGCAGAATAGTCTGCATGTTCGCCTCGGTCAATGCCGCCGAAGTGGTATCCACTCGGCTGTTGGTGACTGCGCGATAACCTCGTTTGCCCGCATCCGTGAACGGGTAAGTGGTTGCATTAGCCGTAGTCCATTGACCCAAGCCCGTGAGCTTGCTGCCCGTGGTTCCACTTTGAGCGGCCCCGACTTGAGATGACCCGATTGCCGCCTCGATGTCGCGCTTGATTTCCAAGGCCGAACGACTCTTGGCTTGAGCGAGTAGGCTGCTGCCCGGTCCCGCCACGTCGATAAGCTCGGCCACACGCGATACTGCGTAAGGGCGAACGAACTCCTCGAAGTAGTTGCCGAGACGCTCGCGGGCGCTGAACTTGTCAACGTAGTCGCCTGCGAACGAGAGATCGGCTCCGTCCTCGAACTTGCCGCCGAATTGTACTTCGGTCAGGTCGTCAACGAGCCATTCGGTTTGAGTTGCTTTTGGAGCCGGGCCTTGCGGCAAGAGAGAAAACATTGGCGTTTCCTGCGGCTCGACGCGGCGTAACTGATTCGAGAGGTCCTCTCTCGCGCCGCGTGTACTGGTAATTTCATCAATGGTTGCGTTAGCCATAGTTGTTCAAAATGTTAATCGGTGAAGAATTTAGTGAGTTGCTGCGCCGATACGTTTTCGGTCCCCAATGCCTCGTACTTCTTCCGTGCTTTCTTCGAACTGCGCGTTTGCGATTGCGGGGAAGCGCTTACTTCCTCCGTCGCGGGCGGTGGTGAAGCCGCCTTCTTCTTGACGGTTGGCTTCTTGCCTGCCTCGGCTTTCCTCGCTTGAACCACTTTCATTCCCTCGTACATCAACCCCACCAAGTATTTTTGGTTGGGCATCTGTGAGAGCGACTTGTTCATAAGGTCCGCGTTTCCCATGATGTTCATGATCAACTGCTCGCCCTCGTCGTCCTCGCCCCGCCACACCGGGAAATCCTCCCTGGCGTTGGTATCGGCGTTCTCGCGTTCCTGCAAGTACGCCTGTCGGGCGGGGATGTGCTCCATCAGGAAATCCTCGCTCCTGCGCAGTATGTTGCGAATCTGGTCGCCGTCGTACTCCTCGTCTCCGTCCTCGACGTAATCCTTGCCGATGTGCTTCAAGGCGAACCTCTTCGCCAACATGGCCTGCTCCCGCAGGGCATCAAGCTCGGCAACCGTCTCCACCTTGTCTATCTCGGGTACTCCCGTGTTGCCGCCCTTCACCGCCTGATCTTCAGGGGATTCGGACTTCAAGGCTTCGATCTCCTTCCGCATGTCTTCAACCTTCTCCTCCGCGCCTTTCGCTCGGGCGGTGAGCTTGCTGACTTGCTTCAAGAGCTTCTGCGTCGATTTGGGAACTTCGGGCTCCTCGGCCTCCTCGGCCTCGTCTTCCTCGGTTTCCTCTTCGCTATGTGAAAGAACGTCTTCGGTACTATCCTCGGTCGTCTCTGAATCCTCCGACCCGGCTGTTGCGTCTTCGGATTCAACTACCTCGGTTTCGATAGGGACATCCTCCGTGGGTTCGCTCGGTTCCGTTCCGAAGAACGTGGTAAGCTCGCCACTCGTGATGTTTCCGTCTTCGTCTGCGCCCGTTAGGCCCGGCGTATCGGCCTCTTGTCTATCTTCCATCGCTGCATTTGGTTGGGGTTGCATTCCCACTACGCCCACCTAGAGCGCAAAATTCAGAAGAGATTTTACGGTTTTCTCCCCATTCGTTGCTCAGGCTATCGTGGCTTCCGACTCCTCGATCACCTTCAGGATGCGGTCGGCTTGGCCGATCATCCCGCTCAAATGAGCCAGCAACTGAGGCTCCTTCACGAACTCCAAGCTGGTGAAGTCATGAAGACTCGTCTCCCGCTCACCTTTTAAAAAGTCCTTGAAAATCTTCCACTCGTCACGGTGTATCGACAAGGACACGATGGCTTTCACCAACTCCTCATCCATAACCCGGAGCCTGTCCCTGAGCTGGAGCCTGAGCCCCTCCCGCCCCCATCGGAACCGATGTAGCTGGTACGTTGCCCGGAGGCGTGCCCAATTGTCCGATCAAGGCGTTTTGAGCCTGTACCTGCTGATGCTGCAATTGCCCGGCGTAAGTCTCTATCCTCGCCTTGAAATTCTCGTCCTCCTGCATACGACGCTGGCCCTCCATGTTGGGTATCTGCTCCGTACCCTGCAACCAGTTCTGCAAGACCTGCATACGTAGCTGCGGGTTCGCGTTCTCGGGGGCGTTCACCACCTGACCGCTCCACATCTTCGCAATGTCCATCGAGGTTTCCTCGATCTCCTTGTTCGTCGCAACTTGAGCGGGCATGACCAAACGAGCCGCCAAGTTGGGGTCCAACGCCTCGATGAAAGCCTTCATGTATTCCCCGAAATTACCCTGACCGTTCCGGTCGTATTGAGCCATGATCTGACCAATCTTCTCCATCTTCGCCAACATCAGCTCGCTGTCCGCGTTCTGGGCGTCCCAACTCAAGTCGATGTCGTATACCTCGGCTGATCGATCCATGATCAATTGAGCCCCCGCCGCGTTGCCCGTGACACGAAACCATACCTCGGGGTCGCCGTACTGACGCTGCAACGCCCATACGTGGTTCAAGACCTTCTTCCAGCCCGACAACCAATCGTTCACCAAGCCTTGGCGTATCTGGTTGGCTTCCACCGCGTCCAGCTCGCTCGTGGGCCTTCCGGCCACTTTCAACGCCTGAGCCCGTATCGAGGACTCCACCTCGACCGAGGCCGGGCTTTGTCGCGGTATCTCCATGAAACCCACCTCGCCACGACGCCTCACGGGTATCTTCGCCCCCGGTCCTATCCTAGCGGGCTGTCGGCCCACCGTGAACTCCAAGGGCGGAACCGTGGACAAACTCGCGCGGTCGCGTCTCGCGTCCATCTCCGTCTTCACCGCCAACTCGGCTGACCGCAGCAACTCGGGCAACCCACGCGAATCCAACAACCGGGAACTCAATTGCTCCCTCGTGATCGCAACGAACGGGTAACGCACCGGGTCGTATCCCATCACCTCGTGACGGGCGTATCCCTCGACGTGAGGACTGAATATCGTGCGAGAACATACGGGCACGTTGTCCTCGTCCGTCTCCTTGCGGTAACTTAAAATCACTTTCAACAGGCCGTCGTAGTTCGTCACCGCCTGAGAATCATAGGCGTGCGTAAGGTCGCCCAAGCGACTCGCGTCCGAACTGTCCGGGTACTGGCCTCCTCCTCGCTCGATCAAGTCGTCCGCCCACTCCTCGTCCCATCCTTCCGTCAAGACCTTGCTACGCACCTCCTCGGGCGTGTACCAATGTATGCAGTATATGGACCTCGCCGTCTGCAAATCCGTCACGTTGCTGTCGAACACTATGTCCTTGGCCAACTCGTAGGTCCGCAACGCGGGACGATTCGCCGTAACCACGACCGCCGGATATTCCGTCACCCCGCCGTCCAGCAACTCCTTCGCCATCTTCGTGACGCGAGCCTCCCGCTGGTCCGGGTATGCCACCGACAATACGTTCTCCAAGGCGAGCGGAAAGTTTTCCACGTCGTCCGCCGACTCCATCAACTCGGGAGCGTTCGCCAGTATCTCCTCCAAGGTCAGGGTCTTGTACACGCGAGTCACCTCCCGCTTCCAGTACACTCCCAATACCGTCAGGCCCTTCTCCATCAAGTGATTCGCCGCTATGCCCGCTTCGCGGTCCAATTCCTCCATGCGGGAAAATACCAGCCACCTCATGAACTGCGTGACCAATTGCGACGACGCCACGTCCGAACTCTCCACCGGGCTCGCCACCAAGTTGCTCCGACGCAAGGCGCTCTTCAACATCGCCACGTCCGCGTCTATGATCCCGTTCGTCAGGAAGGGCTCCAAGTCGCTCGCGTTGTCCCAAGGGAAGGCGTCCTCGCCGTGCTTGCGGCCATCGTTGCCCTTGCCCTGCCAGTGGTTGTACCGCGTGTCGCGGTTCTGCTCGGCTTGGTCAACCCACCAACTCAAATTACCCAAGACGCGACGATAGTCGTTCTTCAGGTCGTCGACGTCGGGCTCGCGAAGATCGAACTTCTGTTCCTCTGTTTCACTCATCCAACCTTGGATGATACCCGTTTCTCCCGAATCGTTGCCAAGGCCCTGCGCTCTATTCGCAAAATAGTGGTCGGGTCGCACCCCACGAAGTCCGCGATCTCACGCAAACTATGCACCCTCGGCGGGCGGTCCTCCAATACCATGCGAGCCCCTTCCGACGCCGCCATGTGACGCAAGGCCAAGTCTATGCGACTCGTTCGATCCTCACGAGACTCCAACCATTCGGTACAAGCCATCCGATATTTTCTCCACCCTCCTGATTTTCTTGCCTATGCCCATGCGTTTGCGTACGTCCGGCTTCACGATCACACGAGACAAACCCGGTACGCCAGCCACCTCGGCCAACACCAAGCGGTCGTTCTTCGGCAACTTCAACACGCGAGCCATCTTCCATTCACCCGCAACGGGCTCCTGCTCGCGCTTGTTCTCACGCAGTATCCGCTTCACGCTCCAATCCGAAACGCCCACCTCCTTGGCAAGCTTCCTGATCGAGCGGCCCGCAGCCCGCAACCTCAACACCTCTTCCACCACTTCCTTCGTTATCTTCATCAATATCCTCCCGTCGCGACCTCGCGCAACGCGCTCTCGTCGTACCATTGGTAATTGCCCACGGCCAAATATCGCACGCAGTCCACCGGGTCCTTGCTCGGACTCTTCATGTCCCCGTCCGCTATCCACTCGTTCATGCACACAATCGTGTTCTGACAGTCGTCCGAAAACATCAACCTCGGCCTGTTGGAGTAGTCCATCTCCTCCGTCGCGTCCCACGACAACAAACTGTTTATCGCCTGCACCCCCGCCTCCACGTCCAAGGCCACCGCAGGGTACACCTCCAACTCCTCCTCGTAGGTCAAGTCGTCCACGATGTTCGACGCGCCCTCCGCTTTCTGGTAACTCGCAGTTCCCAATCGCGGGTCTATTATACGCTCCACCCCCTCGCGGCTCCCCTCCATCATGCGGATCGCTTCCGCGTAGTCCTTTATGCCATATCCATTCGGGGCCTGAGCGTCTCCCGCCCGGCCCTTCTCGCCACGAGTCAAGTCAACCCATTCGCCCATGTCCGCGCTCGGCCACTCCTTCACCACCCAGTGCACCCCGTGCGCGTCTATCCCCACCAAGATCATGAACCAAGGCTTCGAGCCCGCAGGGTCGATCACCATAACCCACCTCGCCGGGTTCGACGCCGGGTCCGTCAATATCGGGATGTCCTCGGGGCGAGCGTAGTTCTTGTCCGACAATTGCGGGAACACCGTCTTGCTCGCTTTCGTGGGCACGCCGTAGGCCCGGCACAACACCACGTCCCGACGCTCGCCCTCCAGTTGCGTCTTCATCGCGTCCCACCCGCCATACGGGTTGTCGGCGGTGTGAAAGAACACCACGCTCGAAGTCTTCTTCACGGGCTGCATCACGACCGGGACCTCTTCGCCGCCCAATAACTCGGCGGGACGACTCTCGATCGTCTTCGCGCCAGTCATCAAACTACGCACCACCGCGTTCCAACCGTCCACCGCCGTGAAGGTAACGATGCCGCGAGCTGGCAATCCATCCGCGTCCGCCCTCGTCAAACAGCGATAGCGAAGCGTCTGCAACCAACTCAACGGTATGAGCTCGTCGGCCCAAAAGCCCACGTTGAAGGTGTCACCCTCCGGCTCCTGACCGGGGCTCCCGATCTCGCCGCCCTCTATCGTCGCGATGTCCTGCGACCAATTGCGAAATATGCACTCCGACCTGTTGGGCAAAGAGAACTTCGCGGAAGTGAAGCCGTTCCTGAGCGAATACACGCAATACCCCACCTTGCCACGACCCAAGTGCTTGTACTCCTTCGGCAAATACTTGTAGACGAACTTCTGCTGAAA